>Ga0233413_10001233_pt1 | contig 11395 bp, 8 predicted proteins | sample Na_anoxic_6_MG_FD_189019 | JGI IMG/M metagenome (GOLD analysis project Ga0233413, IMG submission 189019) | Seawater microbial communities from Saanich Inlet, British Columbia, Canada - Na_anoxic_6_MG | ecosystem: Environmental > Aquatic > Marine > Inlet | place: Canada: British Columbia... | reverse complement strand
TTGCATGCGTTCTTTTGCCGATGGGAATATAGTTAATTTACATAATAGTGATGTTTTACGTGAGGCGGGTATGTATGGTGAGACTGTTTTATCGCAAACTCGCGATCATGTAGAAAATAATGGTATAAAATGCACACATCCACGTGCCAATAATACGGTTAAATGTGTGCGAGAGTTTGTTGATGAAGGCTGCGGCGGGTTATCGCCTGAAGAACAATTAGCTGAAGATTATCATCTTTTAACCGACTATATTTTACCGGTAGACCGGTCGTGTGAGTGATGACCCGGCGTCATGTAATCAAATCATTAACTCGTTATTATTTTTTATTTTTATACACATTCATAATTCATAAAAACAACATTCATAAAAACAACATTCATAAAAACAACATTCATAAAAACAACATTCATAAAAACAACAATAAAAAACAACAATAAAAAACAATTCATTATAAAATATAGATTTAACTCACTATTAATATAATTAGTGAAGTTTTCAAAACCACGTCATTTAAAATGACCGCCCCAAACATCATTCGGAATAAAATAAAAAGTCGCAATTTATTTAATTGTAATGATATTACCGGATTTCTTAAATCAATAGAAATTATTCTTCCTTTCACGGGGTATTCTAAATCTAAATTTATGATTTGCGAAATAGACGGTGTGCGTTTTTTAGTTAAGTTGAGTTTTTATCGTAAAGACCAGGCCGAAATCTACGGCAATTATAACCCTGCAACTATTCATCAAAATGACGCAGAAATTAATATTATGTTGATTTTAAAAGAGCGGTTTCTTATTTCAAACGTAATGCCGTGTATTTTAGATTTAATTATTTATAAAAAGTGCGATACACTTCATCTGGCGTCACCCGATGATGTTATCTGCGAGCGTATCATAAATCGCGAATATAGTTATACTCAGGTAGAAGAAAGTGTTGAAACCGCGTTTTGCCGTCAACGCGACCTTATGAATAATAAATTGGGATATGGCGAATTTTGCTATTTAGTGTTAGAGCAGGCGGATATTACATTTAGCGGATATTTAAAAAGATATGTTAATACTCCTATTAATAACGCGGTTTTTAAATCAATTATATTTCAGATAATTTACGCTATATATCAGATTAAAAAACTATATCCCAGTTTTAAACACAATGATTTACATGCGGACAACATTATGTTAAAGTATGACCGCGACCATAAATATAAATCTTCCGATCCGCAATTTATTGTTTACGTGGATAAAAATAAAAATAAACCGGAAACACGATATGTTGTTCCATATTTTGGGTTTATACCTAAAATTATTGATTACGGATTTGCGCAGATTGATGAAGAACAGCAAATTAGTAATATTGTAGATAATAAAATTGTTATGTATAACCGCATTGATAACGACATTCTTTATTTATTACATGACATTTATAATATTGTGGATTATTCGCCAGAATTAGAAAATATGTTATCGGTATTAGACCCTGACCGATTTTATAAGACATTTGACCCCGAATACATACGCAAACATCGTAAAGTTGTAAAATCTTATGAGCAAATGTTGCAAAGTAAAATATTTTCAGAATACATAATTGATGATATAAGCAATAGGAATATATACCATACGTACGACGGCACACCATCAACTAAAAATATTAAACTTGTGACCCCGGTAGTAAGAAAAGATAAATCGCCGGTTTCAAAATATAAGCCCAAATCCGCCTCAGTAAAACAAACATAAAACCGATAAAAAATAATTAATATATTGTGCTACATTATGTATTATGCTACATTATGTAGTAGATTTATCACATTACGTGGTAGATTTATCACAAGTTTTAACATCAACGATATTATTTTTAGGGTTTCGCAATAATTGAAATGCGGTATAATTGGATGTTTTAATGTTATCACCCCTTTTATCAACATCAACTACAAATATAGATATGCGATTTTTATCAACTCGGGCATATAAATTTATAGGTAAAAACCATAAATTATACGCGCGTATTGTATTAAATTTCGCAGAGCGTGTTGTTATATACGTTGTAGTTATTGCGCTTCCCACTGTGATTATAGTGCCCGTCATTGCGCCGATGCAATATTTTACACGCATTATTGTTTAGTATACGAGAGGGGTGTCCGGGGTAGAGTGGGCGGGGTTGGAAGAGGGGCGGGGGTGCAGGTGGCCACCGGGAGAGTGTTGGTGGGGTGATGTTTAATGTGTTGTTTAATAAATCATTTTTTTTATAAACGCTGCTTTCCGTCATTAATAATATCACGTGTTTTTTTATCAAACAATCTAACATTAACATTATTACTAAATTTTAATTTAGGTTTTTTAGATGTTTTAGATTTAGAACTCTTTTTTCGTAAAATTTTTGGATCAATTATATCTGTTGCATCGCCCTTTAAAACATAACCTTTATTAGTGGTAGTAATTGCGGTAGTGGAATTTATATTAGTATTTTTTTTAGTTATAGCGTCTATATTCGCATTATCTAACACGCTAAATTTATTTTGGGGTATTGCTTGTGGTTTATTAGATGATATATATTTTGTTGGTATTTTACATGTTGTTGTATTCGCTGTTTCAGAAACCGGGGTGTTATAAAACACTACAAATAATACAATGACTGCAAATATAATAAATCCGTACATTACGCATTTCTCTGTTTATTAACTATATTATTGTATGTAAATTTTTATAACGAAATACTATTTGTGACGCTGGTATTATCATAATATTATAATACAGAAACTTACTGAAACAATGTATTCACTTGCCGGCCAACTTTAATAAAAGTCGCGCATTTACTCATATCTTTAAGTTGCTTTGCCCCTATATACGTGCAGGTTGAACGAACCCCGCCAAGAATACTTTGAATAGTAGGTGCAACATCGCCCTTATACGCCACTCTAACTTCTTTACCTTCCGATGAACGATAATGCGCAAGTCCACCATGATGTTTCTTTTGTGCGGTTTCTGAAGACATACCGTAATATGACTTATATTTTACGCCATTATCAACAATGATATCACCCGCACATTCTGTGTGCCCTGCAAATAAACTACCGCTCATAACAAAATCGGCACCGCCGCAAAACGCCTTAGCAACATCACCCACGCAATTAACACCGCCGTCTGAAATAATATGTGTCCCAACTCCGTGTGCCGCATCCGCGCACTCCATAACTGCACTTAACTGCGGATAGCCGACGCCTGTTTGAATGCGCGTTGTGCAAACCGATCCATTGCCAATGCCGACTTTGCAAATGTCAAGGCCGCCGTTTAAACTCAATTCTTCAATCATTTCACGTGTGCAAACGTTGCCACCAATAAGAGTAATGTCCGGATACGCCTCACGGTATTTTCTAATACTATTAACGAAGTCTCGTGAATAACCATTTGCGACATCAACACATAAAAATTTAGGATTGAGTTTGTCAATGACCGCGGAAGTATGCGACCAATCGCCATCGCGAATTCCTGTGCTAATTGCGTAATAATTAGAATCAAGCGTATTTGGATAATCACTAACATCATAAAACTTATGAAAACATGTAATGATTTTAAAGTCTTTTAGTGAATTATACATTTCAAACGTACCCACGGTATCCATATTAGAAGTTATAATGGGAATGCCCGACCATGATTTTTTACTATATTTAAATGTGTATTCACGGGTTAAATCCACGTCTAACCGCGAACTTAATTCTGAGCGCTTTGGTCGCAAAAGGACATCCACAAAGTCAAGTTTAGTGTCTTCTTCTATTTTCATTGTGTTTTTTAGAAGTGATAGTTAGTATGGGGGGGGGTATATAAATATTTATAGTATTATAATTTATTAATGGTAAACGTTTATATTAATTTACTATTACATCATCGCAATATTATAAACTATTATTTTTTTAGTTTTAATGTAATATTTTTAATATAAGATATAAAGTATAAGACATATTAATATATAGTAATTTTAATATATTACATAATATCATCACACAATATTACACAATAACACCACACAATAACATTATACAATAACATTATACAATAACATCATATAATAACACCACACAATAACATCATATAACATTATACAATAATGTCATTTGTAATACCAGGCATAGATATTACAAATACCGTACGTGGCGATGACTTTAACTACCGTAGTAGTGTTCGTATGGCAACTTCATCCACTGATATATTCACAGGATTTAGTTATTCAAGCGATATATTAACTCTAACTAACACACCACCACTTATTGACGGTATAACCCCAATAGCAGGTGATAGAGTATTGCTTAAAAATATGGGTGATATATTTGGTGTTGCCAATACGGGTTGGAATGGTATATGGGTAGTTCACACAGTTAGTGGTACGGATGTAGAACTTATTCGTGCGGCGGATTTAATTATAGGTGATAATCCACGCGGTTTGACTGTATGGATAAAAGAAGGAACAGTACATAGTCTTACCGCATGGACTTGTACAACCAACACTTCTATTACCGATGCAAGCACTAATTCCGTTTTATTCACTCAATATGATGTAATGGATACACTTTCAACAGAGCGCGGTGGTACCGGTGTGGTGTCATTTGGTGGAACTAATACACTGTTATACACCCCCACCGCAGATAATTTAAGTAGTATTGGAACTGCAAATAACTCAGTTCTTATAACCGATGCCGGCGGTGTGCCGTCTATTTCATCCACACTACCGACGGGGTTAAGTATTCCAGACATTAACACTTTAAGTCTTGATGATTATGCCGATGATGGCGCAATAACAGTGCGGGCGTCAACCAATGACGCGTCTGACCAAACCCTTACTTTTGATTTAAATACCGCAGGAAGAACGGTAGATTTATCTGGTGATTTGACGCTATCTGCGGATTTATCTACCGTTGGCGGAGATAATCTCACATTAAATACCACTGCGGCAACAAACATAACTTTACCAACCAGTGGTACGTTAGCAACTGAGACATTTGTGACTGACCGTGCCGTGCAGAATTCGGCAGCCCCCGATTCATCAACCGATGACGCGATTGTACGTTGGGATGGTGCTGGCGGCCGACTTGTTCAAAACTCAACTACGACATTATCGGATGCTGGCGTGTTGGCTGGTATAAGCGAGATATCAAATACAGGTAGTATAGTTCTTAATTCGGGCGGTGGCGCTTCTGTGCAAATTGCGGGTAATCTTGATGTTTTAGGTACTACCACAACTATAGATTCAACGACAGTAAATATTGCGGATAATTGTTTATATATTAATGACGGCAATGTTATAACATCACCAGTTCCGGGGTGTTTGATAGTAAATTATCTTGCAACAGCTAATGTTGCCGCTGTTGTGGCCGGCGGTTTCACCGCATCGGGCGGTGGTAGTGCCGGAACAATTACTACAGATAATGCGATTGCATGGGCGGTCGGTGATATTATACAAATATCGGGGGCCAATAATTCTGCAAATGATGGACTTTATGAAGTAGATTCTTATTCCAATCCAATAATTACAATTAGAGGCGTGGGTGGGGGTACAAGTACAACATTTGGTTTCTTTCAGACGGATTTTACCACAGACGCAACAGCAAGTGGTGTCATCACACAGGTAAATGTTACTAGTATAAGTTCTGGGCCGGATGGCATTTGGGAGACACTATCGCCGGGCTCAAATACAGGAACTATGTCTTTTGCAAATTTAGTACGCACCAATGACACAGCGGGAGGAGATCTGACCGGCACATATCCCAACCCAACTCTTACAACCACCGGCGTCGCGGCCGCAACATACGGCAGTTCTACCGAAGTTGGCACCTTCACTGTGGATTCTAAAGGGCGCATTACAACAGCGTCAAATACAACTATAAGTGGAGTCAGTACATCAAGTCCACTATCGGCGGTGTTGGGTAATGGTAATACGACTTCGGGTTCTAATGTTATATTAAGTTCTGGCGATATTGTCAAAGGTGCTGATGATACCGTTGGTGTTGACCTACTATTACAGGGTGGGATAGGTAGTGCTGGTAATGGTGGAGATGTTGCTATTACTGCGGGAACTGGCACCGGTACGGACGGTATAATAAAACTTATAACGAGCGCGGGGGAAGTTCGCGTTGATAATGGTAGTTTGTTAGTCGGCACTACCACTGTGGCCGCCGGTAAGGTTGCACATTTTGATGGAGACATAAAGGTGACTGGTGTTATTGACCCAACCGGCGTTCTTTTTACAGAAGTTGGTGCGGCCCCTCAGGCACCGACCGCCGGAGAAGGAATAATATGGGTGCAAAATACAAGTCCAAGTTCCCTCGCATTTACAGATGATAGTGCTATATCGTATAAGGTTATGCTTGCTCCCAATTCATCAACAGATGAATCTATTCCGCGTTTTAATGGTACTTCGGGTACGGTTCTACAAGGTTCGGGTATAACAATTGATGATTCAAATACCCTTACCACTTCCGGAATCATAAATTCACTAAATACCACACAGTCAACATCTATAGCAACGGGCGCAATTCAAACAGACGGTGGTATGGGTATTGTGAAAGACTTATTTGTTGGAGGAACGGTCCGCACTGATATTATTAATGAAGAGACAGTAAATGCCGGTGTAACAATTGAAAGTACAATTATTAAAGATAATTCAGTGCAAACTGGTTCATTAACATTTGATGGTACAAATTTCATTAGTGCGTATACTGTTAGATCTGGTATAACCGGCGCATGGAATAGAGGGCCAAGTTTTTATAATTTCGGCCTTCGTTCTGAATATCTTCTTAGAAGAATTGGTACAACATATATTCTTCATGCAAATGTATTACCGCGGGATGTGTTGGCCACTACAAATTATGGTGTAGGTGGAAATGTTTTATCTATCACAGTAGGAGGAGCAAGTCCGAGTGCATTTTTACTCGCTGCAGAAAGGCCTACTAAAAATGTATATGTGACGATGCGGTTTATATCTAATACTGTGTCATTAGGTGGATATGCTATAGTTGCCACCGATGGATTTGTGAATTTTTACCCAGATGGCGGATTTGCAAGTGCTGCAGATAATGAAGTTTATAGATTTACGGCGGTGTGGACTACTGATGCATTTTAAAAAAAATATACCACTTTTACTTTATTTAACCATAATAAAATTAATTTACTATATAAAAAATGAATAATAATATACTAAAATAAAAATAGAATAACCATGGCCGGAGCACAAGCTGAAAATAATGAGTGTATGCTTCATGATTTATTCCATATTGTTTTAATCGCATCACAACAGTATTTATCTAACGGAGGCACTGATGGGATGGGGTATTGGCAACCAGTTAAAAAAATATTTGCTAGACATGATGACAAATTAGCAAAATGGTCTAAATTAGATGGGGATTTGGTAGATAGGCTTATGAAAATTCCGGAACATGACGCGGATGGTAAATTTATTCCAGTGCAACATTTCTTACGACAACAAGTTCGCATCCCAACTGAAGAAGATTGCAATATTCGCAGATTTATGCAACTCGCTCTAAATGCCGGACAATTACTTGGTTCAACCACACAAAAAGAACGACAAAATTTTGGGTATAGTATGTCCCTTGCGGACCCAAATACTTATTTAGACTCCGATAGCAGGGCTATTTTTAGTAAATTAATCACTAAAGAAGATGTTAAGGCGGTTAAAGAATACTATAACCGGGATTATGAATTAAAAACAGGTACTGGTGTTAAGTCAAAACCGAAACCAAAACCTAAGTCTGGTGTTAAGTCAAAACCAAAACCAAAACCAAAACCTAAGTCTGGTGTTAAGTCAAAACCGAAACCAAAACCTAAACCTAAGTCAAAAAAATAAGTAATTGGGGGTTGTATAATAAAGTATATTATTTTATAATAAAATATATTATTTTTTTCGTTTATGATGACTATTAAAACATAAATCAACAGAATTACATCTATCACACCTATCATAATCTCTATATATTTTTTTGAATGTTGGAGGAATCCAAAAACACTTTTTACAAAAGCCTCTACGTACTGCTGCGAACCAACAAGCATTGCAAACGGCCACATGTCTAGTTTCTGTAAAAATTATACGCTTTTGCGGTGTGTTTTCAGTCCCACACGCTTTACATCCACCCAAAATAACATTATATGATTTAGGTTCTAATGCACTGCATTCTAACGCTGTATTATTTATCGTAGTGGCTTTTACTATTATACGCTTTGCATTAGAACGCTTCACATTAGAACGCGATGCATTAGTACGCGGTGCAGTAGAACGCTTTGCATTAGAACGCTTCACATTAGAACGCTTTGCATTAGAACGCTTCACATTAGAACGCGATGCATTAGAACGCTTTGCAATAGTACGCGGTGCAGTAGTACGTTTCGCAATATTACGTTTTACCAATTTATTTTTTAATATTGTATTTTTTAAACCCAAACTACGCAATCTTTTTAATTGATACGGCAACCGTGAATCGTCTGTAATATCTTTATACCGTATCATACAAATTTTAACATAGTCATGTTGTGAAAGAATGTCATTATGTAAATTTATTAAACTTATTGCTGCTTTATCTATTTCGTTATCCGATGAATGTGGCATTATAACATAAATACCAATTACAAAATTTCAATTTTATTATTTATTTATTTTATTGTTTATTTTTTAACTTAATCTTGTTTGATTATAAAAATATCTAAATGGGGTTGCCATGAATTCAATATAGTAAATGTTATCTATATCTTATTAAATATAATGTTTATACCACTAATACTGGGGCTTGTACCGCCTACTGCGGTTTTTTTGGCTCTTACTTCTATTAATGCATCTGTGGTGGGGTTGGACGTGAATGTAAATTCTTTAACACCAGAAGAATTAATACCTGTAAGTGAACCTATAATAATTCCTTGACTAATTACGTCTACATCCAAATCGCGGTCGGAAATATCAACATAAAATGTAAGTCTACCAAGCGAATAATCACTATATTGAGAATTGTCCCAAGGTAAATAACCAAGTATTGTGGGGGTGATTGATACCACATCCACTCGAAGTGATACAATATTAAACATTGTAATATGTGGGGCCGTGTTCCAACGCACACCTTCTGACGCTGTGCTATCCACGGTAAGAACTTGCCCATCAGTTCCCGGGTCTAATGGGAGGGTATGAGTTCCATTATGGGTAAGTATCTGCCCTTTACTGTTAAGTATATCGGTTACATTATACGAAACAACCACCCAGTTTGGCGGAGCCGAAGTATCATCACGTATAATATGCAATACTTCATCCGTTTTGGCCACATCAATTGATGCGCTTCCATCAATCGTCTCACCGGCCGGAGGGTATATTATAATTTTATTTGCCGATGCCCCTAGTTTTTTAATAATGTAATTGGCATTATCGCAATTTACCGGAGTTGATAAGTTTATTACTACATCACCTATAGAAGTGTCTGCTAAAATAACCACCGAATCGCTGGGGCTGTATGGTGAGTCTGTTGTATCCACATTAACTACGTTAAGACTTAAGCAGTTTGCTATTATAGTGTCGGTAAACAAACCATCTATAAATATCTGATCGCTATCGTAAGACATATTTGTAATATATTTATGGAATATTTACAGTATGTAGTTTATATGATATTTAATATAACTATATTAAATAATTCATAACTCTTATATATAATTGTAATTAATATCGCATAAAATTAACAATTGGGTACCATCCTGATTAAAATATTTATATAGATTTTGTATAAATATACATTTATAAATATACAATTATAAATATAAACATAAAATGGCTTACGATAGTGATAGTATTTACATAGATTCTTTATACGGTTCCGGCCTAAATGTAGACAGTTTAAGTTTAAACACCGTTAGTATTACTACTGCGGATTCCCCATATACCCCGGATAAAAAAATAATAATAATAGCTACCGCAAATACAGGTATTGTAAATATTAATCTTGAATACGATAGTTCTAGTCCTAATTCGGTATATTATATTAAACGTGATGTTGGCGGGTTTAACGTAATCATAAATTCCCCAGCGGGTGAGACTATTAATGGTGTGGCATCATATACTTTATTAACTGACGGTGATTGGGTGCAAGTTGTACGTAATGATGATGTTTCGCCTGTAAATTGGGAAGTTTTACCTAGTGGCTCAGGGGGTGGAGAAAATCTCGCAACTACACTTCTTGCAGGTAATACGACTGGTGGTAGTAATATCATAATGAGTAATGCGTTAGATACTCTTAAATTTATAAGAACATACACATTAACAATTGATGTGGCGCCGATATCTATAACTGATCGTACTATAACATTTCCGGACCCGTTTGGTTCTGATGATGTTATTTATTCATCGCTCGCTCAATCATTATCAAATAAAACCATTAATACATCTATTCTTAATGCACCAACATTAATTTCAGTACCCCTATTTAGTCTTGATGATACCGATAGTTTGTTTAACTTAGTATTGCAATCTACTTCCACGCTAACCGCGGATAGAACTTTAACGTTAGATGCCAATGACGCCGACCGCACTGTTTCGCTCGGTGGTGATTTAACTACCGCGGGCGATTTTACCACCAGTGGCAACTTCGCACTAATTCTAACACAAACCGGCGCAACTAACATCACTCTTCCTACCACAGGCACACTGGCAACTTTAGATGGAACGGAAACACTAACAAACAAAACGCTAACCACACCGATCATTTCTACAATTAGCAATACTGGAACGCTAACCTTACCGATATCAACCGATACTTTGGTAGGCAGGGATACCACCGATACGCTAACTAATAAAACGCTAACCGCGCCGATTATTTCTACAATTAGCAATACCGGAACGCTAACCTTACCTACATCAACCGATACTTTGGTAGGCAGGGATACCACCGACACGCTGACCAATAAAACGCTAACTGCACCAACACTAACTTCGGCGACATTGAGTCTTGATGATACCGATAGTTTGTTTAATTTAGCGATAGAATCTACTTCCACGCTAACCGCGGATAGAACTTTAACGTTAGATGCTAATGACGCCGACCGCACTATTTCGCTCGGTGGCGATTTAACCATCGCGGATGCGTTTACTACCAGCGGCAACTTCGCGCTAACTCTAACACAAACCGGCGCAACTAACATCACTCTTCCTACCACAGGCACACTGGCAACTTTAGATGGGACGGAAACACTAACAAACAAAACGCTAACCACGCCAATTATTTCTACGATTAGCAATACCGGCACGCTAACCTTACCTACATCAACCGATACTTTGGTAGGCAGGGATACCACCGACACGCTGACCAATAAAACGCTAACTGCACCAACACTAACTTCGGCGACATTGGTCAGCGTGTCG
>Ga0233413_10001232_pt1 | contig 11398 bp, 29 predicted proteins | sample Na_anoxic_6_MG_FD_189019 | JGI IMG/M metagenome (GOLD analysis project Ga0233413, IMG submission 189019) | Seawater microbial communities from Saanich Inlet, British Columbia, Canada - Na_anoxic_6_MG | ecosystem: Environmental > Aquatic > Marine > Inlet | place: Canada: British Columbia... | reverse complement strand
TTAATAGTCGTATAGCTTGTTGTTTAAACTTTTTACGCAGATTCTTTATTTGCTTGTATCCCGCCTTCCTTCCTCTCTCATTGCTTTTATAACCCAGTAGCTCCGCCACCTCTTCTTCGTCTTTATTTTTTATAAATAAGAGGTCATATATGTAAAATTGCTTTGGAGGCAATGCCCGCTCCATTTCCATGTGGAGCTTTTTCTCGGCACGATCAATGTCAAAAGTATCCCCGTGCAATTTAAAGATTTGGCCCGTTTCAGACTCCAAGGCAACGGCCATTTTTATATCGTACGCGGATTTTTTGGTTTGTTCCCATTTGGCGTAAAGAGGGCATTCCGAACACTGATTGCCGCTAGGAGTAAAGGCGCAGAGGGATCCTATTTTATCCCCGCCTCCCGGCACTCCTTGATTAAAAGGACAGTTTAGGCAGGGGCGCACAAAATTACTATAGTGGTTGCGGAGAATATTCTTCATTTGGTTAGTAATGATTTTATTCACCCAGGGCTCTAACGGGCGCACTTGATCCCAGTGGTCCCATTTCTGGTGGATATGAGTCCTTATTATTTGGCAGACGTCATCAAAGTCAAACCACGCTACCGAGGTCAAGAACCACTTAGACCTCCTCTTGAGTAATTCGTGATCTATCTGCTCCGCCTTGTCGGCGTATGTTGCTTTTTCAACCTTCGCTGACATCTCCCGATTGATCCGCTGAACTTTTGCATTCGTTTAAGGTCTCCTTGACTGCCTCGAATTTTGCGGCTGTATCGGGAGGTTGGGATTTGGCAGAGGCTTTCTTAGTTTTCTTCTTGGGTCTTGAGCCCTGTTTTCCTTTAGAGGGGGGCGCCCCTACTAAATCCGACAGGGACCCATAGGACCTTCCAACACCCCCATAGTCTCCATCTAGTTCATATTGGAGAGCATGTATGGTGGGAAGATGAGAGATATCTGTTCCCTCCGGATCTTCCTCGTGGGTCTGCGCGGTAGCTAGACCCTGCTTGGGTATAGGAGCTTTAACTCCCTCTTTCCCTCTCTGGATGCCGCAAGAGGGGCAAAAGTTAGGTTGCTTTAGTAAGTACTCTATTTTACTCCCGCAGGTACTGCAATATTCAAAATTCATAGTATATATAATATATACTGCAAGTCCTTATTATTCAATTATAAAAGATAGCCCGCGATAACCCTCGCCTGCCTTTTCATGAAAACTAAGGTATCTGCTTCGAATTTAGAAGTTTGAGATTCCCCGGTTTGGAACCCTATCACATTTTGAACGGCGTAGTCCTTTATGTAATCCACTCCTAATATTCCAATGATTTTCCCATTAAGGGTTTTGATGGGGACATTATAAATACTCTTCACTCCTTTTAGCGCCAACAGTCCCGCAAAAGCATGATCGTCCATGTTCTCTACGTCAGTGTAATCAAACCGCTCTTTCTCGACGAGCTCACTAATATAATGATGATAATTAGACACCCTGTGGTCTTGCGAATTCTGACACTCCGCACTAATTCCCTCTTGAACTATTTCGTAGGAGCAGCTAAACTTTTGCTGGCCTCGTCCGGAGAAATAACTGTGGCCATTATGGAACTCTAGAACATATGCCCGATCCGCATCCATCTCACACATAGTGTAATTGAGGGCTGTATAAACATTCTCGTTCTGCTTTGTCTCGGATTCAATAGTGGTACACTCTTTTGACACCAACCTATGACGCAGATATACAGCTCCCAACGTGGCCACACACGACAGGATAGAGGCAGAAATGTAAGTGACGAGCTCCCACTCCATTACCTAAAAGAATCGTAATCCTCTTTCTTGCAAAACTTAAGCATTTTAGTCCCATCTTCGTCAATGGCTGCAAAGGCGTATCTCAGTCGAATGTCTCCACTTTTGGTTTTGTTCTCTAAGAGCCTTTTTGTGACCTGATCGGTAGAAATCTGGACCTTCTTGCGCTTGCGGACATTATAGAATTCTATCATGCTCTTTAATTACACGTATTTTGTCCTCGAATTGAGGCGAGAAACGATAAATTTCAAAATTACGCTCCGCTTAATGTCATTTTCATCAAACTCAAAGCATTCTATCCCCTTGGACTGACTCTGGGCATCATTGAATAACTGATACATTCCCTGGAATCCAGTCTTCCCGTTGATATCGCTTTGCATGGTGTCTCCACAAATAAAGAGTTTGGTGTTGTGCCCTATTCTTGTAATAAGGGTAGTAAGCTCCTTAAAGGTAAAATTCTGTGCCTCGTCCGCAATAACGACTTTATCTATCCAATTTGCTCCCCGCAAGAAATTAATGGGCATAGATTGAATTCGCCCTTTTTCCAAAAGCTCTCTTTTGAGAGTATTGGTCTTGGGGAGCATCTCTTCCAGCTTATCATTCAAGGGTGCCATATAGGGATTGAATTTTTCTTCCACATCTCCCGGTAATGCCCCCATCCCTTTCTCTGCGCTTTCGATAATGGTTCGAACGTATAAGAGATCTAATTCCTCTCTCGCACTTAATAACCTTAGGGCGGAGTAGACCGCCATATACGTCTTGGTAGAACCGGCAGGACCGTTGATAAAGATAATCTTAGTCTTGGGGTCCAGCGCTGTAGAGAGTAGGCGTAATTGCTTTTCGTCCAGCTTCTTACACTGAACGCTTATCTTTTGCGGTAACTGAGGAATGCGGAGTTTGGAACCTTTTTTTGCAGCCATGTACTTTCTATTTTTCACTCGTATCTCGTTTTAGTGTAATATTTAGTGTGAGTTTTTCGGAAATAATGACGGCTTTGTCTAGAATGTACAATAGTTACGACGCCACGTGCTGGTTAAATAAGCCTCGACGAGTCCTAAAGGGTGGATCCGTCGCCGATGCATTAAAGGACGGAAAGACAGGGGACGCTACTCTAATTCTCCAGAAAGAAGGGCGTTATAAAAAACTTTTCGGCGAGCGCCTCTGATTTTACGAAGGGGCTCTGTTTTTTTTTAATCCGGCCATTTATTCCTAATAAACCGTTTCCAGGGGAGATTGAGAAATACCCCCCCACCGCCATGACCGAGTGACCACCCCAATTGAAATCCAAAAAATGGGGCTGGGAGTCACTTAACCCCCCCCTCCCCTCATTTTGTTGAACCATTTGTGTTTAAAATGTTTAATGCCATGACGGGACTTGATCGCCGTGCAAGTCGATTTCTAGCTCTTCCAATTCATCCCAGATCTTTTCTTGCTCAAGATGGGCGTTGACGACTAACTGCTTCGCCGATTGGCAACCTGCATCAGCAAGCGGGGTTTCTCTAACTATAACAGCAAGAGCTTTATCCATTCGGATCTCTAGATCTGGATTGCGTTGAAAAGATTGGTCGGCGTTTTGTGTGATACTGCTCATGGTTTATGCTCTCCTATCTAGGTGGATTACTTCGGTTTTGACTTTGCCAAATCCTGGGTGAAATTCAATGTCCTCTTCTCGCATAATGCGATTGAGACTGGGCTTGCTCATGGCAGTCCGAACGCGAGGCGAACCGCCTATGCGTAGATTGAAAATTGCGACATTCCAAAACTTGTGGAATCTCCGTACTTCTATTCTTTTTTCTAACATAATATAAATCTAGTTTAGTTTTGAGGTTTTGTCAAATTGTTTTTTAGTCATTCAACCAAGAGTGACGGCGAAGCGAATCGGTTGGAATCGCCAAACGCTTTTGCGAGCGATAAACCCGAAGCAAAGCGTAAGTGACAACGCCATCTTTATGGAAACCCTCGACAACGCCAACGACATTCCGAGGAGTGAGGACTACATCTTTAATTTTAATCATGCTATAATATCGCACCAAAACGCCCAAAAGTCAAGCCCATAGGCGAAAACAATTCTACTTTTGTTTTTGTCCTATTCTACTGCCCGTGGTTGCGTTGAACACACAAGGCGCAAGCGGTGCGTTTGTGTTCAGCTGGGATATGTGGTGCGCTTGTGTTCATCTGGTGCGTTTGTGCAAAACGCTTGCGTAAGTGCTTGACTATCAAGGACTTGGGCGGCGCCGGCAGGGCCCGAGGTGCAAGTCGTTGATACTCAACAAGTTACGCCTTAAAGGGGGTGTGTTTAAGTTCGTCTGGTGCGTTTGTGTTTAAATGGTGCGTTTGCGTACAAAAAAACCCCCTGAGTCATCAGGAGGTTTTGGTTGGAAAATGTTTTTTAGGTTATAGACTTATAAACTGCAATCGTTGCGACTAATATAATAATTTCCATTTTTCACCAGTTGCTTGGCATTGTGCCGTGGTCAAGAAATTGTTCTGCCTCACGAACCGAGCAACGCATATCATCGCAAATGTCCGCGAGCTTTTCGTCTCGTGCTTCCAGAGCGGATTGACGATGGCGAGCGACCTTGCAAAATCTTGGGTCGCCTTGAGCAATTGCCATTTCCTTGAGCTGGGCAAACAAATCCCAAGAAACGAGATCTTGCTTGCAAAAGTTAAAAGCACATTGCTTGCGGGAAACGCCTTCGGTTTCCAAAATGCACCGAGCTTTTTTGTCGTTGCGTAGGCTTAAACTTGCTTTGATCAGTTTTTCTGATACTTTCGAGAATGTGATAAATAATAATTCCATAATGTTTTTTGTGTTCTTTCTGTTTTTACTTGGTTGTTTCAGTCTTTACAATACTGGCAAGCCTATCGTTGGCAAGGTGAAAAATGTTTTCTAAACGCTCGGCAACTTGCTCTGCAAAGAGTTTTGCGAATACGCCATCTGAAGCCATTTTTGAATTTGCGAGATTGTGCATCGGCTCAACAGCCTCGATGATGTCCCGAAGGGATTGGGCAGTTCTAAAAGTCTCCGAATCAGTTTTCCCGATCAGAGGCATGAGAGATGTTTTTTCTTTTCTAATTGTTATCATACTATAAATATAGACCCGAAATGGCATAAAGTCAAGCGATTTGGCAAAAATAATTCAACTTTTGTTTGTGCACAATTCTCCTGCGTTTGGTTGCATTAAACACAAATGGTGCAAGTGGTGCGTTTGTGTTCGTGTGGGGTATGTGGTGAGTTTGTGTTCAAGTGGTGAGTTTGTGCAAAATGCTTACGCAAGTGCTTGACTATCAAGGACTTGGGCGGCGCCGGCAGCGCCCGTCCCCCAAGTAGTTGACTATCAACTACTTACGAAGCGAATCCAGTCCATTAGCACGATGCTCACGATGTATAAGCTGACCGAATACGCAACCGCATTGATGGGGTTGGCGTACTTCTCAAGATAGTATTGAAATGATTTCATTGTGTTTTTTGTGTTTTTGTGGTGAGATTATGTTTTTACCAAGCGTAAGAATGCTTGTGGTAAAGTCGTTTGTGGTCAATGCTGTAAACCGCACTTGCGAAATAACAGGAATCCGCAAGGGCTTTCGCTGTTTCAAATTTCCAAAAGAATTTGCCTTCGCAAATAAACTTGGCTCGGCAAAGGTGTTTTAAGAAAAAGTGTTTCATGGTCTTACCCTAAAGCAACTGCAAGAAACTTGGAGCGGTTAAACCCTGCGTTGAATTTCTCAAACTCATTCGCAAGGTCAACGGCGATTTGCTCAATCTCTCGACTGGCGGATTCGTCAACTGCTGAGTTGAAGCGGTGAAAAAGTGCGTTGGCAATAGCGGTAAAATGTTTTCTTGTCATAATGTTTTTTTTAGGTTGTGATGGTTTTGAATAAAAGTAAAATTGCAAATAAAATTATCGCTTCCATTACTCGAAAATGCCTCGCATTTCTTCGCTTACTGCGTCCATGTCAACGAGGTTTTCGTCTTGGTCAAAATCTTCCTCCTCTTTGTCGTTCTCGACTGCATCTAGGGAAACGAACTCTTGCTCGATTTCTTGCTTGGAAGCGTTTTGCACGCCATGCTCGACAACGAGCTTTTCGGCGAGTGCCTCGCTTTTGAGGTTCTCGACCAGTCCCTTAAACTGGGAAGGAACGGCGTTGCCGTTGGCGTTAGCCAATGCGATTGCTTGGCGAATGTGGTTGAAGTCTTTCTCAATTATCATAACTACATAATGACAGAATTTGACTAAACCGCAAACTAATTCGCATGGAGTAGCGCGTTTTGTTCATAAGTGCCTGACTGTCAGAAAGATAAAAATATTCTTTTTTCTGATCTTTTTTTCAAAACTTCGGAGCTTTTTGCATTCTCGACTTTTTTTGTGGCACAACTCTTTGACGCTCAATGGGTTACGCTAAAAAAATCCCTTCTAAAAACAGATTGGCACGCCATCTGTACGCCGCTTTTGTAACTTGTTGCCCGTCAAGGACTTGCGCCTCCGGCGCAGGGGCCGGTCCGCAAGTCGTTGATAACCAACGGCTTAGGGAGGAGGTGGTGAGATTGTGTTTTTTTGGTGAGATTGTGCTTATTTGATGTTATTGGGTATTTCCATGTGCTGGGGCGCGCAAGTCATTGATATACAGTAACTTAGAGAACTAAGTTAACTACAGCTATTAGCACACAAAAAATTACAAAAATTACAAAAAACATTATTTGCCCTATTAGATTACTTTATGCTTGTAATTCAAATACTCCTTGATCTGGTGATAGTCCAAGTTCCTCGGTTATCTCGATAAGCCTATTCTCATTTGCCATGACGCAATCCACGGAGACAATGCGATCATTGGGCTTAGTTCTATATAGTGGATTATGCTTATTCATAAAGACGGGTCGCCCGTCCATAGTGGTAAGCACATAGGGATTTGATTTTTGCAACTCCTCTGTGATTTTCATTACTCTATTGTACCTTTATAAGTCGGAAACGACGAACTCCCGTAGCGTGAGCAAAGCGAGACTTTATAAGCCTATCTGCTTTGGGTAGCGGAAGCGGAAGGGATTCAGTCACCCAGACTGCTCCCGCTTTGTTGAGAATGCTTTGTAGTATATACATAGTTTGTGTTTTTTTGGTTAGCTTGAATGGTTCAAGGGTTTTTCGATTGCAGGAATTAAATTCCATGCAGGGTGACCCTTTGGGGCTTTAGCAGACTGGACACCGAAGTCCCGAAAGGTAATGTCTACCACATCCCAAACATCGGAGACTTGAGCCATCCATTGGTCTTTTGTTGGTGCATCGACTTGATAGGGTAAAGTCTGGTAAGTGCCGAGCTTGTCACCATTGGTGAGCGTCATGTCAATGCGAGCTTGACGGAAGTTAATATAGGGAATGTTCTTTTTAATCTTAATCATGGTTTAATTCTCTCAAATTTTGGATGAAATGTCAACCCCTAATTACAATCCAATCGGACTGCATATCTGCCACGAAATCGTCAGCGTCTGCTTGAGACGGAGCAGAAATCGTAGCGAATTGTGGTTTGCCCGTCACACGATGGACTGCCACGACATTGAAGTTGAGAAGCGGAAGGAGTTCTATTGAATGTGTCATGTAATAAAGATACGCCCATTTGCCCACAAAGTCAAGCCTACAGAGCAAAAAAAATAAAAAAGATTTGGCACGCTATCTGTACCCCGCATTTGTAACTTGTTGTCTGTCAAGGACTTGCGCCTCCGGCGCAGGGCCCGGCCCACAAGTCGTTGATAGATAACGACTTACAGAGGTAAAATCAGGATAAGGCAAACTGAATGTTCATTATAAGCTGGACGAATAGCAAAACCGCTATTGCATAAAGAATGTATTTATTTTTCATTATTTGGTTATTTTGTGTTTTTTCTAAAGTTCCTCGGTTGACATGATGAATCCGTCAACATCAACATTTTGGATTTTTTCCTTTTTAGCTAGTTTTTTTGCGATTCTCATTGCCCTTGCTTTTCCCTTTACTTCGTCAATAACATCAAAGAAGCCCAAAGCGTCTGTGAAAACAATTTGAAACCATTGTGGAAAGTTTGCGTTTTTTGCGATTTTAATAATCATTTGTAATAATATAGTAAATTGCTAGAATTGAGAGGAATATAATAATCTCCATTATGCAAACGCCCCACGCATTTGGGGCGAAACATTTTCCATGTCCGTTTCGTTTTCGTCATTATCGAAATCGACTTTTCCCTCATGGTCGAGAGCGTCAAGATGGTCTGCTTCATCACGAACATCTTCTTGCGTTGGCGGTAAAAGCTCTTCAATGAAAGCACCTTGTTGAGCAAGGACTGCTTGGTGAGCTTGGCGAATGAGTTCTATTCTTTCTGATTGTGTCATAATATAAATCTAGTCGAGTTTAAGGAAAATGTCAAGTTTTATGTGAACCTTTTTCTCTCTCCCTTTCGGGTTGTAGGCGTGTGCTGACGCCTCGTTGTTCGATGCATTGGATGGTCTTACGAATGCCTTATACGGACTTACATCTGCCATTCTTCGCAATGCATCTACAGAAAAAGCAGGGCTTAGAGGGAATTGAACCCCCATCTCTCGCTTATCTCCACAGTTGATCAAACCGCCCACTACTTTATCTAGAATTTCGTGGTGAAGGAGGGCGAGGCTTTACCATTAAGCTATAAGCCCACAATAAATTTTAAAGAACAGACTCCATTATGACACCTCCTGCCAGAAGTGCAAGATAAAAAATGCCCATTTAGGAAAATAGTTATAACTCGCTGGCTGTCAAGGACTTGCGCCTCCGGCGCAGGGCCCGGCCCACAAGTCGTTGATGTTTAAGGACTTACAACGGAATTGGCGTGCCAAAATCAAGACACAAAAAACCCCCACCTTTCCGAAGGGTGGGGGTCTATTTGAACTTCAACCTAACCGCAAAATACTATTGAGTACATTATCACCCAAGGCAGAAGGATAAGTAAATCCCAATACTCACTCACCTAATGCCCCTTCTATTACTGGACGAGCAACGAGATTACGAACGGCATAACCGCTCTTTCCGTATTGCTTGCCACGCACGACTGACTTAAAGGTACGACTTGAAAAGTCATAATAAGCCGAGACGGCAGAACCTGCCTTGTTTATATAAGTGAACCAAAGCTTTTCGCCTACTCGCTCAACACCTTGAGGTTCGTACTTGGCAACTGCGAGTGCCTTGTCTGTTATGAATGAGAACATTGATTGCATTGTTTTTTTCCTCTGTTTAGTTTATAGTTCAGTAAGTAATTCGTCAAGACGCTCAACATCAAGAGCGGAGTCATTATAGGCAACCCTATCGGGGGTTTCGGTATATCCGACTTCTCGCATGGCATCAACAAAAACTTGATAGCTTCCGCATTCTTTTGCGAACTCGTACATCCCTTCATCGTTGCCTATCCACAAGGCGACATTCCAAGTTGCGTGGTTTTTCCATCCGTTGTAAGTGGTATCAGTCATTGTTCTTGCCTATGGTATAAGGTGAGTGGTGGAGAAGTCGGTCAATCTTCTGTTCGAGAATCCTAACCGCTTGAACGCATTTCTCAAGAGTCATGGCAGGAGAGATTTTCGTGCCGTTCTTGAGAACGATATAGTTGTTTAATTGAGTATCCATTTTAGTATTCTCCCAAATTATGCCTGATTTGTCAACCCTAATTCGTTGTTTTTTTCATCTCTTCCAATATAGAGATTGGCAATGAATTGTGCCCGAAAGTCTCCTTGAAGGTTAGCCATAAGCTCGGTTAGTTGCTCCTCGGTTTGGTGTCCTAGAACATCATCGTATGTCGCGAGGGGAATCATGTTGTCATTATGGAAAACGGCAACTTCATAAGTGCCTTCCGAAACATTTCCATAGAGTCCGCTTCCCTCTCCTATGTTGGAGACGACGGAAATCTCCGTGTTGTTGCCCAAGTCGAGCTTGGCTTGAACGCCATTCGGGTGGTTGGCGTGTGAGTTGAAAACTAAGTCATTGAAGTTTTTGATTGTCATAACTATATAGTGACAGAATTTGAGCATAACGCAAGCTTTTTCTTTGCTAATGCAAAAATAGTCCTAAATCGTTGACTGTCAACGACTTGGGGGCCGGCGCCAGCGCCGGCTGTGCAACTCCTTGATTCTCAAGGACTTACAAAACCTCTACCCACCAATAACCTTCTGACTCTGTGACGATGGTGTCCCAGCCATTTTGCCCTTTCTGATAAGCAAAAGTCCTGGCGGCGTGTTCGTATACAAACTTATACATTATATGTTTCCTCCTAATCCAAGTCGTTCCTTCATGCTCGTTAAGTCATTAAGAATATCAAGCAAGATGTCCTCGGCAGATTCAAGAGAATACGGAGGCGTACCATACAAGATATTATTGCGAACTATTTGCTCGATCTCTCCTAGAATGTTAAGTTGCTCCTCACTCCTCTCATAGTCTCCGTCGGGATTGGAATATCTTTCCAAAAAAGAACTCCAGTCGTTTTGAGCTTTCATGTGACGCTCGGCATTCTCTAGATTGCGTTGCTCAAAGCGATGTTCCATGATTTCATCCATTGTAACCACAGGCTTTTCTTCGTCAAGTAGTGTTTTATTGAATCTTGCCTCTTCTAATTTTTCCTCAGCGAATTCCCTTTTCAACTCGGCGTATTCCCTGGCGTCTTGTTCGTTTTCTGCGTAACTGCTCATAGTTTATAATCCTTGATTTTCGTAATAGTTAAGTGTGCGTTGCCATTCCTCCTCATAAGCCTCGTAGTCTTCGCCAAATCCTGCTTCTTGCACTCTGTGCATATACTCATAATGCTCTTGCTCGGATTGTGCGAACATCTCTAAGTCCCGAATCTCGGAAGCGTAGCGTTCTCGTACATCATCGTACTGAGCCCCGAATACATGGTCTGCGTGTTCTCTTGCTGTATCAAACATAATTTTAGAATCTTAGGTTTTTGAGTGATGTGTTTTTCTTGAGCCATCTGCGGAGTGGATGAAATGCTTTGGCTGAGAAGTGAGCAAGATACTGCTGTCCGTTCTTGGCGAGAATCATGTGACCACTTGCCGTTGCTCGAATCTCCTCGATGTCGGGACATTTCTTCAGTTGTTTCATTACTTTTCGATTACCGCTTTCTGAATGTTTCATGGTTCCAGTATGACAGACTGGGCATGGAATGCAACAAAAAAAAAGACCAATTAGAAGATAGTCATAACTCGTTGTCTTACAACAAGTTGGGAGGCGGCTCCTGGCGCCCGCGCCCAAGTCGTTGACTGAGAGGGACTTACGCCGGCCAGAACCAGACCACAAGAAACAAAATCACAAACGGCAACGCAATAGCTGTTATTAGTTCAAACATTTTTTGTTATTAGTTAAAGTTTAGTAGCCTAACCAGTCTAAAACATCTTGGGCAAGGTAAGTTTCCTTGTCTCCTAATTCATCAAAGAATTCTTTTAAGTCTACAAGCCCATGGGCTTTTAGCTCTTGGCAAGTTCTTTCCCTGGAAATCATTATGCCCTCGGCTGAGTCGTAGTATTCGCTAAAATTGTCGCCCCTCACGAATTTACCCCCTCTTGAACGAAACCCGTTTCGTCTTTCTTGGCGAGACCTTTTTCGATAAGCCCGACAACATAACCGCCTTGCTTGTCA
>Ga0233413_10001230_pt1 | contig 11400 bp, 11 predicted proteins | sample Na_anoxic_6_MG_FD_189019 | JGI IMG/M metagenome (GOLD analysis project Ga0233413, IMG submission 189019) | Seawater microbial communities from Saanich Inlet, British Columbia, Canada - Na_anoxic_6_MG | ecosystem: Environmental > Aquatic > Marine > Inlet | place: Canada: British Columbia... | reverse complement strand
TACGGGGAATTACAAGTTTAAAGTTTTACAATAATCAAATAAGAGATTGTGTTTTGGAAAGAAGGGGTAAGCTGTGGAAAGACAAAGACTGCTTTATTTGTCCCAGGCTGATGTTGCAGAAGCAGGTCCGTTAATGGCCGAAATCATAAATTCATTGGAAATCACATTTCGGGCAAAGGGAGAAGGCCGCACCGAGATGCCCCCTAAACCGAGCATTCATCCCGGCGGCGGTGATAATTTCATGAACGCTATGTTAGCCTATATCCCGGATCTCGAATCAGCAGGTGTTAAATGGGTTGGTGGTTTTCCGGAAAACTTTAAAAGAGGACTCCCCTACATTTCGGGGTTGCTTATTTTCAACGATGTTGAAACCGGTTTGCCCCTTGCAGTAATGGACTGTATCTGGATTACTGCCAAACGCACCGGTGCCGCCACCGCATTATCTGCTCGCTATCTCGCCCGGCCCGAATCGTCAGTGATGGGAATGTTAGGTTGCGGTGTCCAGGGACGTAGCAACGTGGAGGCGCTGAATGTTCTTTTTCCGTTAAAAAAAGTCAAGGCTTACGATGTGAACCCCGATGCCCTGCGACACTATGCCGAGGAAATCAACAGCGGGTTCGACCTTGATGTTGTGCCAGTTAAAACACCGGAAGAGGCGGTGAGCGGTTGCGATATCGTGGTTACGGCCGGACCAATTATGAAAAAGCCCCATGCTACCATCCGAGCCGGTTGGCTGGACAAAGGCGCCTTTGCGTCTCTGATAGATTATGATTCTTACTGGTATCCAGATGCTATGCACGAGGCGGCCAAGTTTTGCACGGATGACACCCAACAGCTCCGCCTATACCAGCAAAACGGCTATCTACAGAATATTCCGGAGATTCATGCTGATTTGGGAGAACTCGTTGCAGGCAAAAAGCCAGGTCGCGAAACTTCCGAGGAACGGACCATGACCGCTAACCTGGGAAATGCATTAGATGATATGGCTGTGGCCCCTCTTATATACAAGCGGGCTGTGGAGAAGGGTATTGGGACCTGGCTCGATCTATGAAAACAATTGCGACTTAAAGGAAAGTGATAAACTATGAGACTAAAAGACAAAGTGGCCATCGTAACCGGAGCCAGCCAGGGAATAGGTAGAGGGATTGCTTTGGGTCTGGCAGAAGCAGGTGCTGATGTTGTAGTAAATTATTATCAAAACAGTGACGCAGCTACCGAAGTTGCTGAAAAGATAATAATGCTGGGGCGCAGTGTTTTAGTCTTACAGGGAGACGTTTCCAATAGGGAAGATGTTAGTCGAATAGTTCAGGAGGTTTTAGAAGCCTTCGAAAAAATAGACATCCTGGTGAATAACGCCGGGATATTTATTGCGGGTCCCCTTGAAAAAATGCGGGAAGAAGATTGGGATCGGGTCGTTGCGGTTAACCTAAAAGGGGTATTTCTCTGCTGCCAGGCGGTTGGAAACCACATGATAGAGAAAAAATCCGGTGGCTCAATGATTAATGTGGCCTCCATATCGGGGCATATACCTGAGATAAATGGAGGGGCTTATACACCCAGCAAAGCCGGTGTTATCGGGTTGACCCGTCTTTTGGCCGTCGAATGGTCAAAATACAACATTCGGGTCAATGCCATCAGTCCCGGACCGGTGATGACGCCTTTACAACGAAAAGCTTACCCAAACGAAAAGCTGTTGGCAGCTCGCAATGACGCAATACCGATGAGAAGACATGGCACACCCGAAGAAATCGCCAAAACCGCGGTATTTCTCGCATCGGACGATTCCAACTACATCACCGGAGAGGAAATAACGGTTGACGGGGGCTCACAGATCAGTATGTTCCATTTAGTCCATAAATTGGCCGAATTTGTTTGATGCTCTTCATGCAAATATTCCCTATTTTGAAAACTGGAGTTTGAGAAAATTTTTCTATATTGAAAAAAGGACTGATCGTTATGCGTTTAACGGATGAGGAAAAGAGCATCCTGGATGGCAAACAGGGAGAAGCTGCACGAATCGCCCTATCGGTGTTGGTCGACTTGGGAGAGGTTTTCGGTGCTGAGAGCCTGATGCCCGTCTCGCAAGTCCATATCGATGCAACTTTATATATGGTAGATGCCGGGCTCCAATTTGTTGAAAAACTGGCAAATTTAGGTGCAAAAACGGCAGTCCCCACATCGCTCAATCCCAGTGCCATCGACCTTGTGCGCTGGAAGGAGTTAGGAGTTTCGCCTGAGATTTTTCCCAAACACCACCGTTTGGCAGCAGCCTATATAAAAATGCAAGCCATTCCCACATGGACTTGTGCACCATATCAGCAAGGCATCATTCCACGATTCGGAGAACAAATCGCCTGGGGCGAATCTAATGCCATTGCCTTTGCCAACTCGGTCATCGGTGCGAGGACAAATCGCTATGCCGACCTCATGGATATCTGTGCGGCCATCATTGGAAAAGTTCCCAAATTCGGTCTTCATCTCAGCAGGAACAGGAAAGCCAAGATGTTGATTGAACTTAAGGGATTCACGGGTTCCATGTTCGAAAATGACGCAATCTACCCACTCCTGGGGTATCTTGTTGGAGAGATCGCTTCTGACCAGGTGGCAGCCGTCTTGGGTATGCCCCCTTCTGTGACCTTCGATAATCTCAAGGGATTTTTCGCCGGGGCAGCCTCTTCGGGTGCAGTAGGGCTTTGCCATCTCGTAGGAATCACTCCCGAGGCCCAAAGCCTGGAAATGTGCTTTCAGGGAAGTCAGCCGGAAAATGTCTTACAGATCACCCCGGAAATGATTGCCGATTCTGAACATCGGCTGCAGACCGTGCAAAGCGAGGGTATTGATTGGATCACCACCGGCTGCCCTCACTATTCACCGGCGGAGTTCATGAGATTGGCGGAATTGATTAACGGGGAAAAAGTCCATAGTTCGGTTGCATTCTGGGCGTTTACCAGCAGAACCGTGTACGCCTGGATAAAAGAAAACGGCATTTTGAAGCAGTTAGCCGATGCCGGTATAACGGTATTTACTGATGGTTGTCCCCTCCAGTACCCTCGGGAATCATGGAACTTTTCGGCCGCCATGACTGATTCTGCCAAATTTGCTAACTACTGCTACTCACAGACAGGTCTCCCTTCAGCGTTTGGTAGCCTTGCGGATTGTGTTGATACTGCTGTAAGTGGGAAAATCCGTCGGAGGGAATCACCGTGGAACAAAAAATAAAGGGACGTTGTGTCGTACCGGGAATTGCGGCAGGAGAGGTTCTTGTGACGTCGCAGCCCATCAGTTTTTGGGGCGAGGTAGACCCTGCAACCGGCCTTATCAATGATCCTCAACATGAACTTTTCAGACAATCAGTCGCGGGAAAAGTACTGGTATTTCCTTTCGGCAAGGGGTCGAGTACCGGCTCACTCATTATGCTGGAACTGGCCAGAGTGGGCAAGGCCCCGGCGGCAATTGTTAATGTGAGAACCGAACCCATCCTCGCCACGGGACCCATCGTATGCAAACATTTTTATGGCAAAGAAATTCCAATTATCTCCCTTGTTGAGAAGTCATTCCAGATGCTGGAAACAGGGCAGTATGTAACCGTCAATGCCACGGAAAAAGTTATCATCATCCACCACTGATCCCGATTAGAACTTAGGGGCTTCGCCCCAATTGGCCTGCGGCCCGTAGTGCCTACTCCCCGGAGGGAATGATGGAATGATGGGTTTTGGGTTAGTGGGGTGATAGTTTAGTGACAAAATTCATCTTGACAAAAAAACTAAGAAGAGGAAAAAAATGAAGATAACTCATCTCAAACGTAGAGAAGTGCAAGCGCCGATTGTTTCATCACTCATAAGAGGCTTTGCAAATGAAATTGGTTACGACAAGGCAGTAGGCATAGCAAAAGAAGTAATCAGAGAAGATGCGATATTATCGGGTAAAGTTTTGGCAGAAGAATATTCAGGAAATTCTATCATCGAACTGTCGAAAATTGCGAAAGAAATCTGGGCTAAGGACGATGCACTGGAAATTAAAATGGTAAAGGAAACCGAAAAGGAGTTATTTTTTGACGTTTCTTATTGTGGATACACTGAGATATACGAAAAATTAGGTGTCAAAAAACTTGGATGCATTCTTTCTTGCATTAGAGATTTTTACTTTTTGGAAGGGTTTAATCCAAGAATAAAACTAAAGCGAACAAAAACAATCATGGAAGGAAGCGACTATTGTGATTTTCGATATATAGAGGAATGAACCGTATACACCGCCTTATTCTGGATTGTTCAGCCTATCATCGATCATTGCTCCCTCGTGGGCCTGCAGCGCCATCCTGGCATAAACAGCAAGGATGCCTCGCTGCACTTTTGGCCGCGGCGGAGACCACCTGGCCAGTCTTCTGGTTATTTCCTGTTCAGAAATATCCAGATCCAGTCTTCTTGAAGGGATATCTATCACCACCCGGTCACCATCTTTCACGATTGCTATTGGGCCGCCGACTGCGGCTTCAGGAGCAACGTGCCCAATGGCCGAACCTTCAGTAAAACCCGAGAACCTGCCATCGGTAACGACAAAAATATCATCGGCCTTGCCAGTTCCCACCAAGGCATCCGTAGTCATCATCATCTCCCTCATCCCCGGGGCTCCTATGGGACCTTCATAACGGATTATGATCACATCTCCAGCCTTCACCTGTCCTGAAATAACAGCATGATATGCATCCTCATCTGAATGAAAAACATGCGCCGGCCCTTCATGGCTCATGCGGTTTCCCGGGATAGTCGTAGTACGGCATATAGCCCCTAAAGGTGCCAGGCTGCCTTTCAGCACCGCTATACCTCCGCTCTCGAAAACGGGCTCCTTAATCGTTGTGAGTACTGTAGTATCTCTCGATCTTGCACCATTGATGATTTCTCCCACGGTCATCCCTGAAGATGTCAAGGCGTTTCCGTCTATCATTGAAGAAAGCTCGCCCATTATTGAAGGGACTCCTCCCGCATTATGGAGGTCGACTACCGTGGCTGGTCCTGTTGGAATTACCCTGGAGATAACAGGCACTTTTCTCGAAAGTCGGTCAAAGTCATCAAGACCAAGATCTATGTCCATTTCTCTTGCGAAACTGATGAGATGCAAAACCGCATTGGTTGATCCGGCGATAGCAAGCTCTACCATGACGCCATTCAACAAACTTTCTCTGGTAATGATCTTTGAAGGGAATACATCGGTTTTCACCATTTCGACTATTCTTCTGCCAGTCTTCCTGGCAAACCGTAATTTTTCAGCGTAGACGGCAGGGACGGTGGATGAGCCCGGCAATGCCAGCCCGATTGCTTCAGTAATAATTTGCATGGTATTGGCTGTCCCCATCAAGGAACATGCGCCGGGCCCGGGGCAAACCTGATCTTCAAATGCCTTCAATCTCTTTAAGGTCTTTTCTTCACTATTCCGGGCACCAAAGACCTCCTGACCCAGTTGAGACATGACCACCTTCTTTCCCTCGAACTTTCCGGGAAGTTGGGGGCCTCCGGACAGAAAGATAGTCGGAATCCCGGTCCTGAGTGCCCCAATAATGACTCCCGGAATGATGCTGTCACAAGAGGCCAGCAAAACAAGGCCGTCAAAAAGTTGCTCATTTGCCACAATTTCAACGCTGGAAGCAATCACATCCCTTATAACCAGTTCATACCGGGAATGAGGGGTTCCGATGGGAACCTCTCCACAAGTTGAAATAGTGCTGAATTCAAAAGGAGTCCCGCCAGCCTGCCAAATACCTGCTTTCACATGTTCGGCCAACTTATCAAGGTGTACATGTCCCAGTGCTGCATCACTGCAGGTGTTGACGACACCGATCAGGGGGCGCGAAAGGTCAATATCGTCATATCCGCATCCCTTGTAAATGGCGCGTCGATGGGCGGCTCCAGGGCCGGAAAAATATTTTTGCTCTTTTGAACGGTAGACCATTTTAGCTCCCGCCGATACCACTATAACTATCGTCTAATTTTAGATTATTATTCACCTGATCTTCAGGTCTTTCTTCTATTGTCTTGCAAGGACCCCAAAGGGGACCGGTTTTATAGGTATTCTTGGCGTGAAAATCTCTCTTTTCCTGGGCATTCCAGCCAGTTTCCAAATCAATTCATTTATCACCTGTCCACAAAAACGGCCCTGGCAGTGCCCCATCCCCAGCCGGGTCCTTCTCTTGATGTCATTCACATCCCCGGCACCTTCAGCCACAGCAGAACGTATGTCCTTCATGGTGACTTCTTCACATCGACATACCACAGTATCGTCCGATATGATATCAAGAAGACCAGGGCCCGGTCTTGAAAGAATCTCCATGGCCCGGGCAAATTCTTTGAATCTTTTCAGTTTTTTCAGAGAAGCCCTCAGCGCGCTGTCTGCCGTTTTCCTGCTCGTGTAACCCAGTTGACTGCATGCCTCCACTGCTGCTATTTTTCCCTCCTCAATGGCCGCTGAATAGCCCTTCACAATGCGACAATCACCCGCCGCAAATATTCCGGCCTTCGAGGTCTCCATCCTTTCGCTGAGCTGAACTCTCCAGTAACCGAGTTGTTCGTCAAAAATATGATTACAGCCACAAAGCCGGGTTATTTCAGAAGATGGAATAAGGCCGTAGCCATAGGCAATGCAATCTGTAACGATTCCCTTTTCAGTCCCTTTAATCGGCCTGCTTGTTTTGTCAATCCGTACAATCTCCGCCCCTTCAACCTGATTGGTACCACGGGCTCTTGAAATGACATGAGAAAAATACATTGGTATCCTATGCTTTTTGATATTAAACAGGTAACTGAAGCCCGATTTCAACACCGAGCTGTTAATATTTAAGAACAGTTGGGGACTCCTCTTTGCAACATTTTGTAGAGAAACAGCGTTGACAATCCCGGTGATTCTGGCTCCCTCATTGATCAAATGATGAGCCAGGACCAGTTGCAAAGGTCCATTTCCCGCGATCAATATTTTTTCTCCGGGCACAATGCCCTTCTTGGCCAATGTATTCAATCCGCCAACTGAAAAGACTCCGGGAAGAGTCCATCCCGGAAAAGGAACGATCCTTTCAAAGGCCCCTATTGAAATTATGAGCTTCCTGGCCTTTATACTTCTTACCTGTTCGCCGGAAGTCCCTTTCTGGTGAAGGGCCACGATCCATTGATCCAGGATATTCCACACCTCCGTTTCAAGGAAAACAGACATACTGTCCATGACACTGTCCAGGCGGTGCATCAATTGAGACCCGATTTTCTTCTCAATTTTGTCTGGGATTGCATCTTTCAAATGATAATGCATGTGTCCGAACACCTTTCCACCAAGGACCGGGTTCTCATCAATGAGGGCGACAGAGGCCCCCCTGTCAGCGGCCTCTATTGCGGCCGAGATTCCTGCGGGGCCGGCTCCGATTATAACCAGGTCAAAGTCTTTCATTCTTTGACCTTCATCTTGGCTTCATTCTGGGTGGTGACCTCACAGCCCGGTGTTGCCGGGGTCATGCAGGTGCGTACATTCGGTATGCCGTTGACGATCATTCTGCATTCGTAACAAACTCCCATCCCACAATAAAAACCCCTGGGGGCATCATTTCTTGTCCTTCGAAATACCCTGAAACCATTAGCCAACAAGGCCTCGGCAATCGTCTGCCCTCTCTGAGCCGTGACTTTCCGGCCATTCACCTCAATTTCAAATGTATTGTCTCGTTCCATTTCAAAATATTGGATTAACTTTCTCTGGAAATTTTTTTCTTTCACTCTAAAATCGGCCTAATCTTAAAGGATCAACATTTATCTCGAGGGGTTCCCCGCAAATCATTTGAGTCACCAATTTTCCGGTAATGAGTGAAAGTCCTATACCATCTCCTTCATGACCTGCAGCCACATAAAACCCTGGCACCTCCGTTTCCGATACGATGGGGAGATGATCCGGCGTATAAGGCCTGAGCCCTGCATAACTCCTAATAATGTTGATATCTTTGATTACGGGGAAAAACCGGATCGCTCTCTGGGCCATAGCCCGCAACACTTCGACGTCACAGGACGTATCCTCTCCCACAAAACGGCGACTGCTTCCTATGAGAAAATTTTGAGCCTCAGTCGGTTCAAAAACCAGCGCCACCCCGAATTTTTCCATTTCAGGGGTGACCTTCCGTGTATAGCTTCCACCTTCGAATTTGGCCATCATATAACCGAATTCCATCACTTTGCGTGGCCCCACCGGGAAGGTGCGTTCAGATACCAGCATCTGCCCTTGCCGGGGCCTGATAGGGATATCCAGCCCTACCATTTTTCCAATGAACGGAGCCCAGATACCTGCAGCATTGACGACCTGTGGTGTAATAATCTCTTCCTGTTGGGTAATCACCCTTGCAATACTGCCGTTTCTATCTCTTTTGATATCGAGAACGGCATTATGAGTTAAGATTTGAGCCCCTCTCTTTTTTGCATCGGAAACGAGTCCATAAACCAGCCCCATAGGATATAGCGAACCATCACCATCCGTTTCCATACCCCCTACAATATCCTCCGCCAGGTGAGGTTCAACTTCCCGAACCTCGTGGCGGTCCAGTATTCGGACCGGGAGTCCCTCTGCGGCCAGTCGGGCACAAAATGTTTTTGCTACTTCCATTTCTTCTTCATTCTCGATGGCAAGCAGGCTGCCTTTCTGGGTCCAGCCGATATCATAGTCTAATTCTTGGGCTATTTGAGGAAACAGATCCTGGCTGAGTTTGCCCAATCTGCTGTCGAAGCCAGGCTCCTTGTCACAGATCAAGACATCCCCTTCGCATCGACCGGAGGTACCAGACGCAATAGCACCTTTTTCTACCAGGATAACCTCAACATTTTTCCGGGTCAGAAAGTACGTGATTGCGGCACCTGCCACTCCTCCACCGATGACGACAACATTAGCAGTCTTGTGAACTGTCATTCTTTCTCCGAGACACGGGACGAATCTTATGGGTAAGAAAATGAATCATGAGATTAAAGGTCGGACCATTCAATGCGGGCAGTCAAATGAGATCGATATCTATCAACATACCTTGCAATTCACTTTTTTGTTCATCGCCGATAGGGAGAAACGGTTTAATCGGTTTTCCTCCTGCTTTGCCTATAATATTCATGGCTTCTTTTACTTTCGCAAGCAGTTGACCTTCTTCCAAATAGCTCAGCAATGGAAGCATCTTGAAAAAAAGCGCTTTGGCTTTTGCATATTCCTTATTGTCGACCAGGGTGAAAAGCTCAGTCGTCATCTTTGGCATGAAGTTAGCAGAGGGGCACACCCAGCCTCCGCAGCCCAAAAAGAAACATTCATATGCAAGGTCGTCCCATCCACACCATACATCGATACTGTCGCCGCAACGCCGCATAATTTCATGAACCCTTTTTATGTCCCCTGTACTCTCTTTTATATAAAGGATTTTTTCAATGGCTGATAGCCTTTCAATTAAGGGTGGCAGCATATCCACGCCTGATGTCCAGGGATTATTATACAGCATAATGGGAATATCTACATTGTCCGCTATATCCTTATAATGATGATAAAGATCTTCCTGAGTCGGTAATCCATAGAACGGTGCAACGATCAAGGCCGTATCGACTCCGGCGTTCTTGGCATATTCGGTCATTTCAATGGTATGGCGAGTCGAATGAGCGGCGGTCCCAGCGATCACTGGAACCCTCCCGTTAACCTGATCCACCGTGAGATCAATTACCTTTCTGCGTTCTTCATTGGACAGGCTGGCAAACTCGCCGGTACTGCCCAGGCATATGACGCCACGGATCCCCTCTGCAATATACCAGTCAATGTTTGCCCGAAACCCTTTTTCATCCAACTGCTCATCTTTGGTGAAAGGCGTAACCATTACAACAAAAGTCCCTCTCAATTTCTCCATTAAATACCCCCCATTCTTTTAGCTCAAAAGGAAGCCATTCTTGAGCGGATCATCAGGATCTATGAATAGTTGATTGATTCCCATAATATGGGCACTACCTGTGACCTCTGGAACGATGGCATCATAGGAACCAACTTTGGTTTCCTCGACCACTCTTGCTCTGAAAATGCTTCCAATAATGCTTTCGTGAACGAATTCCTCATTCAAATTAAGTTCCCCTTTTGCGTAAAGCGTAGCTACTTTGGCAGACGTGCCGGTACCACACGGGGAACGATCGATACCGCCATCTGCAAAAAAAACGGCATTCTTAAGGTGCGCGCCTGCCTGGGTTGGCTTACCGTAAAATTCCACGTGGGTACATTCATTGATAAAATCCTTTTCGGGGTGCTGGATCTTAACCTGTTTGTTGACGGCATCTCTAACAATTTTTCCCTTGGCGATAATTTCGCTGGCGCTTTCAGGAGCAATCTTAATGCCCAGCGCATCGGCGGGAAGGATGGCATAAACATTGCCCCCATAAGCTACATCCATCCTGATGCTCCCAAATTCCGGGATATTAACCTCGACGTCTGGGGCCATAACAAACGATGGAATGTTTCTAAATGTAACCGATTTGGCAACACCATCTTCCACATTTACTTTTACGCGGGTCAATCCAGCAGGGGTATCTAATGTTATGCGCGTGACAGGCTCTTCTACTTTTACCATGCCGGTTTCCACCAGCGCTGTGCTGACGCCAATGGTATCATGCCCGCACATAGGCAGGTACCCGCCAGTTTCAATAAAGATAACACCGATATCCGCCTCAGAATGCGTAGGTTCCGTCAGAATGACGCCCGACATGACGCTGTGGCCCCGGGGCTCAAACATGAGTGCCGTACGGACCCAGTCCATGTTTTCCTTTAAGTGAGTCATTTTATCCACAATGGTTTTACCAGGTATGTAAGGCAACCCTCCAACAATGGTTCTGGTGGGCTCACCGCCAGTGTGCGTGTCAATAGTAGAAAATACTCGGTTGATCTTCATAACAGAAATACCCCCCCTCTCAGATTTCATTGTTCTCAACCGTTAAGCTCATTTCAAATGTCTAAAGGCTGCAAGACTTTTTTCATTTCAATCATTTCCTTCTCTGTCAACGGCTGAACAGGCTTACGGCATGGCCCAACCTTTCTCCCTGATAGATTTGTCGCTGCCTTAACCGACGCATTGTATACATGGGTCCAGAAAAACAGATTGGCAGGAAACATCCGCACCCAGAGTTCCCTTGCCTCCTCGAGTTTCCCCGACGTCACGTAGTTGTAAAGAGCGACTGCTTCCTTTGGCATGGCATTGGGAGCTCCCCATACGCATCCGGGGCATCCTGCCAGGAGGCTGAAAAATGCAATGGGATCTCCCCCGTTAAAAACAGTTGCTCCTGTCGTGAGCAATTCCTGTATCCGGATAATATCACCGGTGCTGTCTTTAATGTATTGGATATTATCTATCTCCATCAGGCGTATAAAAAACCCCGGCGTAATGTC
>Ga0233413_10001227_pt1 | contig 11406 bp, 24 predicted proteins | sample Na_anoxic_6_MG_FD_189019 | JGI IMG/M metagenome (GOLD analysis project Ga0233413, IMG submission 189019) | Seawater microbial communities from Saanich Inlet, British Columbia, Canada - Na_anoxic_6_MG | ecosystem: Environmental > Aquatic > Marine > Inlet | place: Canada: British Columbia... | reverse complement strand
TGTTCTTGGCATAAATAAGCCTCCAAGCTTGCCTTTGCACGTAAGGTCTGGGTTGCTATGGTATCAATTGGTATGACTTCTAAACCTACCTCGTACATAAGGTGATCAGGTAGTTTGTCTAAAGCTATCTCAACACATCTTAAATATCCTTTTAATTGTTCTTTAGTTATCTTCATCTTCCTCCTTTAGTAGTCCAGCAGTTCTAAAGATGTCCCTAATAGTTTCAAAATAATCCTGTTTTACTTTGAGGGCTTCTTCGCTGTCGTCTTGGGAGTGAGGTAGGTCTTTGGTTCCTTTGTTGCAGTGACATCCTTCACAGGCTTTTGGGGCATCGCTGCAGTTTCCTGAGCAACCTGCAGAACAACCATCGTCCTTTCTAATTCTAGTTGTCTCTCTTCCAGTACTTCCAGTTTCGACGTCAGCTCGTGCATTCTCTTCCAAATGCTCATCTTTGTCCTCCTTTACCAAATTTTTTGTTGTCATAATCGGCATATAATCCCTCCAATTTTCCACCTATTGTCCATATCACATAGGCTATTGTTATAACAATCACTCCTACTAGTAGACAAGGGAGTAACAGAATATGCAACATAAAATTACTTACGTCCTTGATTATTTTTATTGTTGGGTGCATAGTTAGCTCCTATGAGTCCTTGGGAAGCTGGGACTACCTGAGTAGCCTTAGCCTTGTTCCATTTATCAACAATACCATCCAGGGTTTCGCCTGCCTCTTTATGCAGAGGATCTATCCTCAAACTAAAAGTGTAAAGAGCATCATCAGGTAAGGACGAAACTTCCCTGTTTAAGAATTCTATAAACTCTATCAACGTCTCGTGGTCTGTAATCGTGTCTATTGCTAAACTCACTTTACACCTCCTGTGTTCCAGTTACTATACAACCTATGATAAAGCTCTTTTTGTATGGTAACATAGAATCCCTTTTACTCATAACTACCTCCTTTCATTGTAACAATCCTCTTCATTTCGCTTTTACTATGAAACGCTAAATCTTCTTCATCAAACGATTTTATTATCTGAGTCTCAACTGTAAGGGGGACAGCCAATTTTACAACATTACACATAATCTCCCTCATTCTCGCCTCTGCCTGCACTGCCTCTTCTATTGGGACTTCTATTAGAATCGAATCATGTACCTGCAATAATACAGGAAAACCTTCCTCTTCTAAATCAACCATGGCTCTCTTAGCTATGCTGGCAGCAGGACTCTGAATTACAAAATTGATGGCCTGCCTTAGCGCACGAAACCTAGTGAACTTGTCCTCTGAAGTAGCGTCAGGTAGTCTTCTAACTCTACCAAACATAGACACGACAGCTTGGTACTTTTGTGCAGTCTCCTCTACATTATTAAGATGCTTCTTTATACCACCAAACCTATTAAGTAGGTCTTCTCTAAGATCCCAAGCATCCTTCATCTTGGCCTCTTTATCCCAACCTAACAACTCACAGATCCTCCTTGGATATACTCCATAAATGATACCAAAATTGATATTCTTTGCTTTCTTCCTATCTATATCTAAAAAATCAGACGTCTCCTGGTGCAGGTCAGCCCCTGAATTAAAAGCTTTTATTAGCAGTGGATCTCCTGACACATGAGCAGCTACTCTTAATTCTAGCTGTGAATAATCAGCGTAGACAAAAACCTTACCTTCGTCAGGAACGTAAAGCTGTTTAATCATTTTGTTCTTTGGTAGATTCTGCATGTTAGGAGAAGAACTTGCAAGCCTTCCTGTAACTGTTTTATGTGCGAAATCAGCATGAATCTTGCCATCACTTTCAATGAACTTTGGAAGGTTTTCAAGATAAGTTGTGATTAACTTTGAAAGCTTCTTGTATTCATCATATAAACTTGCGACCTCTGCCAACCTCTTGTTGTCAGATTGAGAGTAGATTTCTACGTCCTGAGATCTTAAGCTAGGCTTTCCTTTTGGCGTCCTCTTGTAAACAGGGGCTTTCATTTGGTCAAAGAAAATCTTACTAACATCCTGCGTACTACTCCAGTTAAACTCTGGGCGTTTGACCTTTGCTTTACCAGCGTCTGTAACTCTTTTGTCTAATTCTTTTTGGTACTTACTTTCTATAATAGGTTCTATCTCTTTAGAGCAAAGAGTTGTAAGTTTGTCCTCAACTTCCTTTATAGTATTTGCTACTGTTACGCTGTGTTGCTTGGCCTCACTCATGTTGACCTTAATGCCACGATGTTTCATCAAAAGCAGAACGTCTTCACAAGGCTGCATCTCTTCTCTGTAGTAATCTATAGGACCAAGATCAAAACCTGCTTCCTTTACCTGTTCATCTATCTGGGCTAGTCTCTTATGTTTAATATAGAAAAGTTTGCAAGTATTCTGAACGTCTTCCATACAATAATTGCTTACTAATTCAAAAGGAGCCTGAATATATTCCCATTCCTTAAACCCATTAGAGGACAACCACCTTGTTATGATATTATAGTTCTTTAAACTCCAGGCACCAATACATTTCTCTGCTTGGTACTTCAAACCTGTTGGTTCGTTCTCGTCACATAATTGGCACATCAGTTTAGTGTCTGCTAATGGACCATTGATCTCGAATCCATTGACTGCAAGAAAGAGCTTGTCAAAATTAAGGTTATGTCCACAAACTGCAACCTCTGGGTCTTTCAATAGATCTCTAACATGCTCTGGCACCTCCTCTATAAGATAATAGGCATAAGAGTCTTCCTCAAACGCAATACCAAGACCATGACACTTATGGCGATAAGGATTTAAACCTTCTGTTTCACAATCTATAAAAACTATTTTAGGTTTTTGAGTATATTGCATCCAGTAATCCTCCACATTAAGCTTTCTAACTCAGGGTAAAATCTTGTACCACACTTACAACACAACAAATAATTATACCTATTAAACTTTATCATCTTTTTATCTGTCCATTCTTCTCTTAAAAAGAACTCTCCCTTATTAAACAGATCGCTAAGAGTCCTGCCTGCAAATCCCACGTACTCTAGATAACAACCATGGCATCCAGCACAAGTAGTTTGTATACGAAAAGGGGACTCTTTCATTATACCTCCTATTTCTTACATTTAGGGCAATACCTCTTTCTGCTGTGAAATAAAATCACTGTTTCTCTCCCACAAAAATAACAAGTTTCGTTCTCATCGTTAATGCTAGGACCAGAGAACGCATTGGTCTTCTCTTTTACTGTGCCATCCTCACACCTGTTAAGCGTAGGGACCCAAATAGAATCGCAGTCTACTAACATCCACTTATAGTCTTCACCTTCTGAGTCTAACGCTGTCGAATGCAAAGGAGTACTTCCATTCAGAGAGGTATTACAATTATAACACTTTAAATGTTTTTCATCTCCTTCGTGTTCTACCATAACAAGGTTACGCATAGAGCATACCTTACAGATTAGATGCATTTTGTAAACATTCATTAGAATTTCCTCACTGTTTCAAATTTGCAGCAAAACTTTTCAGGTACTGGCTTACCAAACTGACAAACTCTAAAGAAACATTCACCATGTCTATTACCTATGCAGTGCAAGGATCTAATCTTTGTCTCAGGATTAAACTTCAACTCCAGTATTAGATCTCCTGCGTAATCTAGCTTTCTAGTTCCAGCCCCTGACCCTAGCCTTGCTGTCTGATCATTAAATGCAGCCTTAAGTTTCTCTGATATAGAAACAATATAAAGTTTACCTTCGTTGTCCTTCTTGAAGTCCTCTAAGAATTGCAGCCACAGCGTGACGTTATGGTTTGGGTCTGAGTCTAACGCTGGCATTGAATGCAAGCTGTCTACCACCATCATAACCTTATCGTGACTACTGAGTAGCGCAGTGACGTCCTGTTTAATCTGATCTCTTGTAGTACTCTCTGCCCTTGTATTGATATACCAATCCAATCCATAGAGCTTGTCACTTACTTCCCTTAAAACTTTTCTTTCCTTCTCGTTGTATTCACCACTTCTTATAACCTCTCTTGGAACCTTTGATAAGTTGGCTAAGGCTCTTAATTGTAGCTCGTTAACTCCATTCTCTCTGTCAACGTGGTAAACAGGAATCCCAGAAGACAATATATGAACAACCATCTGAGTGACTAGCATACTCTTTCCTGCTTTAGGATCACCCCTTAAAGTAGTCATTCCAGGAAGACCAAGGAGCTGGTCATCAAACTCCTGCAGTCCTGTCATTATTCCCCTATGATCTCTTGCCAAGAATTCATAGAAGCCATCTTTTAAATGGTCAATCCTCAGATCTTTTAGCATGTTTAAACCTACCTAAGTGTGGGTTCTTCTTATGTTTTTTGTTTGCCATCTCCTGCGTAATAGCATTAATATTTTTACTAAAAGTGAATACACTATAAACAGGCGTACCCCAGAAGGACAGAGGATATTCAAAGAAAGTTTCTATGGCCCTCATCAAAGTAAGATCATCTAGTTTTCTTTTCAACAAACTCAGGAGCCTTTGTTCTTTTGCCCACACTGGAGCATATACATAATTAACTGTACGCTTGTACTCGTTCATGAACTTATGTAAAAAATCTCTAGAGGTCATTGTTTACCCTATCTAAAAAAGATCCTAACGCTATGAGTAACTCTCTTTTAAATTCATGAGCATCTTCTTGCTTTACTTCAAAGTTTACAGCTTCTCCATATTGCTCAACTAAGACGTCAAAGTTTGCTTCAAGAACCCTATACATAGCTTCTTTTATGTCAAACATAAAACCTCCTAGAATGCAGAACGTTTCTTAAATCTACTTCCACCTGAAGATCTCTGTGGGGCAGCGCTGTCATATTTCTTCTCTTGTGTTTGTACTGGCTTTGGTTCCTGGTCCTTGTTAGCATAAACAATAAAATCTGGGTGCTTCTTTTCCTTCTTGAAATCATTTGTGAAGGCTACGAAGCTATATTCCTGGTCGTCAACACGCACAGCAATACTCAACATATCTCCACCCTTTTTTGTTTCTCCAATCCAAACTGCACCTGCTTTTACAAACTCTGATCTAGCCATTATTTCCTCCTTTTAGTTGCTCTTCGCGTTTTAGCTGCTGCTTTTCTTATTTCATGTTCTTCCATCAAAAGCTTTAATTCCTCATCGTTATAAAATAATGCTCTTCCCTCCTCCTCAGCACAGTGGTCTTTATAAGAACAGAAAGAGCACTGCCAATCTCCTAATAATTTATTTCCTGTCACTGCTTCTTTAATTGCATTGTCTGACTGATCTCCCAACATTTCCCTAGTTACTGGAAACTTGTGCTGAAATTTACACCTAGACTTCTTGCCTGCTTCTATATCTTTCTCCACCTGTTTCAACGTGTTGATCTCTTCTCCAAGGTTTACTGTGAGGTTCATACTTTCAGACGCAAATGCTGTAGAGTGTACTTCATAGACCTTTACTGTTTCGTCCTCTGGCTGATACACGCAGTTAAACTGGACTAAGGACTTCGTTGGCTGATAATCCTGCATTAACAAGTAGAAGATACACCCTTGATTTGTAACGCCTTTATCATGTAGATCCTTAAGGTAGTACCCAACCTGAAAGATATGCTCTTCGTTTGGCGTCTTCTCCTTCAACATCTTTTTAGATCCCCATCCATACTTGGTCTTGAGTTCCACAACAAAAGGTTCCACGCTCTTGTCGTCCTTCTCTATACCTAGCAGGTAATCTGCAAAACCATTGATCCTGGGGTCGCTAGCACCCACGCTACACTGGTAGTTAAGAAGATGTATTCCCTGTAAGAACATCTTACTAAAAGCATTCTCTTTGAGGGCACTCTCAAATCCATCCCCAACCCAGAAGTTCAGGTGACTCATAAGATCAGATGGGTTAGATTCTGTCACCTTATTCCAGAAGTTGTAGACCTTGCGAGGGCAGGAACCCAGGTGAGTCACATAAAAACCTCTTGGATCTCTGTAGCCTCTAGGGATCTTGTCCTGTATATATTGGTCTATCTGTTCTATTAAATTTATCATTGGGTCCCTCCAAGGAAATGCGTTTCTTCAAGTACAGTTATAATGCTAATATAGTGTTTAGCGTAAGGGTATATAGCAACAGCGTGTCCAATAAGGTCCCCTTGCATGTTCACAATAGCAGATCCTGACATACCTGGATAAAATCTCACTGAGGCTAACAGCTCCTTGGGATTCTCCATGGAAGATCCAACTAAAAACATAGACTGCATGCGCTGGCTGTTGTCATAGTTTGGGAAAGGACTGACTACGAAGACCTGCCTCTCCCCATTTCTAGCTGCTGTCTTTGTGTCAACGCTAAACAGAGTGTAGTAGTAATTCCAATCAAACCAACCATCCTTTTCAATCTCCATTCTACACGCATCAGTGTCATCAGAATAGTCTGGATTTGTTACCTTGAGCGTGTCCCTACCTCTATCCACTACTATACCCTCGCCCTTATTATACATGCTATAAACTGCACAGCAATGCGCTGCAGTATACATATAGATAGAGTTGTTCTGATCTTTCGCTAACTGTCCTGAACAAAATGGTCTGCCCTCTAATGTCAAAATAACTGAATCATCTAAAGCATTCTCAACCATATCCCCTGGAAAGATAACTATTTTCTCCTCGTCTTGATTCTGAGTCCTTCCATAGTTAGGTATTAACTCTATTGTCTCGTCTGTTAGGAGTGGGGTAGGTCTACGTTCGTCCCCATATGCTGCTGTAGCATATACCAGACTTAAAATTGTTAGCGCCCATATCAATTTCTTCATATAATTCCTCCTCTGTTTTTTGTAAAGACTACCAAATAACATCATTATCTTCAGTCACAGTGAACTTACAGTTAGTACTATCTGTAGTCGTATACGTGCCTGGAATTAATTCTACAAGGTGTACTTTCTCTTTATCGCTATACACAGCATAAATTAGATCGTCTGATAGTCTAAACAAGACTTCATCGTAGGAAGATTCCTTACCACAAGGGTCAATTATCTCTATAATAGGAGACTCTCCTTGTTCTCCTCTGACCCCTTGCCCCCCTTCTGGACCCTGTTCGCCTTCAGCTCCTTCCTCTCCTGGAGCGCCAGCCTCACCATCGTAAACAACAATTGGATCTTGACCAGGGCAGCTTATTTCTACTCCATTCTCAACCCTTGCTAAAGCACAGCTCTCTTCAATAGTTATCGCAGGATTAATAGGACCACACCCTGCGAGAAATAGAACTACCACACAAAACAATAAAAGTTTTTTCATCTATTCTTTCCTCCATTTTTTGGTTAGGTCTTTTATATTCCCTGCAATACTAGCAGATCTATTGACCATTTTACCCACAAGCTTGGACCATAGTTCTATAGCCTTAAGCCTTACCTTTGGATCTGGATCTTGCATTAGTTCTGGTAAACCATTATCTACTAGCTCTAAATAGTTTGGAGTGTCTAGCAACTCAGATAAGTCCTTGCCTACATAGTCTGTATACCTGCTCAATGCTGTGTTGGACAGTTGAATTGCTGTCTGCTGTGCTCCAGGTTTATCTTTATCAATATCGTAAACCTTTAGAGCAGCGTCAGTCTTTGTCTCGCCTTCAAGGACTAACTTAGCACACTTGATTTGCTTGACTGTTGGTTTTCTTTTACTCATTCTATCTCATCCTCCCATTCATTTGTCCTCCCTGCATAGCTCTGGGGCTTGTACACAGGCTCTAGGTATAGATGCTCCTATCTCTTTAATACAACCTTCCAGACAGACTAAGGATAATACTCTATCTGGCATGCCCTTAACACACATTAGATTACATGCTTTTACTAAGCTTTTCATGTTCTTAACCAATTTGTTTTCTTCAGCGTTACACGGTACACTTATTATAAGTAATGCTAATGTTATCAATAGGTATCTCATTTCTTACCTCCTATTCATTTAAAAATTCCTTTATCTCTTCTTCAGTGATTACATTGAACTCAATAGCAACCCTTTTAATCCCTTCTAGCACCCCTGACTGAAAGTTCTTTTCTTTCGCACCTTTAGCAGTAATTGTTGCAAGTTTAGCTTGAGTTAATTTTTGCAGTACAAATTCACGATAGAAATTCATTTTTGATTTTTCTTTCTCTTTAAAAAGAACTGATGTTGCTGTCTCTTTTGTTGGTTCGATAGGTTCGATAGGAAGTAAACTAACAAACGCTTCTCCTGAAGGAGTTTCTTTTATTTCTTTGGTTAATGCCTTTAGTTCTGTAGTGTCCACCTCGATAGTATTTTCTTTTATCTGTCCTGTTAGCTTGTCTAGCGTTTCTTTTTGTTTGCCTGTTGGTGGAGGTACTGTTCCACCTCTCTCCACATACTCCTCCACGATTTCAATTGGGTGTCCTGAATAAGCTCCTTTAATCTGATCAAGAGCTGTCATAAGCCTACCACCCACAGGTCTGTCGTTGAATGTTCTTCTGATACCACCTACTGGCAGATCTGCGTCTGATGCAGAGTCCAGGGGACGCTTGTACATATCAACGTGGACTGTGTACATCTTTGGTCCTACTTTAAAGACTCTCATTTGAAAACCTCCTGCAGTTTCTAGCTACCTCATGCGCCTGGTTATCGTCACGAGATAGCCATTGGATTGTTATTACGCTGTTAACTTCATTCAATAAGGAGCAGGCAATATTTTTTAGCTTCTTAAGTTTCTTGTTTTTAATTGCCCACTGATTATTGACTTGCTTAACTACCAGATTGCTATCTGTATAAATGGTGGCTTTAATTGGTGGTTCTTTCATGCTCTTAAGATAGTCTAAAGCTTCAATAACTCCATAATATTCTGCCTGGTTTGTCGTTCCTTTTATACCAAGATACCTTCCTTGCTTGTAGCCTGCGCTAGTACAAAAACCACAACCTATTGTGCCATCTTCAACAAAAATAGTACCATCACAAAACAAAGTAAGCCCTTCCACAGAGGTCTTTGGCTCTAGTCCAACTCGAACAGTCTGAATCTCAGCTAGGGTAGCTTGTAGAGTACCATGCAATTCTGTATAAGCTACCAAGAGTTCTGGTGACTTAACGCAGCGCAGCAACTTAGTCAAAATCTGTTCACAAAAAAGGTGTGCCTCATACTTTGTCTTATCGTCAGTGAATTGCATCGTCACCTCTCAATACGCTTCGCATTTTCTCTACTATCTGGTGAATTCTCTGCTGTTTAATATTAAAATGTTTTGCGAGTTCATCTTCAGTAAAACCATTGTATAAACCAAAAGCAATTGCCTGTTCTCTATGATCAAAACCTTCCAGCACTTGTTTAAATTTAATAGAAGAACACGCCTCGCTAGAATCACTAGCAATATTCTCGTTGTTATCTAAAACTAGTTTAATTTTTCCAGTTTCTTCCATTAAATACCTCAACATCCTGAAACGTAATCCACCCAAAACCCACAAGTAAGCGTCCTGAATTAGATCCTCTTCTAGTTCCTTGACACCCTTTGCAAAAGATCTTGCAGTCCTTACTATAAAACTATCTATTACTTTCTGCCTCTTACCTTCTTTTCCAAAGTTTCCATTAGTTTTTGACACTGTAGCACCTCGTCTGAAATGATTTCTATGATTTTCACCTTAGTTATCTCGTCACCTGGATATTCTATGCAATCCCTCTCAATTGCTTTGAGCTTTGTTACTGCGATTTTCAGGCCATGTAGTTCTTTTTCTGCTAGCTTCTTAACATTCATCTTTTTACCTCCCATATTAAACTGACTTTATTTTTAAGTACCCTTATCAACCTGTCTACCATCTGCCTTGTAGTTCCCCATTTTTGGGCTATTTCGACCCTGCTATAACCTTCGTGTAAAAGTTTCGCTAATGCCAGGTACTTATCTTTTGTGTGACGTCTCTGCCCTGGTTGATATATTAGACACGCTTCGTACAATTTATGCAACATTAAACTTTCGTTTGTGTTCCTTTTTGTAAAACCCTTTGATTCTGGGCTTTCAGTATAAAATACATGGTGCTGCTTAGAATACTGATGTCTCATCAGACTTTTTATGTGGTTTTCCATAGCGCTATGCAAGAATGTCTTTAATGAAGCGCCATTTATGCCTTTGAAATTGGGCCTAGCTTTGATCGCTACTAGGTGACACTCTTGGACTAGATCATCGTAATTATTTAAAGCTCTGAGCAAGTAGCTTTTCCTGTAAAACTTACCTGCTATTTTATGACACAGCGTGTCAAGTTCTTTGAATTCCATTTTAAAACTCCTTTCTGTTAGTCTCCATTGTAAGATATGTGAGGGCCATCATCTTCAACTGCCTCATAGGCGCACCTTTCGCAATACCACTCGCCATCCACCTTTATTGCATCGTCTTTATATTCGACGCAATTACAAGCGCAACAAGTTACTTGGTCAAAATTAGGGTTCATTTTTTCCTCCTCTCTAGATAGGGATCTCTGATTATAATTCTACGCCATTTTCCTGAATGCAGCAAGTATTGCCTAAACTCCTTATCATAACCCAACGCCTTCAGTTTATATAAAATATACATAAGCTGGTCGCTATTAAGCCCTTCGTTTTTGTCTTTGCCCATTTAGGTTCCTTATTCTATGAATGACTTGCTACACTTTGAACAACTTGTCCTAACCTGTTTTTGCGTGTCGTCAAAGGACGCCCCACAATTAAAACACGCCTCTTGATTTGTCCAGACGTTTCTATTGTTTTCTAGGGCTTTAGGATAAAATCCTATGTTGATTTGTCCTATCCCTTGACACTCTTCGCAGACCTCTTCGTCAAAATCATCAGGGCCATTTGGATAATACAAGCGCCCATTTCCATTACAAATTTTGCATTTCTCTCTTTTAGGCATGTTCCACCTCTAATGTCATTAAATCATTGTATTCCATCGACTCCAAATTCAATTGCACTTTTTCAACTAGTTCCTGAGCTTCCTCCACTGTCAAACATAAGGACCCAGTTAGCAGGGGCGTGTTTCTCAAATAACTTAAATCGTCCCAACTCACTTCAAAACTTTGTACTCCACAGTCGGCCAGCACGTTTATATTTAGCATTTTTTGTCCCTTCATAAGGAAGTTAGAATCCAAATGATTCCAATTAGGGTTATTGAGAAAATAATAAATCCAATAGTGTCGTCCATTAGCTTTGCCTCCATTTTAGTTTTTCCAAGCAACTAGAACAGCGCCCATTCCTTGCAGATCGCGTCAACCTGTAGCGCCTATAAACCTTCCCACAAGCGCAATTGGAAGTCCATTTAGGTTTTGCTAGGTTTACCTCGCTTGAAATGATAACAGGCTCTGCGTCGCACCCTATAGACTCAGCCACAAGCTTCCAGTCCCTTCCATGGCCAACCCATGGAGGTAGTTTCGCGTGGGCTATCTCATGCAATAATGTATTCCTAATTCTAGCAATATCGTTGACTTTGGTCAAGGGCTTGCTGATTTCTATAACCTTGGTTCTAAACTTACAATCTCCA
>Ga0233413_10001226_pt1 | contig 11407 bp, 12 predicted proteins | sample Na_anoxic_6_MG_FD_189019 | JGI IMG/M metagenome (GOLD analysis project Ga0233413, IMG submission 189019) | Seawater microbial communities from Saanich Inlet, British Columbia, Canada - Na_anoxic_6_MG | ecosystem: Environmental > Aquatic > Marine > Inlet | place: Canada: British Columbia... | reverse complement strand
TTCTTGATTACGCTTGGAACGATAAACATCCTTTAAATAAAAATTACTCATGATCTGAAAAGGAAGACTGAACTTTTCTAATGAATTGTCTTCTACCGAATAGGCACTTACTATACTTACGTCTTTACACATATTTGGTAAGTTTTCTAAACATTTTAATGTTAAGGTATCCGAATAATCTACTTCAAATGGAAGACCACCTACACAAATAACTAATGATTTATAACTATAATCCATTTTTTTCCAGTAATTGTCTACCGTTAATAATGAAGAATGAAATTCAGGCATTTCTTTTATATCATTATACGTATTCCCACGATATGGTTTATATATATTATACGATGTTGTTAATGCTAATACTGTATTATTCCTATCATTTATCGCCTGATATACTAATTCACGACCTAATCCGCCACCAGCACCTACTACACAAAGATCATGCACAAAACTATTACCCATTTTTAAATATAACACAACATATAACGCTATTCTCATTATACATTTATATATTTTATATATTTATACTATTTATTTCAACTATTCCTATTTTCTATAAAAAAATAATGTATTTGGTGATTTTATATTAAGTATATTTTATATATATATACAATATATGCCTCTTTTTGCTCACCCTGATAATGTTTGCATGAGTTATACACAACATTGTAAATTGTCTATTAAGTTAGCATTGCTAATGTTACTCGGTAGTATTAAAGCATTTATTCACGCTTTTATTCCTGATTTATGTATTACATCTACTAGTGATATAAATAAACAAATATCTATTATTTTAAAGAAACACGGATGCCATAAAAAAAGTCAACCTAATGATTCAACTAACGATAAGGATGAGGATGGGTTTTTAATATTAGAATAATATAATGACAGTTAAATCAAGTCAAATAAAATTATACGCAATTTGTTATGATATTATTTTAAAAAGTAATCTTCCATTAATGAAAATGCTATTTATAGAATATTGTAAAATAAAACTATCTGAAAAACAACTTATACTCTTGTTAATTATTAGTAAATTAATGTATAATAGTAATATGAATAAAGATCCTTTATATGAATTTATGAATACTTATATAAATGATAATAAACAAACTATTTTACTACAATTATTAAATATATAAGGATTGTGTATTTACTACATATTTTAATATTAAAGTAGGAATTTCTCGCAATTTTACTAACAAATCCATACGATTCATATCCTCTGCTATTTTCTCTAATTCTAATCCTACGGTATGTATTTTTAATAACGCTTTTACGAACTCGCCAACAAATATTTTTTTATCCGATTCTAATGATTTTAATACTTTAGCACAAGATTGTTCATCCGACGAATTTATCCAATCCTCTATATAAGGAAACAAATCATAATGAATCTCATATTCTAATCCGGTATTTAATCTATATTTTATCTCAATATCATTATATTTATTATATATCGTATTTAATGTATCTAAATATTTTTCTAGTATATTACCCGTAAATCTATGTTTCTTATATCCCGTCTTCACATCATCACTTACTCGTATATTCGTGAAACACGAAAACAACTTTATTATATCTATTACCGACATTTCATCCATGTATTCTGTTTCGCAAAGAAATTCTCCCGCAACTATACCATTCCATTCTTGAATTCCTATACTAATAATCCCTTTCTCTGTTAATGTTACACTGTTATTCGTATTCGCCCAAGGACGATCTTCTTTAAATTGAACTGATTTAGTCTCAGAGGTTGATGTAATGGTTATATATCCATGCGAGTATAATATATCCATAAATATATGGATGGTTTCCGCATTATACGTCTCTATAAATTTTACATTTTGTGTTAATGATTCTAGTTCTTCTTTATAATTACGCATTTTTTTATATAAATGAATCTCTTTATCTATACTAGTATACGCCTCACGAAGTTTATATAATTCTTTTTTTTGACCTTTACGCTGCTTAGAACTTTGGTATTCGGAAGCTTCTTGTAATGCTAGGTATTTTTCTAAAATACTTTCATCTATAGTTAATGTATAATAAGGAACAAATAACGACTGCTCTTCTTGCACAGAAACCATTTGAGATTGTATAGATTTCAATTGATTTTGTATAGATTCTTGATTCATACTACGATTCATAAACGTTAACATATCACTGTTATTTGATCGCAATAAATTTAAGACTAAATTGTAATGTATTACAAATTTAGATGTTAATTTTTGAGGAGAACCTTTTAACATTTTTTTATAATCCACCAACGAAGGCAAATCACTTAAATTTGACATATGAATTACATATCCTACAGTATCCATGCCTCGCCTACCTGCTCTACCCGCCATTTGAGTATACTCATGACCCTGAATTATACGCTCCGTATGTCCATCATACTTCATAAAACTACTGAATATTACCGTTTTTGTTGGCATGTTTATACCCACGGCAAATGTTTCGGTGGCAAACAACAACCGAATGTATCCTTTACTAAACAACAACTCTACCATTTCTCGCAAAATAGGCAATACACCCGAGTGATGAATCGCTACACCCTTTTTTAACAATTTTATCATAAATAGATATTCTGGCAATTGCATATATTCACGGTAATTAGGTAGTTTTAACAATATTTTTTTACATTCGTTCTCTACCGTTTCACCATGGGTTGACCCCTCCTCTATAAGCGAATGGTTTACATCTGATGCACATTGCTCTACACCTTTGCGAGAAAATACAAAACAAATAGCCGGCAACATATCCTTTGATTGTAATTTCTTTACTACCTTATTTATCGCATATGACCGCTTCAAAAATACACGATTTTTATCCATATACCGCTTTACATCTTTTACACCATGATACACTGATTCCTCGAAAGATTTCCCTTTACTTTTTAACAACTGAAATTCATTATTTATACCACGAAACCTACCTTTTTGGTCTTTATTATCCATCGTATCAAACATCGAATCATGCATCGTAATATACATATAATGCTTTAATGGAACAACACGATCGCTCGTAGAACACAACCACACCTCTTTGGTCGGATTTTGTTGCTCTACCCACGCAGCAAAACGAGAGGGGGTATCTATGGTGGCAGATAACATAATCAATTGCACATGATTAGGTAACATCATTATTGATTCCTCCCAGACCTTTCCACGCGACTGATCGTTAATATAATGCACTTCGTCAAAAACCACACAAGATAGTTCTGATTGTAAATCCATATCAAATTGTAAGGCAGAATTTGTTGGTTGATCTGACGAGAGTATGGTTTTTTGAAATAAAGTATTACGCAATATCTCGGTGGTCATGATTAATACGTCCGCTTCTGGATTATACTTTATATCTCCCGTCAATAAACCAAACGATATATTCGGAAACTTAATCGTAAACTCATGAAACTTTTGATTGGATAACGCTTTTATCGGTGAAGTATATACTACCTTTTTTCCTTTTGATACCCAATACTCTATACCATATTCCGCCGGCAATGTTTTACCGGATCCCGTATGCGCCGTAACTAATACCGATTCTCCTTTTTGTATCGCCGTAATCGCTGATTTTTGAAAAAAACTTAATTCAAATGGATATGTTGTTTCTAGTGGTTCTAATTGAGTTGTTTCTTCTACACAAATTTTTACCATTACTCTAATGTGATGTGGTATTATTATATGGTTTTACTATTATATATTATACCTTTAGACGATTAGTACGAAGAATCATACTTATAATAGAAATTTTTAAAAATTATGTATTATATATATAATGTCATCTAATACAAAATCACCAACAAGAGCCGCTGCTGCGGCAGAAGAAGAATCAAACTCATTAAGACGTGTAATAAAAAACAAATTTAATAATTGTATTAATGAATATGCTAACAAAATTGCGATATTAGTGAACAAGCACCAGTTATTTAAAGAAGGATATACGTTTGAATACGAAAATCTGCATGATGGCACGCTAAATGGCACGCTAAATGTTAAGTTTTATATTAATGAAACAACTCCACCATCAGCAGCAGCGGAACCGAGTATAACAAAACACTACTCTTTATTTTCGTATCATGAGAAGAATGGTAAGAAGCATGCTCACGGAATCTGGGTGGGTTCTGAACTTGGTGATAGAACCGGTATGTTTTTATTTTACATGAACTTATTGGTTGTGATTCTATGTGGGGTTCAAGATTTTAAATTGGATAATAATACAGATTATCCAGAACGTGCGGAAAAAGGAATATACAAATTATTAGAAATGGATAGACGAGATGGTAATATATACAGTGGACCAATGCGTTTAAAACCGTCCGGGGATTTACTTAAGTTATGGAGTGATGATATAAAAGTTATGATAAATGATGAAACACCACACAAAATCTGGGCAGATGGTATATCTACAAAACTAAAAACTTTTGTATGGGTCATAAATCAAATTCCACAAATAGGCGGAGGCAAGAAGAAATCCAAAAGAAAAAAAATATATACTTTAGGTATAATGGTTCGTAAAACTCAAAGAAACTCTCGCATAAGTCATCGTCGCCGCCGTAAACATGGAAGTCATCCTAGTCGTAAACATGCTTGTAAAGCAATTAGAAAATATTGTAAGGTTACACGTTGTCACAATAAGAAATTTATAAACAGTAAATATCGCCGCTATGCTTGTGGATTTTCTAGAAAAATATGTAAACATACTACATGCGATACTCATAATGTAAAAAAAAAATAATTATCAAGATAAGGTGATACTTTTACAAAACACTTGCACTGGTTCTAATATCATTTTCTGCGTAGACGATACTTTATCAACTTATCGTAAAAAAAGGTGTTTTTCACGAATTGAAACTTTTTTGTAATTTATGAATGTATCTATCTCCATTGTAATCGGCATATAGATCTAATTGATTTATCATGCACTTTCCGTCTGAAATTGAAGCACAAATCAAGCAATTCGCACAACCATGTGCTGCTACCACGCGTCCCGATTGGCGCGAAGGTTCCAGCATCTTCAAACTCCTTGAACAAGATCCCTGGTGGTTGGACTATAATTGTCAATGTCTTTATCAAGGTGACGAAGATACCACCTGGGTCGAATGGTGCACGGACAAAATGATCATCGGTCCTCCGCGCCGCCGCAGTTCCCGAGAAGAAGCCGAGCTTGACGAAGACTACTTGACTCGAGAAGAAGCCGAGCTTGACGAAGACTACTTGACTCGAGAAGATATCAGACGTCACCGCCAACCCTGGGCATGGACATGGCCTCACCCCGACGACCATTCCTGGTGCACTGGACCACACCACACCACACTGCCAGATTGGGTTATTAGAGAATATGGTGCGGAGAACTAGAGAGAGAGATTGGAGTGGGTTAGGCGTATTGTTTAGAACTTTTTTCACAAATTGAAACCTTTTTTAGTTTATGAATGTAACTATATCCACTCTTACTCATGGAATTTCCTTCCGAAATCGAAGCACACATCAAACAATTTGCACAACCGTGCGCAGCTACATTACGTCCCAATTGGCGAGAGGGTTCGGTCACGATAAAAATGATGAAGGACAATGATAACTTGATAAGATACCATCTTTATTTACAGTGGTTGGTGGAGCGGCAGGAGCGACGACGACAACGACGACGACTTGGGCGTCGCGGGGGGACGGAGAAGTGGAGTCAACATGGAAATCGCACCTTTAGTCAATGGTGTAGATGGAATAATAATTTAATACCGATCCGCCCCCATCTAAATTACAATTGTTGCCTTTTTGGATTGCATGGAACCTGCATGCACGGATGGGAACGGGGTGTACCTGATTGGGCGAAGGAAGAGTTTCTTGCGGCGAAATAGAGAGAAAATGGGTAGGGTTTAGGTTTTGTTTAAATAGTATTTTTTTACGCAATTTGTGAAAAATTTACTTTTAGTTCAAATTAATGTATTTATAAATATATAATAATTGCGATACATTCTGTATTTATTGCAAAAGAAAATATATTATTCTTGGAGGAATGGATTGAGTATCATATAAAATTAGGTTTTGATAAATTTTACTTATACGACAATTCAAAGGTGCAATACTCAGGTGGAACCCATAGCACTAAATCATTTTTTGTAGAAGGTAGTGTAAATAAATATGGTGTAGATTATAATAGTCTAGTTAATTTGACAAATAATCAGGTGAATATATTATTAAAAAAAATACAAAAAAAATACAATTGTGTTACTATCATAAATTGGTCGCCAAGAAATGCGGAAGGAACTATTATACATGCACAACCAGAGGCACATAATCATTGCTTGAATCTACTTAAACATGATAGAATTCAATGGTGTGCATCTATTGATATGGATGAATATATTGTTATAAAAAATTGTTATAATATTAAAAAATTTATAAATAAATTATTACATAATAACAAATTGGAAATATAAAACAGTAGACAATATACATCCAATTATCAAACAACAAATACAGGTATCTTCACAACAATATTTAATAGACAAACATCAATATATAAAATGATTTTTTACACAAATTGATATGTTATAAGATTTATATATATTATAACATATCATGTCGTCACCTTATCCTCATCAAGACTGGGAAACTGTAGTATTGAAAAAAACACCTCTACATAAACCGGGGCAAGGCGGTGGTGGTGGCGGACGCGGACCCATTATCCCAGAAGATGGAACGGAAATGAAACGTAAAGTTATACCCGTTGCATTGAAAACTGCCATTATGAAAGCACGTGTAGCAAAAAAATGGAAACAACAAGATCTAGCTAGTAAATTGGGCGTGCCGGTAAAAACAGTGAACGAATATGAATCGGGTAAAGCAAATCCTAGTAATGCATTTATTCATAAAATGGAGTTAGCTCTAGGTGTAAAACTTCCGAGGGCCATAAACCAAAAGGATAAAATCTAAACAATATATACCTATGAAAACAAAAAAACGATCTAAACAATCGATGAGACAAACCAAAAAGAATATTCGTCATTCATTACCGGAAGTCCATGTGATTAATGGTTATACTATTTTTTTATACCCCTACCCCAATAAAACTACATACATAGAAATGGTGACCAATAACGGATTTATAAGTGAAACCAAAGAAACTGCAGGTATCAATCATCTTTTAGAACATGTATTAACTAATGCTTGGACAAAATGTAAAGATAATAAATGTAGTCCTTATTGGACTACACGTGGGGTTACTTATAATGCGTCCACTAGTGATACATTATTAAGATACCATACATTTGGGTTAAGAAAATATACAAAGGAAATGTTAGATTATATTATTAACATTAACATAAACCCAAAAATAACCCAGAAAATGATAGAAAATGAGCATACTGCTGTAGAAAATGAATTATTGCGAGAAGCAAACAAACGAGACGCTACTTTATATGATGTATTTCATAAACAATTTTATGATTTGGAAGGATTACAATATGCGTTTGATTGGAAAACCCAAATAGATAATTTGACGCGATTGAAAAAAAAAATTATAGATAAAACGTTTAAAGAATACTATCATCAAAAAAATACCGTATTCATGGTTTCAGGTGATTTTAACAAACATTTTGTATTAAATACATTTAAACGATATCTTAAAAAAGCACCTAACCATTTATGTTTAGGTAATCCATTTACGAACAAATCATGTTTTTCATTGAAAAAACAAATTATTTATGTTGTCGATAGTTCTAATAAAACAACACAATTACTGTTTGGTTTTCCTACAAAGATACACGTTCTTCATAAATTATATAAAACATTGGACACTGGTTTACAAATTATAAAAAATCTATTATTTCAACGATTAAGGACACAATTAAAATTAGTTTATGGTATTAGTGTAAACGCCGTAGTTAATTCGTGTGGTGCATCAATTCAAATAGAAGTATTTGTAAATGATACGTCGGTCAAAAAAGTGATTAAAGAGATTATGGGTTATTTAAGAAAATATAAAAAGGAATTGGTGCCGAAAAAACATTTCACTTCTGTAAAAACAAGCGCAAAATTAATAGCAAGAAATTTGTCTATTACCCCTGAATCTTTGGCTGCTATGTTTTTAGACCAGTATATGAATCAAATTCAAGAACCCAATAAACAAGTCAATAGTATACAAGATAATTTAAATAATATAAATAACATAACTATTCAAGAAATAAAAGAGTTATATAATGAAATATTTGTAGATGATCATCTTTTGTTAGTATATCAATCTAGTAAAAATCTTCGTATCAATGAAAAATACCTTACCATATAACGAATTGAAAGTTATTAAGATAAAATCATTATAGTAAATATATTATGCTAGATCACATGAGTCAATTTCCCGGTCCAACAAGAGAAGGTGCTTGCGATGAGTTATTTGATACGATAAAAAAAAGTTATAATAACACGAATCCAGTTTCTCAATTTATTAAACGAGTATCAGACGACTATATTAAATATGTTATACATAAAGAAGTGTATAAATACGAAGAAGGTGGTTTAGGTTCTGAAGCTGGTTGGGTAATGTTCTTTAAAAAAGATCTATTGAATACTATAGTCGATCAACTAAACGGGTTATCTAATAGAAAAAAACGTATTAAAACACTTATACGATGCATTGGTTCGTTTATGCTTTTATATCATAGAACTATAGAAAAACGATATGCACCGGAAGGTATTTTTGAAACGGAATCAATTAAATACTGGAATCCTTTGATTTGGGATCTATCTCCAAAAGACACCGTAAAATATATATCTTATATAAATAATAAAACCAATATAAAGAATACCACATATAGTAACATATAATGTCTGATAGCGAAGTAACAGATGCCCCAGTTTCTCAATCTCCTAGTTCTTTCCAAGATAAAACTCTTGGGAGAGTAAAGTGGTTTAATAATAAAGTTGGTTATGGATTTATTACAACGTGCGATGATGACAAAAAGGATGTATTTGTTCATCATTCAAGTATTAATGTCCAAACTCAGCAATATAAATACCTTGTAGAAGGCGAATACATACACTTTACCCTATCTGAATCTACGAACACAGATCATAAACACCTGGCAACGGAGGTCAGTGGCATCAATGGTGGTAAACTAATGTGCGAAACACGATACATGCACAACGAAAATCGTAATACAGAGGAGGATGCAGAGCACTCGTCTTCGCGGGGAGTTCGCAGACGAAAACCTAACAATCACCGTTCCTATGATCCGCAACAATGGAAACTAGTTCGTCGTTCGCAAGAGGAATCACAACAAGAAGTATAAATAAAGAATAATTAATATATAAAGATAGATATATCTATGTTTATATAATGAGTGATATGATTAATGAGTTTAATTCTATCATAGATGAATTGACCGAATATAGATTAGGACTTACAAAATTAATAAATAATGTTAAACAATTAGATAGTAAAATTTCAAAAACTATTAAAAAACATGCTACTAATGCGTTAGAAAAACCACATAAAAAACCATCGGGTTTTGCAATTCCTACAAATATTAGTAAAGAATTGTCGGTGTTTATGAAAAAAAAAGAAGGTGAAAAGGCGGCAAGAACAGAAGTGACACAATATATTATTCACTATATCAAAGAAAAAGAATTACAAAATAAAGAAAATAAGCAAGAAATTATACTTGATGATAATTTAGGCAAGTTATTGAATTGTGGAACTAATACGGTAACTTATTTTACAATTCAAAAATTTATGAATCAACATTTTATTCATAATCATTTAGATAATATTTAATCTTATTTTTTGAATTATGTTTACTTCATCTTGAAGCAAACATAATGTACATTGTATTTTTGTATACAATGCCATGGGTTGAATTCTTTTTAATATACTTGTAACTTCTAATTCTGGAATAAATACCTTAAATATCTTTTCATCTAGTATAGCTACTATATAACCTTCATATACACGTTTCGACACATTTTCTGTATTTAAATAATATTTTAATAACTTTGTATCAGATTCTAATCTTTTTATGGATCGTATTGTAGTATTTATATCTTCTATTTTAGTTAACCACCTATTTTTATAATGAATGGTATTCGCCGACAATTTACACATTGCTTTTTGCTCGTGCATTTCTATCATATTTAGTATATCTACTATTCGACGGATAGGAGACGACATTTGAGCATAATATGAAACACCTAATACACCATGCGACAATTCTTTTTTATACAAGGAATACCCTGAATTAGTTTCACCCCAACTTATATAATCTATAAGAGGAGAAGGTATACTTTTATGATTCGTGTTTAATACTCTACAATAACGAAATACACCACTATTATATTGCGATAAAGTTTCACCTATTTTACTATTAAAATATATCATCCATTTTTCTATACACTTATAACTATTTTCTACTCTCATACCTATATTAGACAATAATCTAACTATTGTTTTATACATTGGGTTTTTTAATAATGTTGATTCTTCGTATCTATAATTTTTTTTAACCTTTATTAATACATTTTTATAATCAACACTTTCTATCTTATCCGCCACTATTGTAATATCCATGGCAAATGCTATACTGGTCTCCCCTTCCAATAATCCTACTACTTTATTACTCATCATATTTGGTAACATATTTACTACACGATCTGGTAAATAAACACTAGACATTCTATCACCATAATACTCCCACAAATTTAAATAATCCATCCATAGCACAGGATTACTAATGTAAATACTAAATATATCTTTATCTTTATATTGTGTCAATCCGATTGCATCATCAAAATCTCTGGTTGTCTCGCCATCTATCGTATAAATTTCATAGGGGGTTCTATCTTCTAAATTATACTGTTTTTTCATTTCTTTAATATGATTTTGTCTTGTGTCATTTTTATATTCAACCATAAACCGTTTCGTAAATAGTTGATTTGAACTATGAATATCTAATGCAAATAACAAATAATCATATAAACAAGATAAATTGTCTACAGTTCCAAAGGTCTGAACTAATTGACCCAATGGATGTTTATTATTCCAATGTTTAAACTCTAATAAAACATATTTATGTTTATGAGTTTTAGAAAATTCTTGCTTATTTTCATATGCTACTAAGAATATAGGCAAATTCTTATTATAAGGAATACATTTATACAGTAATTTATTTTTTTCTTTACCATACATCTTATCTACTAACAATACCGCAGCTATTCGCTTTTCTCGCCAAATTGACGGACTAACTATAATGTTATCTTCATCTACTATATCCTCATGCATTACTTTAAATGTATTCACCAATAAGTTAAATGATGTTGTTACTTGGGTCAATGTTGTTGCAGGTGGCAGCACTGTTGTTGCAGGTGGCAGCACTGTTGTTGCAGGTGGCAGCACTGTTGTTGCAGGTGGCAGCACTGTT
>Ga0233413_10001224_pt1 | contig 11411 bp, 8 predicted proteins | sample Na_anoxic_6_MG_FD_189019 | JGI IMG/M metagenome (GOLD analysis project Ga0233413, IMG submission 189019) | Seawater microbial communities from Saanich Inlet, British Columbia, Canada - Na_anoxic_6_MG | ecosystem: Environmental > Aquatic > Marine > Inlet | place: Canada: British Columbia... | reverse complement strand
AACTTTACGTGTTTTTGTATTTTTATATCATGCAAAAGATTCTCAATCAAGTGAAGAAAATAACATGGATAGTAAAGAAGGTTTTACTAATCCTCAAGTATATAATGCTTTAAAATCGAATTTTACAAATCCTACAAAGAAAAATCCTTTTATGAATGTATTACTTCCTGAAATTAAAGATGATCCTACACGAAAACGAGCAGCTCCTGCATATAATAAAGCAGTTGAAAAAAATATTAACAATGAAACTGAAGATTTTGTAGTATCTAATTTTGATAATGATCCAAAAATTAAAAAGAAATTATTTTCTAATTTAGGAGATAGTTTTGAATTTGAGCAATTTGGGCAATATAACTTCTTTGCTACAGCAAATACAAGAATACCAAACGACCAAAAAAGTTTTGCTGATTTTTGTTACGGTGATATGATTTCCGCCAAGGAAGGAAATGAATTCGCTTTAGCTAAAAATCTTCCTAGACTTGGGGGCATAACTGGGCAAAATTAAATATATTTTTAATAAAATATTATTAAATATATATATATAAATGGCTGCTTATACAAAAGATTATACATTTGATCACTTAACTAGAATAGGTGATGATAGTTGCGGATTAAGTCAAAGAAATGTACAAAATGTTTCACAGGCAAATTATTCATTAACTAACTTTTTCTCTCAAGATTGTGGAATGAAAAGACCAATTGAATTTGCAACAAGTCAACCTAATATTAATTTTTCAGGAAGTCATCAAGTTGGTATGGGTGGATGCAATATTGATACAAACTCTGAATTAATGATTGGAACTATTAATACTCACCCTAAGTGCAGAATCAGTTTATATGAAAGACCTTTCAAAACTGTCCCTTATTTAGGTAGAGGATCATCCAATCCTGTATTAGAATCTCATATTCAACAAGGCGATATGATTCAAAACAAAAAAAGTATTAATACTACAACTGAACAATCATATATACCTTACCAACAATACCCTTTACTTCCATCTATTGAAAACTCTGTTACAAACCCAGCAAATCTTGTTGAAGGTGTAGCTGCCGATGGATGGATTCGCGGTGGTGTCCCATCTCGTGAATTACAAAAAGATAAGGATTATAAAAATGGCCATACAATGTATCAATATTAAATAACTTAAAAATATATCAACCCACTAAGTATATGTGTGATTTAGAATTAAATTTCATATGTACCTATAAATTATTAGTTGAAGATGATGCTGATGATGAAGGTATGAGAGAATTATTATATCAAATGCAATTATTACAAATGTTTAAATTAGATAATTTTAATGAAGAAGCTATTAATGACAAAATAGATAAACTATTTGATGAAGTAAAAGAGTTGGATTTTATAAAAAATATTTTAACCAATAATCCATATAAACTTAACTTTTTTAATAACGATGCATTATTATTTAGAACATTTTTCTCATTCGACTTTTTGGATCTATTTCATAAATGTTTACAATTACACTTTAATAACTTACCTACTGATGATAGTGTTAAAGCCATAATACAAGAGTTTACATCAAAATAATATAATTATATATTAATATGGCCTCAACAAGAAATAATAATACAAAAGGAGATTATTGTCTTCAACAAAACAGTTACAAACATAGTCTAGATTATAACGAATATAAATATTCTCAAGCTGGAAGAGCATACGAAAATGCAATACCATGTGTAGGAATAATGCCTAGTCATATGCCTAGAGAAGCCTTTTCAAATAATTCAGTTGAAATTGAATCTTCTTTATTTGGTATTAATTCTACTAATTTAGTAAATCCTCAAACTCCAATTAAACCATCACTTAAGCAATTACCCGAAAAATCCTTTTTTGAAAGATTACCTATGTATATGCCCGAACCAATGGTTATTGAATATAAACAACGCCCATTCCCTATCCCCAAATAATTTAATTATATAAATATTAGTCAATAATTATATAATTTTTATAAACAAATTATATAAATGTCTAGTAATAACTTTACATGTAGAGATAAATACTATAGTTATGGAAGTTATCTAAGAAGTAGAGGATACGACAAAGAAATATGTGCTTTAGTAACTGATATAGAACAGGGTAAAATACCAATTGGTCCTATTATTCCTGGTAGTTGTCCTAATAAACCTACTACTATCAAAAATGATGTTACTATTAACCCATGTCAATTAAATACGGGAATATTACGAGTCAATGGTGGTTCTGTTGGAAAAGCAGAAACTATAATAGATATTAGTTCAACCAACGGATTTTTAGCAGCATCTAGTAATTACGGTATTCAATCAAATACTGGTATTAGAAGTTTAGGACCAATTGTCCAAGTTACTGATTGTTCTCATTATAATTTCTTTGGATCTAAATTTCATATATTTGGAGGAGGTATTGATATGCAAACTGGTGTAACTGATTGTTCTACAAATGTAATCATACGAGGAAATCTATTAGTCGATGGATCTACGGTTGAATTAGGAGGATATATCGGCGAATCTTTAGACCTAATTACATTACCCTCTTTCGATAGAACAACATTTAGAATATTTAGATCATCTGATGCATCCGGTAATATGGTCGAATATTATGTAGGTGATAATAGCGGTTCAATTATTACTAGTAATTGGGAAACAACACTTACATACGCTGTTGATGGAAATCGCGGTGCTGGCGGAACAACCGACGGATCTACTGATACTCAAGGCCATGTTAGATCCTTGAGAGGAATTACTGTTTCAAATCCTCCTCAATATAATCAACCTATTGATATTTGTTATAATACTGATATTAGTGGAACATCCATCGCATTAGATGTGTATGGTGATATTATTATGAATAGTGGAAATAATGGAGCACCAGGTAATATTGACTTATCTGGTGGCTCTATTAATTTTTATGAAAATGGTACTAATACTGCTTATATATCCAGCAATGGTGATGCATCATTTAATGGACATTTAACTGTTACTGATTTAAGTGTTATTAATGTTATGACAGTTGGAACAGCCACTACATTTGTTGATACTTCTAATGTTAAAACTAATAATCTTACTATCCGATCTACAACTAACCCAAATGTAAATTTTTCAACTTTTTCTGAATCACCTACAGGATTATCTATTACTGCTGGTACTAATGGTAATAGAAATATAAAATTAATCGCAAATAAAACAATTATGAATGATGCATCTATGTTAGATGTATCAGCGCAAAATTTAGATGTATCTAATACTACGAACACTCCTATTTTAAATGTAGGTACTACTGCAACTATTAACGAAGCAATAATTGATACTTCTTTAGTTACTAATTTTATTAGATCTAAGGTAAATAATGATTTAACAATTAGAGCAGCACCTACAGGCAATAAAAATGTAGTATTTGATGCTAGTACCGTAATTATTAGCGATTTAAGTGTTAATTCTGCAAATTATAATAATTTATCGGTTAATGATTTATCTGTTATAAGTAGTGCCGAATTTTCTGGAGATGTTTCTATGAATGATACATTACATGTAGCCGGATTACTAACAGCTGATAGTTCTTTAGTTACTGATTTTATTAGATCTAAGGTAAATAATGATTTAATAATTAGAGCAGCACCTACAGGCAATAAAAATGTAGTATTTGATGCTAATAAAGTTGTTATTAGCGATTTAAGTGTTAATTCTGCAAATTATAATAATTTATCGGTTAATGATTTATCTGTTATAAGTAGTGCCGAATTTACCGGAGATGTTTCTATGAATGATACATTACATGTAGCCGGAATACTAACAGCTGATAGTTCTTTAGTTACTGATTTTATTAGATCTAAGGTAAATAATGATTTAATAATTAGAGCAGCACCTACAGGCAATAAAAATGTAGTATTTGATGCTAATAAAGTTGTTATTAGCGATTTAAGTGTTAATACATTTGCTTCTATATTTGATTTAAGTGTTATTAGTACATTAACTATAGGTGCATCTACCACAACTATTGATACAAGTGGTATTACATGCGATACAGTAACAGCAAATACATTTATTGGGGATATTTCATCAAATGTCATTGTAGACATATCTAATGCTATAGCCCTACTAGATAATTCTGTAAATGCATTGGAAACTACAATTTCAAATTATGATATATCGTTTGTTACAAATGATTTAAGTGTAAACACTTATGCATCTTTTAATGATGTAAGTATTAATACATTGGAAGTAGGAGATAATACTACTCTATCTGAATTATCAGGGAATTTTTTAATTAGTAATAAATCAGATGGAATCACTATTCAAACCAATGGAGGCACCAATGAGAAAATTACAATCCAAACCCTACAAGGTAACAACAATGATTCAATTTCTATTAAATCATCTTCAGGTGGTGTGGATATTAGTGCTGATCAAGATATTGATTTATCAGCTAATGGTAAAATTAATTTTACAGCTAGTGATTACATCTTCAATAATAATAATGCGAAAACAACAAATATAATTGGTACTACAACAAGAACATTAACTAATTATGGTAGTTCTACTTCTGTTCTAGATATTTCAGCAAGCTCTGGCTTTAATCAAGGCACTCATGATTTAAAGTTGGTCCAAATACTTTATAGTGATTTATCTAACAGCTCAACTGCATTTATTAATAATAGTAATAACTTAGAAATTAAATTTAGCGAGGAAGATTTTTCAGGAAGTATTGTGGAAATATTTGCAGAACTTCCTATGAAAAAACCCTCTGGCGCCGGCGCAGACGCAATAACTCTTGACTTAAGTTCCAATTCTATAATTCATGAAATAGATACTAGAAGTATAGCCAAAGGCTTATTAGCTAAAAGGCGAGCTGGATTTGGTCCAATAACATTACTGTTTAATGGAACAGATAATTCTTCTCTAGATCAGCCATTCAATTTTCGATTAAATTCCCAAGTCGGATCCATTGAAACATCTAATATAAGATTAACAATAAAACAGAAATCAATAATATAAATATTTAATTTAATAATAATTTTAAATATTTATCTTGGAATCTCTCCTTTGGGGTCATCATTATCATATGGAATAGTATATGGATCTGCGCCATTATAATTAACATTATAACCTAAGTCATGTAAAAATCCTACAGTAATAGAACTAATAGGTAATGGTCTAGTATCGTTTTCAAGCCAGCCAGTCATAATTTCTTCATCAAGTCCTGGATATAAAATACCATTAAATGTTCGTGTATTGGTAGAAATACCAGATTCATGACCTTCTTCGGGATGTGCTAATGCAGTACCGTTTCCACCGTCATCTTCTACAGGAACAAATAATAGATTATATGTAGGTCCTGTAGGACTAGTATATGATATAGATTTATTATACTCTTGTACAGCTCTAGAGCCAACATAAAAATAAGTGTTTGTATCAGGATCTAAACCCTTTGTATTTTGCAAGTTCCATAATGCACCAATACCAAATAAATGACCGATTTCATGTAATAATATGTAATATGCATTAGAATTACCATCGTCACGAAGAGTATTGATACTATTGTTCCAATAGTTACTATTTAGAGTAATATTACCATGAGAACCTATACAATCACCTAAATAATAATTGCTATAAATATTAGGATTTATAAATCCAGGATTTTGTGGATCTTCATAATCTTCAAATGTTTGTGATGATATAACATAATATTTTGATAAGGAAGCACCACCGAGTATTCCTTCAGATAAAGTAGAAATATTAATAGAAATATTTAAAAAAATACCATTAGGTGTAGAATTAATAACAGATTCCCATTTATGAACACATTGATCAATAATTGCTTGATCATTATTAGATAATAAGTTATAATTTGTAATGTTTATAAAATTATATAATTTTTGATCAGGATTTGCAATTGGATTATCATTATCATCAGGATCAGGTCCGGGGTCAAGAATATTAGTTTTATTTTGTCTATTTGTAAAATGATTTGATATAAACACCATATTGTATATATATCAAAAATATAATTTTAAGTATAATAATTTTGAATATTAAAATAAATATTATCATTAATTTTTGTAATAGATAAAAGGGATTTTTGATTAGAATTAACAGAGAAAGATCCTTCACTAAATCCAAAATAAATTTTACTGGAAATATCAGTCCAAGTATCATTTTTGAATTCAAAAAAGGCGCCTGTATTTTTATTGAAAGTAAATGATGTATTAGAGAATGGTGAAAATTCTATTAAAAATTGTGCATTATTTTCAAGTCCTTTAAAATAAAAGTTGTTACATTCAATTTTCGTATTAGAATCAGGTGTATATGTAGATGTTCCATATGACACGGAATTAAAATTAAATGTTAAACTATCATCTGAAAAATCATCATTACCTACTAGAGGAAATACAGATAGTCCTAAATTATTAGAACTTGATACTTTAATAGAGTTATTTGTTGTTATTTTATCTGAAAATGAATTAATACCTGATATAGTTCCATTATCAAAATTGATATTTTTAATATTTAAAGTATTTGATGCATTATCATAAGATATTTTATGGGAAGGAATATTTTCTAAACCTTGATTACTAATATCGAAAGTTGTAATTAAATGACTCATATGATTATATATTATAAAATTAAAATATTATATAATTTTTATTGTTATTAGTATTAAATATTAATTTAACCTACAAGGACAGCGTTTAATACAGGTAAAGCGTCACCAAGTTGGGTAATTGTTAGTAATGCATAACCATTAGCACCTATAGTAACATTAGAAGTATAGGCAGCTAAAGCACCACTAATGCCTTGAGTTGAACCATTAATATCGATTGCTTGTGAGCTAATATTTTTGAATAGAATAATAACTTGGGAATTATTTCTTAAGTTAGAAACAGATAATTTATCAAGATCACTGCCATCATGTTCGAAATAAGCTGTTCCATGACTAATATTACCACCATTTACAGTTAATGTGTCAGCATCAGTAATAGATACACTTACACCAAGACCAGCAGTTGTATTAGGAAGTTGGTATCCACCACCTAAGATAAGAGATACTCCAGAAACATTTCCTGAATTAACAGCTGTTGCGTTAGTATCAAGTTTAAGAGTACCTTTATTATAGTAAATACCCATTGCGTCAGAAGATTGGCTTAATAATGTAGCAGATGCACCAGATCCTTCAACTTCTTGAAGTGCTAAACAATTAGCACAATCGTCACCTCCTACAATACCGGCTTTGTATTCATTTGCTTCAGATTCGACTCCTCCAGATTCTAAAGTATATTTAAGTTGATAAGTACATTCAGTTGTTACTCCAGGTTCATCGACAAAGTTGGAAATATAAATACCGTTAAGAGGTCCAGAAGCATTACCTGTACCTTGTTTAATATCACTAACTACTAGTGTTTCAGAAACACCAGATGTTCTGTAAATAGAAAATGTAATTCTTTGCATAGGTTCAATAGAACATCTGAATCCTACTTTGAACATAATAAATACTTTAGATGTAGAACTAACAGGTGTTATACCTAGGCTGTAACCGGTAGGAGTTTGTTCCTGAGCTCCTGTGGCTGTAAATGAAGAAGGTAATGCGGAACCCTCATGTTGGGTTTTACTTATAAATTGTTTAACAACACCAGAAGCACCTGATCCCCATGAAAGATTACCTGTTCCGTCGGTTTTTAATACTTGTCCATTACCACCAACATCCTCTGGAAGTTTAAGAGTATAATCGGCAGATGTAGTTGCAGATGCTTGTAATCCAGCATAGTAACCACTTGAATTTTTAACTCTAATGTGTCCGCTTGTAGCTGTTTCTAAATTACCAGTAACATCACCAGTAACATCACCAGTTACAGGAGCAGTTACACCTGCAAATGTTACATTAGAAGAAGTAGATACGGCTTGTCCAACACTTACTTCACCATCAGTAATAGAAACACCTGTTCCAGCAGAAAAGTGAACTCTTGTTTCAGCTGCAGAAGGTCCGGTATAGCTAATAGCACCTGTACTACTGTTGTATGATAAAGAACCATCACCACCATTATCACTTACAGAGACAGCTCCACGAGCACGAGCATTTGTAAAGTATTGATTAGTACCTTCAGATAAATTAGTTGTTGAGTGATTAGCAATAGAAGAAACAGTACCAGTAACATCACCGGTTACATCGCCTGTAACACCATTTGTTGCTGTCACAGTATTGAATGTTACATCAGATTCATTTGAAAGTGATTGTGGAGCAGATATTTCTCCAGTAGTTGCATTGTAAGCAATACCGGTTCCAGCAGTGAAATGAGCTCTTGTCTCAGCTGCAGAAGGTCCAGTATAGCTAATAACACCACTAGTAGAATTGTATGATAAAGAACCATCACCGCCATTATCAGTTACAGAGACAGCTCCACGAGCACGAGCATCTGTAAAGTATTGATTAGTACCTTCATCTAAATCAGTTGTTGTGTGATTAGCAATAGAAGAAACAGTACCAGTAACAATACCAGTAACATTACCAGTTAAATTACCAGTAAAACCAGTACTAGCGGCTATATTTGCACTAGCAATATTAGTAAAGCCGATTAAAGAACCATTATTGCCAGATATAGTTTGTCCATTTAAATCAATTCCACCATTGAATTTAACCGCAGAATCTAAAGTTACAGTACCTCCTGTTGATTTTGCGCTAATAGTATCACCTTTTACAGTACTAGCTGATACAGTTGAAAGTTGGCCACCTGCACCGATGGTCCATGTCCTATTTGGGTTGAGTAGTTCGGTAGACATTATAATTTATACGAATAAAAAATTTTTGTCAATAATAAAAATTATTTATTCATCAAACCAATTATTATTATTGAGTAATTGCAATTTAATGTCGTTATTATACGAAGTTAAGTTATTAAATAAATTAAATATCTCCTCTCTATTTGTTAAATAATACCTGTCTATTAATAAATAATTGAATTGTTGTTTATTCAACTCTAAATTAACCATATTATGGAAATTATACATAAATAATATTAATGATGATTTATCTATTATACTTGATATATGTTGATTAAAATATTTATTTGACTTTTGAACACAAAAAGTACATGGTAAACTATTTATTACTAAATATAAAAATTTTTTAATATCATTTATATTACTAATTACAATATCAGCTTTTATTTTTACTGTATATGTATGAAGCATTATCCATGTTATATTTCTCCAGTCTGTCATAATAGTAATATTTATAGTTATAATATTATTATTATTATTTCGAATTAACCACAAGTCATAATACAATATACTTCTTTAGCTTCTCCATTACTATCGAAGGTAATATTTTGCATACTTCTTGCAGCAGTGTAATTTCTTAACAAATCATCAGATTGCTTTTTGAAAAAATTAGATTTACTACTAGAGACTAGTAAATCACCTACTTCTATTGGACCTCCTTCATTACATACATTTATTCCAGTAATTACTTTTTCTTTTGAAGTAGTATAATTTCCAGATGAATCTACTTCTGTTTTTTCATCCCAACTATAACTATCTCCTAATCCAATTACATAACCTATGTTAGTTTTTGAAATATTATCAATAGAATCTGCTCCTGATGTTAATTGACCCAAGAATCCGATGATTCTTTTGTCTTCGGGTAAGTCTGTTGAATATATTTTATTATTATTTAAAATAACAGGACCTCCTATATTGTTAGTTAAATCTTCCCCTAATTCATAGTAATGACCTCCTGTGAATCTTTTTATAACCCCACCACCAAGTCCACCACCACACATAAAATCTACACATAAACATACTTCTTCACATGTCATTTGGGAAGATAAACCTGGTGGACCTATAGCGCCTTGTGCGCCTTGAGCTCCATTACTGCCACTTTTACCTATTCCTGTTGATCCTGTTGCTCCTTGCGCTCCTCTTGGTCCTTGTGCTCCTGTTCCTCCAGTAGACCCGGTACTTCCTTTTGCTCCTTGTGCTCCTGTTCCTCCAGTAGACCCTGTATTTCCTTTTGCTCCTTGTGCACCTGTCGCTCCTGTTCCTCCAGTAGACCCTGTATTTCCTTGTGCACCTCTTGGTCCGGTTCCACCAGTAGACCCTGTATTTCCTTGTGCTCCCGTTCCTCCAGTAGACCCAGTATTTCCCTTTGCTCCTTGTGCTCCTGTTCCTCCTGGAAATCCTACTGGTCCTTGTGCGCCAGTTGATCCTGTGTTTCCTTTTGCTCCTTGTGCTCCTTGTAATCCACTGCTAGATCCTACCCATTGTCCTGACGAATTAATTACTGTAGAGTTATTAACTCTAAATCCACTTTTACTTTTAATTAATCCTCCAGCTAATATTCCTTCTTCATGGGCAAAACCATAAGTATCTAATTCTGTTAATTCATTTCCATTAAGAGTATATCCAGAAATACTATTTTGAATAATTGGTGTGATTATAGTTAGATTACTGAAATGAGAATCATCGCCTATTTTAAAAGTTTTAACATCATAACTAGATGAAGCATTTACATAAACTTGTAAATACTTACCTCCATATGTAGAGTCTGATGTTTGATATAACACTCTTGCTCCGGTAATTCTATTTTGATGTCCTCCACAGTTAATTACAGTAAAATTTGAATCTACATAACTTCTCATCCAATGGATTCTTATAAATGCATGATCTCCACTATCACCATCAGTTACTAACACTTCTCCTTCAGACCTGCCTGATCCTGTATACGCTACTGTCATCCATCCTGCACCTGCAGTAGCAGTTCTACTATCTATTCTTCTAAAAAATCTTGTTGAGTCATAACCATCTAGAGTACCTGCGTTGTAACTAGTTGAACCAGCTGGACCAGTCCCCCCTTGTGCACCCTGATTTCCTTGTGATCCTGTATTTCCTTTTGCACCTTGATATCCTTGATATCCTCTTGGACCGGATGATCCAGTACTACCTACAGCACCCTGTGAACCAGATATGCCTCTTGCTCCAGTACTACCTGTTGCACCTTGTGCTCCAGTTGCTCCTTGTGATCCAGTAGAACCAGTATTTCCTTTTGTCCCTACAATACCAGTAGCTCCAGTTGCACCTTGCGCACCTTGTGATCCTTGGTTTCCAGTACTTCCTTTTGCTCCTTGTGCACCAGTACTACCTGTATTTCCTTTCGGACCAATATTACCTACAGATCCTTGAGCTCCTTGTGCACCTTGATTACCTTGATTACCTTGATTACCTTGTGCACCTTGATTACCTTGATTACCTTGCGCTCCAGTTGATCCTTTAATACATTGATTACCTTGATTACCTTGTGCACCTTGAGCCCCTTGATTTCCTTGATTTCCTTGATTTCCTTGAGCACCTTGAGCACCCTGATTACCTTGATTTCCGGTATTACCATTTCCTGAAAAACTAAGCAATAATTTATCACTTGAATTAAA
>Ga0233413_10001223_pt1 | contig 11412 bp, 9 predicted proteins | sample Na_anoxic_6_MG_FD_189019 | JGI IMG/M metagenome (GOLD analysis project Ga0233413, IMG submission 189019) | Seawater microbial communities from Saanich Inlet, British Columbia, Canada - Na_anoxic_6_MG | ecosystem: Environmental > Aquatic > Marine > Inlet | place: Canada: British Columbia... | reverse complement strand
GTCACCTCCGCGGCAGCAGCAGAAAGTGCCTTAACGACATCAGCACGGCGCGTCCAATGAGCTTTTAAATCTGCCTGTAATGTCTCATAGCCGCTTGGCGTTATATAAGCCGAAGACTTTGGCGGTGGTGGTTTCCAGCGGCCCATCAGGCTTCGCATACCGCATGTAAGCGTGCATTGTATATGCCGCGTTGTTGCACGATCTTGTGTGTGCGCATACCGCCCTCAACATTCATTTCCAGAACAACCGGCCCACGGTTGGTTAACGCGATGTCCCAGTGTTGCAGATGCAGGTCTGGAAGCAGTTTAGCGGTATCCAAACATAAAGAGCAGGTTTTCTGCCAGTTCGGCAGGCGCAGGTTACCGAATTCGATGCCGGTGTCAGGGTGATGGGTGACAGGAAATATTTCCCAGTCGATTCCACGCACAGTGTGCTGCACGTGTCCGGTTGCAACTTCGATATCGGCAATGATGTTTCCATTTCGTCCGCAGTTGAAGTTATCGGTGATGCTGTCACCAGTTGGAACGCGCCACACGGCACTAAGGATCTCGGTCCCCGCAGCCGTCACGATGACAATGATACGAACGCTGGTGAGGCGACGGCCACAGATTGATTCAATCATGGCTGGGGTGTGCAGCAGTTCCTGAAACAGGATGCCACCAGGTCTGGTTGAAATGAGTTGGCCGATGAAGTCGGCCATTTGGAGTTGTTGGCCTGACTTCAGTTGCAGATTACCGTTCTTGATGCCACGCAAAGCTTGTACACCTTCGCCCTGGGTGCCGCGCACGGGTTTGACGAATATTGGATAGCAATTTTTATCTTGCAGAAACATTGCTATGTCATCAGAAGTTCTGAGAATTGTTGTATCCAATTTCTGATTATCGCTATTGCTATAAACAGCCAGAATTTTTGGTAACGGTATGTTGTGTTTGTCCAGCAGAGCATGGAAGGCCAGTTTGTCATTGGCCAGGTCGCGAGCAGTTTGTGTATTAGCCAGTCGATCCAACCGGATCTCGCGACGCCAACCGATAAAACGCCGTTTTTCGGCCAATGGATAGCGATCCAGAAAAACACGAAAGAAAAAGTACTCCCAAGGATCGAGTTTGCATGGGCTAAATCGCAGGTAGCTAGCTTGGCAGAGCTGGCGCCAGAGTCCAATGCCGAATTGTTTGCGGGTACGTAATGCTTCGGCGATTAACGGTGGAATCGACATAAGGGGATCTTCACATAGAATCGAGGCAATAAACCGAGCTCAGGTAAAAAATGTGGCCAGATCCCTATTTAGCCTCGGTTGCTTATTATTCTTGTTAGGATGTGGCTGCTTGGAAGTCAATAAAATTATGGGGTAATCTGGTCGTTTGCCTTGTTCCGGCACCGGCGTTGCTCTATCGCGCTAGCAGCCAAACACCTGTGGTCATGGTCGATGCTTAAATAGGATGGTGAATTATGTCAGCTGAACTTTCTGCCGTTAAAGCCGGGCTTGCGATTGTATTGTTAGGCCTTTTTTTCAGTGTTGCTATGGGCATTTCATTTGGCATCAACGAGGATGCATTCAAGGATTACGTTGCCGAGGGAATAGCGGCTCACCCTGAAGTTCATGATGAAAAAAGTAGTGGCAAGATTTGGCGGTATGCCCAGCGAACGCACTTTCATGCTGGCGGTATTTCGGCTTTTTGCCTTGGCTTGATTATTCTTGTAATGTTCTCAGAGTTACGCCCCAGGTTGCGGAGCATCTCGGCAATATTGATTGGCCTGGGAAGCGTCTACCCTCTCGCATGGCTGAGCATGTTTTTCCTGGCGCCAACAATTGGTCGCGGTTCCGCTCATGAGCATATTCTGACTAAAATACTCACTTTTGTTGGTGTCGGAGGTATTTTGCTCGGCAGTTTCTTTCTGCTCGCAAATCTGTTTCTGGGCCTCTTTAAAGATCCGGCAAAGGGTTGAATGACGAAATCGATCAAAGTTGCGCTTCTCTCCGGTCTGGTATTTCCCGGCATAGGGCATTTGGCCTTGAAGCAATATCTACGCGGCCTGGTTTTTCTGCTGGCTGCACTGGCAGCCATGTCAGTGATAGTTGTAAAAACAGTAAAACAGGCATTGGCTATCGTCGATAGTATTAATAGTGGTGAAATTTCCGTTGAACCGGGAGCAATTGTAGATATGGCTTCTATGCCCATTAGCGGTACGGGAGATTCAACTTTGAATATTGCTTCACTTGTTTTTGTTGCCGTCTGGATTGTTGGTATTCTCGATTCCTATAGACTTGGCGCCGATCAAGAAAAATAAGATATTTCGAATGTCCATGTGGGGCGCAATAATATTGTGAAAGACTGTAATCAGTGCGGCAAGTGTTGTGTGCTTTATAGCGATGGCGGTCTATCTGCTTCAGTTAGCGAGGTGGAGTGGTGGGAAACTTACAGGCCTGAAATTTTCAGTTATGTCAGCGGTGGAAAAATCTGGATAAGCCCCGTTACTGGAAAGAAAATGACCAGATGCCCTTGGCTGCGGAAACTACCAAACCAAAAAAAGTATATCTGTCGCATCTATTACGACCGCCCGGATGACTGCAAGTATTATCCCGTGAATATAGAGCAAATGGTAAGGGACGAATGCGAGATGCTGGATGCTCGAGATTTATTAAACCCAAAAAAAGCACAGAGGACTCTGGATTCTCTCATGTCTGATAGTCGTCCCCCCGTCAACGGTTAGTAACCGGGTGGGTGGTGACAAGAGATTAAGCAGTCAGTTACGCCAGACATGTGTATCCGGGTGGAATGCGACCCACGCGAACCAGTAAACGGTAAAAGATGGGATCTCGACACCTTGGATGTCTGTAATGCGGGCAGCACGAGTAGCATGATCGTATTCGATGCGGACCTCCAGATTCTCGATGTGATCGGTTAGAAACTTCTGTTGACGAGGTAGTTCAGTAAATGGCCATGCGTGAGGTTGGCCATCGATTACCGCACCGATGACGACTGACTTGGCGGGGAAACAATGATCATGATGTGCAACCGGAAACCAGACGCGGGTTGTATCTGCGTAGCCGATGTACGGGTCGACATTGTAGTTGCGACCAAACGTTTGTGGTTTGGCGAGAACGAGTGAATCTGGATGCCGCCGTCACCAATCGGCCCAGGTGGTGTGGAGGGCCGGTACAGGGGTTAGTGTTTTTCCTTTCGCTGGGCCGTTCACGCCTTTACCGAGAATTTATGACCATAGTGATTCGGTTTCCCGGTCATACATCAACACATCACTGTTATAGAGCAAACCGGAGACACCGAAACTACGCGTGGTGTTGTCAATATCGGCAATGAATGCGATGCCCGTGCCACACAAAGGGCAGAAGGTGACAGCAACGGGTGTTGTATTGAATCTGTCGTTGATAATTTCGTGATAATTCAGAATCTTGATCGGGTATGCCTTGGCGATATTGTTGACGGTGAGGCCCAGCACACGGTCGGTAGCGGAGATATGCTGCGCATCGGCCGCGGTGACGAAACGCGGCGCATCAATTGATGGAATTCCGTCACGCGGTGGCCCGCCGCGCTGGATCAGGTCGGCAGAAACGAGTGGATTGTTGATACTGAACCCATTCAGGTTCTTGGCTGACGCGGTCGCGGTCAAAAGCAACAGTGCTAATGGCAGGCTCAGTATTCTCATTCTAATGGTCAATGGTTAACTCCTCAGTCTTTAGCCGATTCGACCGCTTTGCCATATCAAAGTTCGCCATGCCTATGTGCCGGTACTCAACTCATATTGATGCATCCGACTTAACTGTTATGACTAGGTACTTGTACGCATCCAGGCATACAAAGCGAATCGGAGTGTTATTGTGGCTGCGCGAAAAATAACTAACCCACACTGAATTCAACAAATAGGAAAAGTTATGGATATCGATATCATTCTAGAGCCTGATGTAACGCCGGATGAGCTCAAGGAGCTTGGCTTGCTGGCCGAACGTAACGGTATCAACCGTCTCTGGATTCAGAATTATTCAGCGGCACGCGATGGATTCATGAGCCTGGTGCCGCTGGCGATTGCGTCAACACGCATCAAGATTGGAGTCATGGTGGTCAGTCCGTGGGAGATGCATCCGTTGAAAATGGCTAATGCGTTATTGACGCTCAATGAGTACAGCAAGGGCAGGGCAACTTTATGTGTCGGCGGTGGTGCGGAGTGGAATGGCGTTATGTGCATTCCGGTTGAGCGCCGTGTTCGCGCAGTACGCGAGACAACTGAATTGCTGAAGGCTGCCTGCGGTGATCATGTCGTAACGAATTACCAGGGCGAGATGTACAAGGCGGGGCATTTTACGGCGAAGTGGGCGACCGATGAGCCGCCGCTGATTTATACCGGGGCGGGTCAGGAGCAAATGATTCGTATGAGTACGAAAAAAGCCGATGGCATTGTACTTAGTGATGCTGTGCCCGCTTTCACAAATGATGCGATGGGTTTTGTCAGAGAAACCCTGCCTGAACGTGACGCCTCCGTCGGGCCATTTCGAGTCAGCAATTTCTGGGCATGGCATGTCAAAGCAGATCGGGAGGTAGCGCTTAAGGAGTCCCGACGTGAATTGATTATTCGCAGTTGGCTGAGCAAACACCACATTAAGTCATTTATGAGCGAGGAAGATAACGAATATATTCAGGCTAACAAGAATGCATTTATTACGGCATATCGGGATAGGTCTGGAAATATTAAGGATATTCCACAACGAATTATTGATGAGTTAATCGAGGGTATTACGACGACTGGCGACCTGACTGAGATGGATAAGCACCTCGCACGGCTGACAGAGTTCAAGGATGCTGGCCTGGATGAGCTTGCACTCAGACTGCACGATGATCCTGCTGATGCAATTGAAATGATTGGTGAGCATGTGGTTTCGGCAATGCAATAGGTGCTGCGACCAGGGCTTGGCCCCTGCAGGATAGTTTATGCATATCGATATTGTTGTTGAATCAAAAGTAGGTGCAGCACAATTCAAGGAACTTGGGTTACTGGCTGAGGAGCTTGGGTTTCATCGCATCTGGATTCAGAATTATGCGCAGTCACCCGATGCATTCCTGACCGCCATGCCGCTTGCGTTAGCCACGCAGAAAATTCGCATTGGTGTTGCGGTTGTTTCATCTTATGAATTACACCCACTAAAAATTGCCAACAGTGTGCTGACGCTAAATGAGGCGGCACAAGGACGCGCTGCAGTGGTGGTGACCGGCGGGGGTGAATGGCCGAGTGTCATGAAGGTCAATTACGGAAAAAGAAAAACTGTCTTATATGAGGCTCTTGAAATCATCAGGCAGGCTTGCGGCGATGATGTCGTAAAATTTTCCGGTGAAATACATAATGCACAGGCATTTTCTACATCCTGGACAACGCAGAATCCACCGTTAATCTATGCCGGTGTTAATGGGCCGAGCATGGCGCGCATGGCAGTTGGCGTTGCCGACGGCATTATGATGAGTGATGTACAGCCAGAGATGTTTAACTGGTCAATTCCAATACTGGAAAAATCTATTATTGAGGCCGGTCGAGCCAATGATAATTTCCGCTTGAATAACTTCCTGTCGTGGCATGTGAAGCAGGACAGAGAAGAATCATTCCGTGAGTCGCGGCGTGAATTGATAATCCGTGCATGGCTTGGACGCCGTTGGATCGAGCCTTTTCTGGATTCCGATGCTGTTGAAACGGTTCGTGCAAATATGGATAAATTTATGCAGGCCTATATGGACCGGAGTGGTGATATTAAAGGTATCGCCCCCGAAATTATCGATGCGCTCGTTGAGGGTCTGATGTGTTCGGGCGATCTGAGTGATATGGACCAGCATATCGAGCGGCTAATTAAATTTCAGGCAGCTGGATTTACTGAGATTGCGCTTGGGCTACAGGATGACCCGGCAGACTCGATGCGGATGATAGCCGAGCATGTATTGCCAGCTATGCATTAGGCGGCTATACGCAAAACTGTAAAAGCTGGATTCTGGGCTAAAGCGTATCGAAAAATTGTTCCTGCTTGCGCCGTAAACCTGCGTCGGGTAGCCGGCCCAGCGCCGCACTAAAATTATCTTGTGCATGATGTGGTTTGGTCGTACCCGGGATTGCGCACGTTACGGCTGGGTGTGACACGACATATTTCAGCAGAAACTGCGCCCAACTGTGGCAGTCAAATTCTTTAGCCCAGTCAGGTAATGTCTGGTCACGCAGCGCCTTGAACAATGAGCCGCGTCCAAATGGAAGATTGACCATGACTGCAATGCCCTTATCCTGTGCAAGCGGCAAAATTTTCTGTGCGGCTTCTCGATTGCCCAGTGAATAATTAACCTGGATGAATTCAAGTTTTTCACTATTCATCAAGTCCAGCATTCTTGAGAATTCATTATTGCGTGATGTCGTGATACCGACATAGCGCACTCGTCCATCTTGCTGCCATTCACGCATAACAGGTAGGGTTTTTTCCGCGCCCCGCATGCTGTGTGATTGCACCAGATCGAGTGAATCGGTTTGCAGTTTTTCGAGTGATGCCGTCATACGCTGTAATGCACCGGCCTGATCTTTGAGCTCAACCTTCGTGGCGACAAATAAATCGTCCCGTATCTTGAGTTCATGAATCAGTTGGCCGAGAATTTGTTCAGAACTACGGTACATGGGTGCCGTGTCAATCATCGTGCCGCCGAGGCTATGAAAAACACGCAGTGTTTCGCGCAGCGTCGCATTTTCAGTATCGCTACCGGACCGGTAGCGATTTGTGCCTATACCAACAACGGGGATGACTTCGTCGCTGCCTGGTATGGGTCGAGTAATGATGTCGCCGTTATTGGCGCTCGCAAGTGGGTTCCAGCCAAAGCCAAGCGATAAGCCGGTACCGGATACTATTTTTAGCAGTCTGCGGCGTGTGACGGTCATCATCTGATGGTATCACCACTGCTCGATGTCGTAGCGATGAAATGCTGATCGAGAGCAATCTTACGCAACTGCCTCACGAATAATATCCAGAAATGGCTGTCCATAACGGTCGAGCTTGGTTTGTCCGACGCCGTTGATCGTCAGCAATGATTCTGGACTATCGGGGCGGTATTCCATCATTTGCATCAGTGTCGCATCGTGAAAAATCACGTACGGCGGTACATGGTGCTCTGTTGCAAGCTGTTGCCGGCAGGCGCGTAGTGCTTCCCACAGCTCAAGATCAGTATCGGCAATGTTGTGATTTTTATTACGTGGTTTCTTGCCTGGTTTGGCCACCTTCGTGTCTTCACGCAGGTGAACGCTGATATCACCGCGCAACAGTGGGCGGCTTTTTTCAGTCAAGGCGAGTGCGCCATAGCGCTGCTGGTCAACCTTCAGATAACCACGTACAACAAGTTGGCGAATAACTGACCGCCAGGGTTGCGCATTTAGTTCAGTGCCAATACCGAAAACACTGAGTTGGTCGTGATGACGCTGCTGGACCTTGTCGGTTTGCTTGCCGAGCAGGACGTCGACGACATGCGCCGCGCCGAAATACTGCCCGGTTCGATAGACGGCCGACAGCATTTTGCGTGCAGCCTCGGTCGCATCCCAAGTGGCTGGAGGGTTCAGGCAGTTGTCACAGTTGCCACAGTCGTGTTCGAGTTTGTCACCGAAGTATGCGAGTAGTGGTTTGCGCCGACACTCGGTGACTTCGCACCAACCCAGCAGTGTGTCAAGTTTTTGGCTTTCGTGGCGAATGAACTGTTCACCGGCGGTCGATTCACTAACCATTTGACGCAGTCGCACAACGTCCTGCAGACCATAGATCATGAACGCATCGGCCGGTTCACCGTCACGGCCAGCACGCCCGGTTTCCTGGTAGTAAGACTCGATACTCTTGGGAAGATCAAGGTGTGCGACAAAACGGACATCCGGTTTATCAATGCCCATACCAAACGCTATGGTCGCGACGATGATTACGCCGTCTTCGGCAAGGAACCGATGCTGGTTCTCGGCGCGTGTCTTGGCCGGCAGACCGGCATGATAGGGCAGCGCGTTGCGGCCCTGTTGCTGCAGCCACTCGGCGATACTCTCGGTTTTCTTGCGGGCGAGGCAATACACAATTCCGGCTTCGCCCTTGTGGTTAGCAAGAAACTGCAGGAGTTGCCGCCGGGCATCGGTCCTGGCTGTGACAAGGTAGCGAATGTTGGGTCGATCAAAATTGCTGACGATTTGTTGCGGGTTGTGCAGTGCCAGGCGCTCGATAATCTCGGTGCGTGTAACCGATGTTGCGGTTGCCGTTAGCGCCATCCGGGGGACGCTCGGGAACCAGTCGGCGAGCTTATGCAGTGCCAGGTAATCCTGGCGGAAGTCATGCCCCCATTGCGATACACAGTGTGCTTCGTCGATAGCAATAATCGAGACGGGTACACTGAGCAGCAGGGCTCGTGTATTCGGTTTTACCAGTCGTTCCGGTGCGATATACAACAGATCGAGGTCGTTATTCTGTAGCCGGTCAATGACTTGCTGTTGTTCTGTATGGCTCAGCGATGAGTTCAGATATGCTGCTTCGATACCCAGTTCATGCAGAGCGCGAACCTGATCCTGCATTAGCGCGATCAGCGGTGAGATAATCAGGCCGACACCATCGCGCAGCAGAGCCGGAATTTGATAGCACAGCGACTTGCCGCCGCCGGTAGGCATCAGGATCAGTGAGTCCTGACCTGCCATTGCCGCATTGATGGCCGTTTCCTGCTGGCCACGAAATTCTGCATAGCCGAATGTATTTTGCAGCAGACCAAGAGGGGTTGCTTCAACTTGTTCGAATTTGCCGGGATCGGGGGCGGGGTGATTGGATGGTGATGGCATATTGGCGCTCATGCTACAGGTGTTGGCGTCGACAGCAAGTAGGTAAAACGACAAAATCACCATGGAATGTGATCAGGCCGGGCAATAGATCGGCTTGGGCATCCGTACATCGGCGCAGCACATGCAGTGATCGGCGCTGGGTCAGGAGCGAGAGTATCGTGGTTGACTCATGGGAGTGAAAAGTTGAGAAATTTGTCGATGCCAGGCCGCCAGTCAGTGATTCATACGCCGGAAGCGGCATGGGGATTGCAATTGCGAGAACGGGCTTTAGCGCCGCCGATGGAGCATGATCGACCGGCGACCCTCAATTGGTTCCGTGACCACAGCCCATTCTACTCAGATAAAATCAACACAAATCAGGTCTGGGAAACGATCCGTCCAATCGAAAAGCAGGATGTCTCCGACATTCCGGTCGCACCGGACGAGTCAATTCGCGCTGCCCGGACTTCAGGCACCAGCGGTTTTCAGGTCACGATCCGCAACAATACCCGCGAACGGTATTTTCGCCGTGCATTGTTATATCGACCACAACTTTTCTATGCTTTACCCGACGATGTACGGCAGGTTGTATTCGTCGATGGCGCATGGTGTGCCGAAGTGGCGACGCCGCCAAAATTATTTGAGTATGGCGGCGTACGCTACCAGACATGGTTTGTCGGTGTCGCCGCAGATGTGGGCCGGATACACAGCCTGTTACAGTCGTTGCGCCCACACCTGATACGGGGGATTTCCAGTGGCATCGTACGGTTTATCGATCAGGCGGGTGAATCATTCCATGACCTTGGCGTGCGTTACATTGCGCCGGGCGGAGAATTCCTGCAGCCGGAGTGGCGCACGGCAATGCAAGATGCATTCGCCACGACAGTTCTCGACCGATACGGTTCTACAGAGTCCGGTGCGATTGCCTGGCAGTGTCCATTTTGTAATCGCTATCATGCCAATGCAGATGAGATAATTATTGAGCCCGATCCGGATGGATTGCTGGTGACGCCGCTGTTCGTGTCATCACAGCCATTGCTGCGTTACCGGCTTGGCGATATCGTATCAATCGATGAGTCGGTGGCAGATTGCCGGATCCGGCTACCGACAATTACGCTACAACAGGCACGCCGAGATGACTGGGTCATTGGCAGTGATGGAAAACGCGTGTCGCCGTTGAGCTTTCAGTTCGAACAGGTTCCACACCTCGATGCCTGGCGGTTGCATCAAAGTAGTGACGGTTCGTTATGCCTTTACTTCGAATCGACGCAACCTGATATCGTGGCGAAGCAACTAGGAAACCGGCTTGCTGATGTAGTGCCAAACCGGCCCTATAAATTGCAACAGGGACTCTGGCGGCTCAAGCGGGAAGGTAAATTCAAGCGAGTCAGTTCTGATCTGGCATGACTCTTTTATCGTGGAATAATTTTGGGAAGAAATATTTTGCCAAGAAATATTTTAAATAAGGAAAGCATGTGTCTGTAGATCTGACCACCGGATCAGTCGCAGGTCGTTTGCGGCGTCAGGCCACACCAATGGCGCTGGGTCTTGTTGCGATCATTTCATTTGATGCTGTTGATCTATTTTTTGTATCGCGACTCGGTGATGCGCCGTTGGCGGCCATCAGTTTTACGTTTCCAATTATTTGGTTCCTGAGCAGTATCATTATCGGCTTCGAGGCCGGCGCTGCATCAAGCATATCTCGCGCCATCGGTAGAAATGACAGCTCGATGGCGCGCCGCCAAACCACCGATACAGCATTGCTTGCCGGTCTTGTCAGCCTGACGCTGTGTATGACCGGCCTGTTCATGCTCGGCCCAATTTTTCGCTTGCTCGGAGCAACGGATGACTTGCTGCCGTTAATCGGTGATTACATGTCGATCTGGTTTTTCGCCGAACCTGCCGCAGCCGTATTGTGGACCTGTTTGGCAGCGATGCGCGCCCGTGGTAACTCGTTGATCGAGGGTAAAATCATCGCCTTGGCAGCCGTTATCAACGCGATTCTCGATCCAATATTTATTTTTGGCTGGTTCGGTTTCCCACGCATGGAAATTGCCGGCGCAGCGCTTGCAACACTTGTTGCAAATCTCATCATGCTGGCCGTTACATTGACCTACCTGCATTTTCGTCTGCAGATATTCGCGACACCATTTACGGCGATCAGCAATATTTTCGATTCATGGCGACAAATGCTGCACATCGGTTTGCCGGCCATGCTGACCAATGCCATTGTGCCGATTGCGAACGGCGTCATTGTCGCGATGGTTGCCGGGTTTGGTATTGACGCCATCGCCGGGTTCGGCATCGCGATGCGTGTCGAGCCGATATTCCTGATTGCATTTTATGCATTATCCGCCGTCACGAGTCCGTTTATCGGGCAGAATTATGCGGCAGGTCAGCTGGATCGTGTGTCTGAAGCACGCTGGGCGATCGGTAAATTTTGCTTGATGTTTGGCTTGAGTGTTGCCGTTGTGCTGGCCGTTGTCGCTTATCCTTTGACCGGGTTCTTTAGCGACAATGATGTGATTCGCGGCGTGGCCGTTACCTACCTATGGATCATGGCTGTTAGCTACGGTGGCTATGGCATGGTCATGGCGACATGTGCAGCATTTAACG
>Ga0233413_10001220_pt1 | contig 11427 bp, 10 predicted proteins | sample Na_anoxic_6_MG_FD_189019 | JGI IMG/M metagenome (GOLD analysis project Ga0233413, IMG submission 189019) | Seawater microbial communities from Saanich Inlet, British Columbia, Canada - Na_anoxic_6_MG | ecosystem: Environmental > Aquatic > Marine > Inlet | place: Canada: British Columbia... | reverse complement strand
CTGCTTCACTTAGATTCTCTAAAGGCGGATTGATTTGATGGTGTAAAGTATCAAAAATTACAGGAGATTTCGTTTTTTCTGACAGTTTTATTACATCCGAGATATTATAGTTTCTTTCATCGTTTTCTATTACTAGTCTACTTTTCGCTGAATCACTTAACCGACAGTAGTTTTGGACGAACTGCTGCATTGCAGCAGCTTTATCTCCGTATACACCACCAACATGTAAAATAATTTTGCATGTTGCATCAACCTCTAGAACATCTAAAAAGCTGGTGTGATATTCAATATCTGCTATAGCACGGTCTGCAACCACTCGGTTGGGTGAGTTTAACACTGTATACTGTCCTGGGTGCATAGATACTCGCATACCTGATTCTTTAATAATGTTTGCAAGAGACTTAAATTGAATAGCAAAGCAAGTGTACCAATCCAGCTTGTTAATTTCATGCGTGGCTAATGGAATGATGTCTGAGCTTATCCTAAACAAGTCAATGTTATTGCTGGCGTTATAAAGCAGTATGTTTTTTAAAGCAGATAAATTGTGTTCAATCACGCTCCCCAGTTTTTCTGGTGAAGCAAAACGCACTTGAACCGTTTTTAATTGTGTGTCTGGTACGCCTAAAACAAGGCACGCATATCCTATACTCATCACGTATACTTTCTATTCTTTGTTGTATAAACTATTATATAAGCGCACAAGTCGAGGTCTATTGTACCTTTGTGCAATAATACACGGCATATTAACGAGAAGAGCATACCCAAGCATTACCCAAACAACAAAAAAAGGTCCCATCAAACCAAATATCCAAAAAGGTAGTATCTGCAACCAATGAAATATTTCTGACCTGCCCGTTTCTGCAATAAATTTCTTTAAGTACTCAGAATCTGTGTTTTTTAAGTTGCTTTTTGTAAATCCGCTTTTATGCGTTCTTGCACCATCTGGCAGGAACCTTTTCCATTTGGTGATTTTAAAAACTCGTTTATAGAATAGTCCATTATCTTCCCATTCTCTCGTTTTTAGTAAAAAGGAATCAGGGTCGAATTTGTTATCATTAATTTTATTTCCGAGCATTGCAATAGACACTTGAAACAAGGGCCAAAGTAAAATATAAAGAACGAGCATCAGCCAGTCTGGTAAAAATAAAATCTGCATATCTCTCTCCTATAGCTGTCTACCTTTCCAGGTTGTAGATTTAAATATAAATGTCGCAAAAATAGAGTGAATGAAAATAATATGAAATATGATTAAGTAAATGGGGTAGAACAAACAAGTCAGGAACGGATAGGATCCCATTGATTTACAAACACGATACAGTAGTAGTGTGTTTAAAAAATATACGAATGTAAGTACAAGTATTATTATTTCTTGTCCTGAAATAGCTGCTTTAACAAGTTCATACGGTAATACTGTCAAGAAAGCCAACCACATGATAATAGCGATTAGAAGCTTCAAATTTAGCGTGACAGCAGCACTGGCAAAGTTTTTTGACCACCCTTCAACGACTTGGCCTATTGATTCTGGATACATTCTATAAGTAATACTGTTTCCACCTAGTAATAAATCCATCTTAACACCCTGTTTATTGTAGTATCTACCCAAATTAAAATCTTCAGCTACATCATTTTTAACAACCTCATATCCACCGTGTTCATCGAATAGGCTTTTCGGTATCATAAACAATGGACCATAAAGCCCAGTATTTTGTTTGCTACGAAAAAAACAGATTGATGTTGAACACAATTGTATCATATTAAAGAAAAGTGAAAAAAATTCGTGATGCTTTTTTACAGTATGATAGGGCTGAATTGAGATTGATGTCTGATTTTTTATAAATCTTTTTACTAATCTTTCTATTGCATCATTTGATAAACGCACATCAGCATCAATGAATATCAAAACTTCGCCAGATGCAATACTTGCTCCATTCTGACACGCCCAAGTCTTTCCTTTCCAACCACCTGGTAAGGTGGAAAGCTTTACATATTTCATCCCATAATCAACAATAACTTGAGCTGTATTATCCTCAGAATTATCATCAACACATATAATTTCTTGGATATCGTATGTCTGATTTTTTAGATCTGCTAAGATGTTTGGTAAGTTCTTCTCTTCGTTTCTCGCTGGAATAATGACAGAAACAGACAATTCTTTGTCATCACTCTTTAGCTTTGCTTTTTTCAAATCTGGTAATTTATAAAAAAGAAGTATTCCAAATACGAACCCTATAATAATTGTTAAGTGATTAAACTGCATATCTGGTCTCCTATTTACTTCTTTTCAAGGCTGATATTTATCAAGGCTTCTCTGCGATTACGAAACTAAAGAATAGGTAAATCGCCATGGGTAAGCTTTTTTATTATTTTTTCAACGCCAACTATTCCTTTTGGGACATCTTCTTTATCATTTAATACTGAATACCATTTATATCTAATCATACTACGACTATCCGAAGAGTTCCACATAATAGGTGTATTATATTAAATTAAATTTATCTTTTCAACTTGCTTTCATGCTTGTTATATTTAGCCGTTTAATAGATTCACTATTGTTAAGAATTAATCCCTTGGTCTTATGAAAAGACCCAACAGATAGAGTATTTCTTTTTTTATCATTATGGTTTCTTGGCTCAAAAAGAACTAAACACGTAAAAAATTGATTTTACATTTAACTATTTGTACAGTATATGCTTTTTCGGTATAAAGAATTAGTTCTTTCTATTATTAAAATGACTCATCTTGGTTATAGTATACAAGTATCACACTAATTTGGTTTCTGGATGTCTAAAAATAGAATTAGTCTAAATTTTTTCTTCACTTTTATTTGATCGCTTAATGATTTCTTGGGTCGCATGCCAGCCCGTTAACATGGCTATAGGAACACCAGCAGGAGCATACGCCCATTGTCCAGCTTGATATACATCTGGTATAGGTGTTTGAGCCGATTTTGGCATGTCTTTCAACTCGTTGAATACAGGAGACTTCGTTTCAAAAGACCATCCTACTATTGATCCTCCGGAGCTTCCAACCATCTTATTTATTGTCAAAGGTGTAGTTGAAAACTTAAAAATAATATCCTTATCTAAATCCGGATAAAAAGAATGTGAAAGTATTCTTATCATGCGTTCTTCCATTGCTTCTTTAAACTCATCATGCCAACCTGCATTATTGATTTTGTCAGCAACTTCATAATCAAAGAGACAACTCATCATTAGCCCTGTCCTGCCTTCAGGAGCCAGTGTAGAATATCGAAGAGCTGGTATAGACACCTCATAAGTATTTAAATTGCAAAAATCATCTAACCAGGCCAAAACCTCATCTTTGGTTTTCTCGTCAAAGTTTTCTAAAAGCTTTTCCTTTAGTACTCGATTAGTATCTCCTAACCCTTGTTTTGATTGACTAAAGAATACATGTCCGCCGCCTTTTTCTTTGAAGTATGAAGGCGGACGATCAACTGCAGCAAACATGATAAAGGAAGATTCAGCCGGTTTTGAAGAAGAGACAGTCTGGGCTTGAGCATTTATTTTCTTAGTTATTTTCTTGTCTAACCCTACTTGATTAAGCACCTGATATAGCTTTTTTAGGTCTGCAGCCCATATAAGATGATCATAATCATATTCATTACCTTCAGAATCAATAACTTTAGATTCTGTTGGTTTAACTTCCTCTACTTGCGTGTTCAGCTTTATTTTGCCTCCACCTTCAACAATTTTTTCATGCAAAAGACGAGGTAACATACCGGTTCCTTCTTTAGGATAGAAGTAATCAAGCCAAACGTAAAAATATCCTAGTGCAAAATAGGTGGGCGTCTTTTTGAAAAAAAACTGAGTCAATATATCTCGTAAAGATTGGTTATCAGTTTGATGTTCCAGAAAATCTTCCATTGGCATGCTAAACTTTTTAAATTTCCTTAATGTGAATATTAGCTTGAATGCCCACGGAATCAATTTCTTAAACACAAATTTTTTGTCACTCATATAATCGACAAAATAAGGATTATCAAAAGCATATAAAATTTTTGTGTATTCGGAAAGCTTATAAATGCTCTGCATTATATTCTCAATGTCTTCAGACTCTTCTGGATATAGATTGAGCAATATCCGTTTATATTCATCCATTGAATCCATCGAATCAACTTGAAAAATTTGGTCCTCTATAGCGATAGTAATCTTGTTTTCCATCGTTTCCCAATCAATTCCTAAATCCTGAAGTATAGGTTTTACCATCCCAGAGTTTACAAAGGCTCTAGGTCCTGTGTCAAATGAAAAACCATCTCGCTCAAATGTATGTACTAATCCTCCTGTTTTATAACTTTTTTCTAACAGCAAGATATCATAATTTTCTTTACATAGATAAGCTCCAGCTGTTAATCCCGCCATGCCAGCGCCCACAATTACAACTTTATTTTTTTCTTTTTTCACTTAACTCTCCTAACTCAAGACTCAATTGCCATAGTTTTTCTGCTTCTTCTCTATCCAGTGCAGGTGGGGCTGGTTCCTCTTTAGTTGTAAGATTAAAAAAATTGCCGCTTAAGTTTTCCACTTTCTTAGAAACCCCCAAGAAATATAGAGCTTCCGAAGAATTATCTATTGGTTTTGCGTTTCTATCGATGAATATTTTTTTATATATTTTGTATATTTTCCCATTATTCTTGCCACTATTTGTTTTCACATTGCCCGGATGCATCGCATTTATAGTTACACTGGTTTCAGAAAAAAAGTCATTAAACTTTATCATTGAGAGCAGCTGCGCTGTTTTTGCGGCACCATAACTTTTTAGTCCTGTGTATGAATGTTTATCCCACTTAAGGTCATCCAAATGTAAGCCCAAAACAGCAAAACGATGAGCCTCAGAGTTCACGAAAATTATTCGTCCACTATTCTGTTTGATGAATTTCTCTTTTATGAAATAATTAATAATGAATGTGCTCAAGTAATTTGTTTGAAAAACCCTTTCTAAATTATCTTCTGTAAAAGACTTTTTGGTGACAAACACACCCGCATTATGGATGAGTACATCTATGTTCCTGTCCAGTTCCGCCAATTGCTTTGCTACTTTATGGACTTCAGATAACTTAGAAAAATCTGCAATCATATAAGAACAATTGGTGCCGTGCTGGTTTTTGATTTCTTTGCACAGTTCTCTTGATTTATCCTCATTCCTATTTATACTTAGGATATCTGCTCCGCGAGAGGCGAATTTCTTTGCCGTGTCATAGCCTATACCAGATGTTGCTCCAGTAATAACCACTAAACGATTTTCAAAATCAGATTCGCATATTTCAGGATTCATTCTTTGATTACGCAACATTGCAAAAATATTGGACCATTTGTATTGTTTTAAGTAATTATTCATTCAACCTCCATTTTAAACTTTGTTCACTTTAATTTTACCGAAATCTTACCAATGCAAAACAATATTTAGTGAAAATCGAATTGTTTTTTAAAGAATCTACGCTGAAATTGCATTCATATAAATCTTAACATATAATCTGTTAGTTCTATAGGCTTAAAATAAAGCCTTCTTTTCTTTCGCCATGTCAATAAGAAACTCCCTGATTCTTTATATTTTAAACCATGATAGTAACCTCTTTTTGTAAGAAAGCATCCATTTAGTTTATCTGGTACAGAGAGTGTGGTACTCATGTACTTCGCTCCTATAGCAGAGGGTGAGTTCGAAAGCGGATGTCTGGCCGGCGTGACTATATTGATTCTAAGTTTACCATATGGTTCCTGGTACAGTATATGAGATACATACTACTGGTAGGGCGTTTTTCAGGGGGGCTCACGCACTACCCTCATCTAAAACAAACAAAAGAACCGCTAAAGCGATTCTTTCATTCGTGGCAGAGAGGGGGAGATTCGAACTCCCGGCAGACGTTAGCCTGCAGCTGATTTCGAGTCAACCACCTTCGACCTCTCGGACACCTCTCCACGCGAAGTATATTGTAAATTAAAATCAGTAATAAGTAAAGATTTGACAAAGTATCCGACGGATTATTTGTTGACCAATGTGGTCAACGTTTAGATTTAAAGTAGTTAGTCAGTAGGGTAGCGCAATCATCTTCCATGATACCACCATAGACTTCGGGTTTGCTGTTAAAGGGTAGTGTAAATAGGTCGATTACAGAACCAGCACATCCGGCTTTCGAGTCATATGCCCCGAAATACAGACGCCTGATACCCGACTGAATAACTGCACCGGCACACATAGGGCAAGGTTCCAGTGTTACATATAGATCGCAGTCTGAGAGTACCCTTGTCCCCAGTAGGGAACAGGCTTCATTGATTGCCATTAATTCTGCATGTAAAATTGCATTGTTCTCAACGTTACGTCGGTTATGTGCCTTAACAATAACCTCATTGCTACGAACAATGACAGCACCGATAGGAACATCATTCTCTAATGATGCAAGTTTTGCTTCTTTTATTGCTTCTGTCATGAAGACATTCATCGCAGTTCCTGAAAAAATAAGCGGGTATATTTACCCGCTTAAAAGTTACTTAAGTGATACAAGCTCTGCATTGCAGCTCCCGCATACATTTCTTCCTTTGAATTCGCTGATTCCTTCGGTCTCTCCGCAGAATACACAACGGGGTTCATGCTTCTCTACGATGATTGATGTTCCGTCCATGTATATTTCGATGTCATCCTTAATTGCGATTTCCAAACTGTCGCGATATGACTTTGGCAGTACTATTCTTCCCAGAGGGTCCAATCGTCTTACTATTCCACTTGACTTCATATGGCATTCTCCTCTCCTGATAGTATATATATTTTGTCATTATTAACTAAAAATGTCAATAGTAAAAAGTTAGAATTTTGAACTATAAAGGCGATTAATTGATAAAAACTACCTTTTTGGCATAAATGGAAAAATTTATTTAATAAATATTGTGTACACAATTGACATGGTGTACGCATGAGTCTATAATGATAATTAATTGATGCATCAAAAGTTACCGGGGGGTGAGTAGGTACATACTTTTTACTAAAGAGGAGATTCAATAAGTTACGATGGATGAGGAAAATAAGATTTTTCAAGATACCGTCATCGGTTTCAGGGAATTAAGGAACAACATAAGCGAAGTATTTGAAGGTGTAATCCACAATTACCGGATTGTAAGCAGTACAAATAAGAAAAAAAGACATTCAGAATCAGCGGTAATTCTGGCGGCAAAGCTACTTGATGGCATACTGTATGCCTACACATTTAATCCTGTCGTACAGCGCGATACACAGACGGGACTGCAAAAGATAACCTTGAACGAAATTGATGTATACGGAAGCGGATTAACAAAAGACGATGCCGCAACAAACCTGCTTAATGCAGTAATAAATTCTACCGTTGAATATTTTAACGATATCGACCTCAATATGAGAATTTACCAACAAAAGATTAAGCTTCCGTATTATTTAAAGATCAAACAGTGCAAGACAAAAGAGGAATTGAAGGACTTACTATCATTATGATCCCCAATAGAAAACGACTCCAGACTCTCCGGGGTCGTTTTCATGTTTATGGGTAAACATTGATGCCAATATTCAAACTATGGTATATAATTAGCTTCTGAAGAATAGTTTGAAAGCATATTGCAACGGGGTAACCATGGGGCGTATAAAAAAATATACTGGAATTATATTTATTTCAATTATCACAGTTATACTAATTACTGTTTTTTCCCTTATTCAAGCAAATAATGCTTTTGACGAAACTATCTATAACTATTATTCGATTGACAAGCATATAAGGCTTCTGACATCTGAAGAATATAAAGGCAGGCAGGCAGGTTCCAAAAGCAATGAGATGGCCATGGAATACATAGTGAATTATTTTCAGGATATCGGAGTAAAATCAGCAGGTGAAAACGGAACCTACTATCAGGATTTTACAACGCTGGCTGCCGACATTGATACCCGACCGATATTCGAAATTAAATCTGAAAGCGGGGAGTTATTATTTGATCTTGACATGTATCAGGATTACAGCGCCATAACAAGCATGAATGGTGGACCTATTGATTTCACAGGCGAAATGGTATTCGTTGGAAATAATCTTCTAAGGGTAGACCCTGAATATATCAAGGGCAGGATTGTTGTTGTAACTCATAATACTCTAACCCATGATAAAGTGAATTATGTTATTCAAAACGGCGGCAGTGGTATCCTATCCAATACAGATTTGTTTGCATACACCTATTCAAAGCACCAGGAATTGGAAAAAGAATTGAATGTTGCCGGAAAAACAGGTGAGTCAATACTTGTCGGTTATATTTCAAGTGGAATATATAGGGATGTGCTTGAAATGGCAGATGAAGTAATATCTGATGATACTATTAAACCTCTGGGAGTTATAAAAAATACCCGTCTCAAGGTAGATATGAGTTTTCCCATTGTAGAAACAGCAAATGTCCTTGGTAAAATCGATGGTAAATTGAAAAACGGAAGGGTACTGCTGATTACTGCAGGTATTGACGGCTCAGGGGTAGGAACGGATATAAGCTATTTCCCCGGAGCAATAAGCAATACATCAGGGCTTGCAGTCATGATGGAAGCAGCACGAATAGTTACGGCCCAGGATAATCTTCCATATGAAACAATAGTCTTTATTGGTTTTAACAACCAAAAGCGTCAGCTGTCCGGATCTGAATATTATCTTGAAAACCCTGTATATCCAATTGAAAAGACAACAATTATCCATCTCGAAGATATCGGTTATCCTACTATTGAAGGGTTGAAGATAGCCTCTGACAGCATCAACAGCAGCATCCTTAAGGATAAAATAAGTAATTTTGCTAAAGACGCGGGTCTTAAAACTACTAAGACCGGTCCAGTATACGGAGTGGCACGCAGGTTCGCTGACAGCAGGATTGCTGCGGCTACATTGGGCGATATTTTCTTTTTACAAGATAGATATACGGATGTATACGAGAGCGTTGACCGTGAAAGCATAAGAAATGCATCGATGGTATTACTAAATTATATAAAAAGAGATGTATTCAAAGATACAAGGACGGATTATCTGAATGCTTTTAATATTGTTCTGATTATTGCAGTAATTCTGCTTTTTGCATTGAATATTCTGGTCGGACGGTTGAACAGAATAAATCCCAATATGAAAATAGGCCACAGAGCGTTGGAGGACATATATTATTCGACACCAGTCGCATTAATAAGGAAAACACTTCAAATTATACTGCCGGTTTTCATCGCAGTTTTCCTGCTTGTGTTTCTTGCCAATATCGATCCCGATACCAACATCAGTATGGTCAACAATCAATTGAAAACGAATTTTTCCCTATATCTTACACTAAAAAACAGCATTCTATATTTTAAAAATATTTTTAAACCAGGCACCAACGGAAGTGCTGCAAGTATTATATTCAAATCTGCATCCAAAAGTTTACTTCTTATGGTTTCATCACTGATTCTGTCAACTGTCATTGGTATAGGCAGGGGACTATTGGAAGGATACAGGTCAAAAAGGCGAAACCTAAGGTCATTGGGAACACTTGTGGTTTTCTCCATTCCGGATGTTCTGATTGTTCTTCTAGGCCTGCTGCTATATGTAATGATAGCTAAGAATTCAGGTCAGGTTGATGTTACCATACTTAAAAAATTCATACTGCCCCTTATTACTTTGTCGATACTGCCGACAATTTATATAACGCGCATGACTTATATAACAATTCAGGATGAAATAAAGCTTGATTACATCAGAAATGCCAGGGCAAAGGGTCTTTCAAAGAAGAAAATTTTTACAAATGAAATACTGCCGGCAATTTCATTCAAAATAATCGACGCGATGCCTGCTATAATGACAATGCTGTTCTCGAACATGATTATAGTTGAATATCTATTCAATTACCTGGGAATTTTGAATTATCTTATTTATTTCTACAACAGGCAGAATGTGGGTGGATTTGTGGCTCTTGCCGTTACATTAGGCCTTATCTACATATTGCTGACCTGGGGAATCCAGTCAATCGCCCGGTTTGTCAATCCGCTTAAAAGGAAGGTGGAAAAATGAAAAAAGCAAACCTTCCTTTAATCATAGGCAGCCTGATACTTTTATTAATTCTTTCAATCATTATTTTCCCTGAAATTTTTACAGGTAAAAGTCCATATAATATGCAAAAAATGATTTTCTCCACAACCAACGGCTCCCTGAATGTTGAAAGAGCTCCATATCCTCCCTCAAAAGATTTTATAATGGGCAGCGATGAATTCGGCAGAGATATATATAGTTTCATCATCTATGGAACAGGACTAACCATTTTGCTTGGGATCTTCGTAGCATTGGGGCGTTTCATAATAGCAGTACCAATGGCGTTGAGCGCAGGATTCGGAAATAATGCGACTAAGACCATAATACGACAATTCAGCATACTTTTTTCCGCTATTCCGGCACTACTTATAAGCGTTATCATACTAAAACTTGAGTTCTTTACAGGTCTGGATAAGGCAGGTTCAATAGCCGCATTTGTAATAGTCCTTTCGATGGTAGGTTGGCCTAAATTAGGGAATCTTATAATGGAAAGGGTAGATACAATTAACCGGCAGCCGTTCATTCGAAGTGAAATTGCAATAGGAAAAAGTAGGTTCAGGATTGCCATTGAGAATGTTTTTCCACATCTGGCTTCGGAGATAACGGTTTTGTTTTTTATGGAAATTGCCAGAGCACTATCCATGATTATGCAGATGGGTATATTCAGCGTTTTTGTCGGTCTTTTAAAAATTATTAAAGATACAGAAGGCGGCGTAAGCTTTTTTGATGTAAGCTTTGAACCTGAATGGGCGGGAATGCTTTCAACATCAAGAAGCATGGCAAGTGTAGCACCGTGGACCGTGCTTTTCCCTGCTATTGCATTTTTCATAAGTGTCCTGGGTTTTAACTTATTCGGTGAAGGATTGAGGACTGTGCTGCAGAAGCGTGAGTCAATGTTTGTTCCAAGGCTTCGAAAACTGATTTCTTTTGATTTCAAATACATATGGTCAGGCATCAGTAAAAAAATTAAATTAGTAACTGGTACGGTTGTCATTATAGCAGCTGCTCTTGTTCTTGCTTTATCCCTGGCCGGCGGAAACAAATACAAATTCTCTGCAACTGCATACGGTCTTCCGGATTATGAAAGCGTTGCAATCGGTACTGAACAAGCTGTAGAAACAGCAGGATTTATTGAAAATGAAATGATCCGGATGGGTATAAAACCCCTGGATAGGGATGACTATATAGTGGGTTATGATATAGGAAAGTCCGTACTGATTCTAGATCAATCATTAATTTTAGAAACCCATGGCAAGACCATATCAGCGGAATTTGAAATAGATTATTCGTTCCGGGCGGCTGCAGATGGAACATACTCCGGCAGTGTGTATGACGCAACCCGAGAGGACATGTTCAGTCTACTCAATTACAGCCGGTTC
>Ga0233413_10001217_pt1 | contig 11433 bp, 9 predicted proteins | sample Na_anoxic_6_MG_FD_189019 | JGI IMG/M metagenome (GOLD analysis project Ga0233413, IMG submission 189019) | Seawater microbial communities from Saanich Inlet, British Columbia, Canada - Na_anoxic_6_MG | ecosystem: Environmental > Aquatic > Marine > Inlet | place: Canada: British Columbia... | reverse complement strand
AAGGCGAACATCACCAAGGTGTTCTCTGCGGACATCGTAGAGGGGATGCTGGCGGAAGGGCTGGGAGAGATTAAGCGCTCTCTTGATGTGCTCTACCACAACCCTGGCAACATGGAGCAGCACGTCAACGCTGCTGCGTGTCGGTCGATCGCCCTTGGGTATGTCAACGACATGATCCACTTCCTGGAGCCCTACCACGATGCGTCGCTTAGGCCACGCCATCGCGGGTGCAGGAAGGTGCTGATGGCCATGCGTAAGAGGATGCTTGGAAACGCGCCTGCCGGTGTTGATGGCAAGCCGTTTGCGGGCTTTGACTTGCCGCGGTTTGGGGGTGACATCGTTCAGTTCCTCACGGCGTTTCACCGCGTGTTGAGCGTGGAGACCTCCACGACCGACCGCAATGCGGAGCTCAGGAGGTTCTGTCGTGGCATTAAAAAGTAAGCCCCCAAAGTCTCCAGGCCGCTGGTCTCCAGAGTTGGGCGAGAAAGCCATCGAGATGCTCACCAAGGGCTACACGCAAAAGATGGTGCGTGAAGAGTTCAACATCAACTACGAGACGTGGAAGTGCTGGATGCACAAGCCCAAAGAGAAGGGCGGGCGTCCAGGCTTTAAAGAGCGCGTGTACGAAGCAGAGCGTTGCTCTAAGCAGAACATGCTAGACCTCGTTCAGTTCCACGCCGAGAAGGACTGGCGAGCCGCCGCTTGGTACCTAGAGCGCACCACCGCAGAGTTCAAGCTGCGAACCTTCCGCTCACAAGAGGCGCAGGGGCTGATTGACAAGGTGGCCATCGAGAAGGCAGAGGCCGAGCGTGACCTCGTGCTGGCCAAGACCAAGGCCCTCCAGAAGAACCTGATGACCCCAGAGGAGCTACTAGACCTCCTCAAGGACGCCAGGGAAATCAATACGTCGCATAGCCGTGACACTGCCCACTGAAGATGAGCGAGAGCCGGGAAAAGCTAGAGGCAGAGATTCGCAAGTGCGCATGCGATTTCCGCTATTTCGCTCAGCGGTACCTCAAGATAATCGACAAGCGGAGCCGCGTCGTGCCGTTCGTGATGAACGATGCGCAGGAGCAGTTCTGGTCGACCGTCGAAGACAACCCGTGGACGTACATCCTCAAAGCCCGCCAGTTGGGAATGACTACTGCGGTCGCTGCGAGGAACTTCTGGCGAGTCCTCTTTACGCCAAACCACCGTGTGGCCGTCCTTGCACACCGTGGCGACTCCGCAGAGGCGATATTTGAGGTCTATAAGAACTTCTACGCGAACCTCCCTGAGTTCCTGAAGTTCAAGACCGAGAAGTCCAACGTCCGTGAACTCAAACTGTTCCACGGTGGGCTCGTCAAGGTGGACACGGCGAACTCAGAAGGACTGCGCGGTACCACCTACCAGGCGCTGCACTGCTCTGAGTTCGCGTTCTGGAATGACCCTGAGAAGACAATCGCCGGAGCGTTCCAGGTGCTGGGGCCAGACTCCGAGGTGGTGCTAGAGACCACGGCCAACGGCGTCAACGGCGCTCACAAAATCTGGTACGCAGAGAACGGGTACCAGAAGCTATTCATCCCGTGGACCCAAGACCCAAATTACGTCTCAAAAGAGCGGTCCAAGTACCTCCACCCCAAACTAAAAGAGATGGCCACCGAGCACAACTTGGAGAACGGGCGCGTCTGGTGGGCCCAAGAGACGCTTGAGACCAAGTGCGCTGGCAACTGGCACACGTTCCTCCAAGAGTATCCGCTCACCGCACAGATGGCGTTCATCACTAGCGGCGAGCGGTTCTTTGACCGCATCTACCCCCATGTGCAAATCACGCCTGGGTACAAAGAATTCAAGGCCCACTCGAAATACCGAGTGTACACCCTGGGCGCTGACGTGGCGTCAGGAGCTCCCAGCGGAGACTACAGCGCGTTCACGGTCTTAGATGTCACAGATAAGGACAAGCCAACGGTGTGCTCCACCTTCTATCAGCGCATGGCTCCGCACCAGTTCGCAGAGCGTGTCCTGCAAGAGGCTAAGAAATACAACGCCTTAGTGGTCGTAGAGTCGAACACCTATGGCCTTTCCATCCTTGAGTACCTAGTCAAAAAAGAGTGGGCGTTTATTTTCCGGCGCACCGCCTTTGACAAGGTTGGCAACCGGTGGGTGGACAAGCTCGGATTCTCCACCAACGTCAACACCCGGCCTGTCATGTTGAGCCGGCTCCACGAATATGTGGAGATGGAGAAGCTAGAGGTCGTTGACGCGCGCATGCAGTTCGAGATGAACACGTTTATCTTCAACGATAACGGCAAGCCAGAGGCCCAGAAGAATAAACACGACGACATGATATTCGCTCACGCCCTTGGCCTCATGGGTCTTGACCAAATTGAGTACGTGCGCGAAGAGATAGTGCAAGAAAAGCCACGCAACCTGCACGAGATGTTGCAGTTCGAGTTGAACACTGGCAAATTGCACCCTAAGAAGAAGGACGCAAACAACACCGACAGGTGGGGAGTGCGTACCGACATGGCCTCGCTGACCGAATCAGCGTTATCAAAATCGCCCCGCTAGGCGTTAAATGCGGAGATAGTCATGAACTTGAGCCCAGAAGCAATGTCAGGAATTACCAATATGCTTGGAGGGGGCGATGAGCCTGCCCCTGAGCCCGTTGCTGCTCCTGTTGTAGAAGAGGCCCAAGTTCAGGCTGATACCTCGTCCGAGCCCACCCAGGACGTAAATGCGAAGGTGGAAGATGGAGCGGATTCGGCACCACTAGAGGCCGCAGCGGAAGACAGCCCCGCAGCGGAAGAGGATGTGCCATCGGGCCACCGTGTCCCGTATGACCGGTTTAAGCAGGTTCTCGAGTCTCGGAATCAGTTCCGTGACGAGAGAGCGGAGTTGCAAGCGGAGATTGAAAAGCTCCGCGCACAGCCCGCCCCTGCGCCCGCTCCAGTGCAGGCTGCGCCCCAAGCGGATACAGACGATGCGTGGTTAGAGCGATACCTGGCCGGTGAAGACGACCCGGCTCCCGCTCAAGACAACGCCAAGCTGAATGAATTTCAAGACCGCCTATACAACACCGAGGTCCAACTTGCTCGTCAGCAGTTGGAGGTCGAGGTTGGTGCTGCGCTCCAGAAGTTCCCATCCGTACCACGGGACGTAATCTTGCAGGCTGTTGCCAACAACCCTTCAGCTACAGCAGAAGCGGTTGCAGAGCAGTATTCCTCGTGGGTGGCGGGTGTCGAAGAGAAGGCCATTTCGGCCTATCTTGAGAAGAACCCGTCCAGTACGCCCGCTGAAGCTGTGGCCGCGACACAAGAGCCCAAGGCGGCTCCGCGTCCCAGTAAGAGTGGAGGGAATGCGACTGCTACCGCATCTGAGGTGCCGTTGAAGAGTGTAAGTGAGGGCTCCGCAGCTTTAAGAAAGCTGTGGGCTCACAAAAACCCCTTCGCATAGAGAGCTCACGCTCTCATCACCACATTTAGGAGTCAGTCATGGCAGCAACTCAGCAGACGCTCAATGACATTCTCAAGGAATTTTACCTTGGGCCTGTCCAAGAGCAGCTCAACAATTCGGTCATGGTCCTCGACCTGATGACCAAGGCCACGGTTGATTGGAACGGTCGCGTTGCAATCATCCCCATCCACGTTTCGCGCAACACTGGCGTTGCTTTCGCCGCCGAGTCGGGCCTCTTGCCTGCCGCTGGCGACCAGGGCTACAGCCGTCTCGAAGTCAACGCGCACTTCCTCTACGGTCGTTTCCAGATTACCGGTCCCGCCATGTCGGCTGCTGGTAAGGGTGGAGCGAACTCCTTCATCGGCTGGATGGAAGCCGAGATGGACAAGCTCGTCAACGACGTGAAGAACGCCTCGGACAACGCCATGATTTCTGGCGGTCGTGTCTTGGGCTTCCTCAACGAGCACAAACTCACGGTTGGCGGTGCTGGTGCGTTCACCAACTGGGAGATGTTCGGAGACATCGAGAAGGCTGAGGCGCTCCGGTTGGCGGTTATCGCCTCTGGCAGCGGCCAGCTTCTCGTGGACCTTGTTCGCGTGGACCGCAACGCTGCTCTGGGATACACGGTTCTTACGAACGGCGTCCAGATTCAGCTTGCTGGCACGGACGTGATTGCCCGCACTATTGCCCTTGAGGTAATCGACTTGGACGGTGGTGGTGCTAACTACGACACAGGCGACGCCGACGACGGGTTCGCGATTGCGGTTGTGGTTTCGGCTGCACAGCAGGCGGCTCCCGCCACGCTTGTCACCAACAACCTTGACCAGCAGCCCCAGGGCATCTTCGCGAACCTCGGCTCGCGTTCGCACTTCGCCGTCGACCGGTTCAGCCCCAACAACACCACGGTGGCTCCGTTTTCGTTTACGGCGCTCCAGAGCACCATCATCACGCAGGTCGTGGGTGGCGCTCAGACCCGTGCGGCGCTCTCGCTTCCGCGTATGCAGGCGACAATGGACCAAGTGAATCAGCTTTCAGGGCAAGAGCCTGACTGCATTCTCATCAGTCCTCTGGCGCGTCAGCAGTACGCTGCTCTGTTCCAGGTTACGGTGTTTGGTGGTGCAGCCAACAACACCGCATCCGTCATGAACACGAGCGGAGAGCGTTCCAACAACCTTGACGGAGGCTTCTCCGGCATGTCGTATGGTGGGCTTCCCATCAAGACGGCTCGTCACGTTGGCGGCGGAGGAATGATTTTCCTCAAGCTGTCCTCGTGGAAGGTTCTGGAGCTCGAGGCTCACGGCTTCGCGGACCTGGACGGAAGCGTCCTGGCACGCGCGGGTGTTGGCGTCGCAGGCGTGGATGCCTACGAGGGTTACTACCGATGGTACTACAATACCGTCACGACGAACCCCAATCAGAACGCGATTCTGTGCGGCTTCACCGTTTAGTTCCGAATTAGTCCCACCCTAATTCGGGAGGCCCCAGTGCATAGTGCTCTCATGTTCTGCCTGCTCACCCTGGCACTCATGGGGGCGCTATGCCTTAGCTTCCTGGCCCGTTACATCTGGCTCCTTTGCGAGAAGGAGTCAGATGAGCGGGCCGAACGACGTGAGAGAGAGGAGGCTGTGGACCACACCCAGCCCCTGATGGACGCCATCTACGCGGAGGAGAATGGGCATGAGCACGGATAATCCGCTAGACCAACCAAACCCGTTCGCCGCTGACGCTCCTCCGATTCCGCTGGAGGGCATTCCCCAGGGGCAGACCCCGATGGGCAACCTTGGCGGGCTGGCTGGAAAGGTCGCCCCCTGGCTGATTCCGGGTATCCCGCCATGGATGGCCGCTCTCAACATGATGGACGGAGGGCTGCCAGATTGGGTTAAGAACCCCACGCTCCTCTCTGCCATTATGCAGAACGACCCCAGCCAGCAGGCTGGACCGGAGTGGGAGGCTGGGGCGAGAGGAAACGCTGCGCGCGCTGCTCTTTCGCCCTCTCCGTATGGGTACACCCCGTCTCCGCTTATGCAGAGCGACCTTAGCGCAGCGGGTTACGGCCTTGAGCCAGAGGGCTACTAATGGCTAAAGAGTTTCCCAAGAACATCAAGGGCTTGCTCAACGACTCGCGCCGAGACAAGACAGCGGTGCGTCGTGCATGGAATCTGTCCCTGAAGTTCCTCGAAGGTCAGCAGTGGCTGTCCTACGACGGCAGGGCCGGGGCGTACATCACCTCAAAGACGAGCGAGGGCACGTCCCGCGTCACCGTCAACCTACTCCTAAACATCTACCGAAACGTATTGTCCCGGTTGGCTCTGGCCTACCCTGGCGTTGTGGTCATCCCAGCGAGCCCTTCCTATGAAGACATTCTCAAAGCGAAGTCATCTGAGACCGCCTTGCGCTATTACTGGCACAAAGACGATGTCAAAGAGACCGTCGAAGAGCTCATCAAGTGGCTCCTCACTACAGGAACTGCGGCTCTACACACCTTCTATGACCCCGGAATGGAGTGCGTCAGGACCGAGGCCGTTGGGGCCTACGACATCTTCTTCGAGCAGGCGGTCATTAACCCTGACGATAGCCGGTGGATCGGACTTCGGTCATACGTTGACCGTGAAGATTTAAAGGAAGCCTACCCTGGCAAGGCTGAAGAGATTGAGAACGCTCCCTCTCCGCAAGAGACTGACTACGGCCAGATTAGCACCGCTCCCAACGAAGGGCCTCCAAAGGACCGCGTTGAGGTCTTTGACATCTACTGGCGCGATGGCCGCCACGCGGTCATCACTGGTAGCACCTATCTGTTCAAGCAGAAGCAGATGCCTACCAAGACGTTCCCCATCCAGATTGTTCGATACACCGAGATTCCCCGCCGTCTGTGGGGCAAAGGTCTCATCGAGCCGCTGGTAGACTTGCAGTTGCTCTACAACCGAGCGCGCTCTCAGGTCATTCACAACGTAGAGCTTATGGGCAACCCCAAGTGGCTTGTGCCCAAGACCGCAGGCGTATCCACTCACGCCATCACCAGCAAGCCTGGTGAGAAAATCTACTACAACGCAGCAGGGGGCACGCCGCAGCAGGTAGCCGCAGCCCCTCTTCCGTCCTACATCGCTGATAACATCACTCGCCTACAGGCAGAGATGGGCGACGTGGCGGGCCTGCACTCTGTGTCGCTGGGCAAGCGCGCGGTAGGCGTCACTAGCGGCAAGGCTATCCAGGCCCTAGCCGGTCACGACACCAGCCAGCTACAGATTAGCCAGTCGGCCATCGAGAAGAGCACGGCCACAATGGCCCGCTGTGCACTTGAGCTCATGAAGGAGTTCTACACAGAGGCCAAGATGATGAGCATGCTCGACCAGTATGGGCGGGTCACCTTCGCTTCTATACAGAGCACCAACATCGTGGACATCCCAGAGGTGTTCATTGAGACCGGCTCGCTGTTTAGAGACGAGGCACAGGACCGAGACGCTAAGGTCATGGAGCTTGCACAGGCTGGGATGATTACGCCCCAGCAGGCGCTGCAAGAGATGAGCTTCCGTACCGGCAACGCCTTCATCAGCGAGAAGGTGCAGGCGATGGCTCACGCCAAGGATATGTTGGATGCGGCGCGGCTGGGAGCGCGCGTGGAAGTGTTTATGTCTGATGACCTCGAAGCCTTTGGTAAGGTCTTCGGTGAGTTCATGCAGACAGAAGAGTTCTACCAGCTAGACCAGGAACGGCAGGACTATCTGAGGGATGTCTTGCTTAGTATTGACTCAGCGGGTCAGCCAGATGACGTCTATAGGACGCTGCTTGGCGCGAACAAGGTCTTCCCGCGCTCTCAGCCCCCCACTATGGACCCGCAGACAATGGCGGCAAACATGGCAGCCCCAGCGTCACAGGGTGCCCAGCAGCAGATTGTCCAAGAGCAGAGCGCAGCGGCGACTCGAGCCGGGTCCATGGCAGAGGCTGAACGCATGCTAACGGGCAGGAGCGAGGCCCTAGTGGGTCGCGGTCCAGGTACAGGAGGGCTCTAATGGCAACCGTAGACTTTGTTGTTAACACCTTCCGAACCTACATCGATGAGCCTGACCAGACCTTTGTGCCCAACTCTCTAGTAGAGAACATGCTCAACCTTGGCTACATCGAGTTCAGGCGTAAGGTCACAAACATCGACCCCAACATCTACGCCAGGACCATCGACGTGGCTGCCCCTGGCTCTGTTCAGGTGGACCTTACTGCGTTGCCCGCTCCTATCCTGGGCTCCACAGCTACGCCAGAGAACAGGCTCATCTCGCTCTTGAGCGTCTATATTGCTGACCAGGTCAACAACCTGCCATCCTTGGTGTTCAACTCGGTGCAGTCCCTAGAGGCATTGCAGAGCACGGGAGATGCGGTGTTCTTCACCAGCAACATCTTGATGTTCAACTATGTGATTCAGCGCCCGCTCAAGATTGCATACGTCCCTGGGCACAACGTGCAGTTTCAAGCCGGAATCGCTGGCCAGTTCATCGACGACCTTGACGCCTTTCACGATATGATCGCACTGTACGCATACAAGCAGTACGCCATCGCAGATGCCGCCACGAGCGAGCAGATTGTTGGCCAGCTTCAGATTAGAGAGCGTGAGCTCATTGACTATCTGTCCAACAGGAACACCGCTGGCGCGAACTACGTCCAGAACGTGACAAGCAACAGTTACTGGTACTAGGGGGCTTGCGTGGCTGTTCGCGGACAGGAAGTTGAGGTCCTTGGCCCAGGAATCGAGTCCGATTCTGAGGTGAAGGGCGCGTTCGCGCTCAACATGCTGTGGCGTCGCAATGGCTGGGAGGTCCGTAAGGGCTTCGGCCAAGTGGCTGAGATGGACACCACGCTTGGTGCCATCGACCCCAGCCAGTCCAGCCGCAAGTGGGGATACAAGAACCACCTGGGCTCCTACCTGATGAAGACCGACTTCGGTCACGACCAAATCATCAGCGTATTCTCCGCAGACGCATACACCGGAAGCACTCGAGGCTCTGCCACCACGGCGGCGTTTGAGAACGCGCTCCAGGTCTCTCAGTTCCTAAACGTCTACATGGTCAGCATCTACGACCTGACTACGGATGACTGGTGGGAAGAGGCGGTATACGCCCACACGGCTAGCTTCTCGCAGGCAGACGACTCCTACGCTGAGATGCCCCGCTGGAAGGGTCACTACCAGACCTGTTGGGATATGGGAGGGTTTGCCTACAGCCCCACCGCAACAGGCGGCGGTGGCCCCAAGACGGACGGCAGCAAGATTGGCCTAGACAGCCATCAGCGATGGCTGCTCAGTGAGCATGACGAGGACACCTGCTTCTTTGCCGAGATTAACGACCAGTTGTTCTTTGGCAACCAAGACATGGGCCTCATGCTGTACTCCCCTGCTATTTTCAGGGGGTGGCGCAAGGGTCCCAACGCAGTCAGCAGAAGAGGCCGCAGCGCCCAGGTAGACTCCTCGTTTGATGTGCGGTGGAAGCCGCCGTACTCCGAGTCGTCCCTGGTAAGGCAGGCTGTAGCCTCTAACGGCGCGTTCACCAACGCATACCTGTACCTAAACAAGACCGAGTTCCCAAAGCCTAGCGGCGCGGCTGTGCTGATGAGCCGCCTTGTCCTGTTTGAGGGCAAGAACCTGTACTTCTCAGATGTTGGAAGGCCCACCAGCGTGGTGGCAGAGAACGTCTTGTTCGTCCCATCGGAGAAGAGCATCACGGCTATTGAGGAGCACCTGGGCAACCTGCTCATCTGGACCGAGGACGAGACGTGGCTGTTTAGGCCCTCTAACGAGTTCGTCGCCACCACCGGAAGGCTGACCAAACTAGCAGACGGGCTGGGTTGCCTGTCCCCTGGGGCGATAGCAAAGGCCCAGGGCTCGGTGTTCTGGCTGGACAAGCGCGGCTCATACACCATGGGCGGCAACCTCTCCATTCAGAAGACATCAGAGCCGATTGAGCCGTTCTTCACGGGCACGATGCCTAACCCCATTACGAGCTACTACACCGCCAACGGCAACGCAACGGACGTGGCTGGACAGCCAGACGCCATGCCGCGCATCAGCTTTGCGCTTGATTCCCAGTCTGTGAGCTCCGTGTACTCCCATGACCTGCAATCGGTCATCTTCTCGTTTCCCAGGCTAAACATGTGCCTGTGCTACCGAGACGGCAAGTGGTCGGTGTGGAGCGTTGAGAGCATTGTGCAGGGGCAGCGGTTCGCTACAGACATCGTTGGCGCTACTCAGAACATCCTCAATCCGTGGGTGCTTGCAGACAAGGACAACCTGTACATCGTTGGCTCTCCATATGAGGACCAAAACGGACAGGCCCTCACCAACAACACAAAGAACAGGCTGGGCAACCCAGACACAACGATGGACACCACGAGCCGCTCTGTGTACATCACTCGCTATGGGCTTGGTGGTGCGCTTGACCGCTCTGTAGAGACCGGCGATGACCGACGCCAGGTGGTGGGAGAGTGGCTGCCTGACTACGGCGTCTCCTCTGCGGTGACGCCATCGAACTCCGACCACTTCCTCTATGTGGGCAAGCCCGTCCCAATTCCTCCTGGCTCACTGCTTGGCGTATCTGGCTCTTTGTCCGCTGCCACCCCAGAGGGCGCGGTGTGGGTGCCGATTGAGTATGTAAGGGGAAGGAACTGCAACACCGGAGTGGCCCGTGTCATGACCGGGGTCAGCGACTTTGCTATCCGCCTGTTCTTCGACAAGACGAACTGGGAGCCCATCACCACTACCGCCTCTGCGACCGACATCGTTGAGTTCTTGCCGCCTGAGCGAATGAACGCAGGCACCTGGACGGTTCAGCGAACGGACCCCGCAGGAAACCCTCTAGCTGCGGGCGACTATGTTGACATCGCCGTGGTCGCCTACGCAGCAAAGGGGCTTGGGCTGTGGGAGCGCAGTCGGATGATGTACATCCCATTTAAGCCGCTCAATGAGAACTACACCGTGGGCATGGCCCTGTCTGCGACCACGACGGGGCAAAACCCAACGGTGTCTGGAGTAGACGACACGACAGCCGCCTGCACCGCAGAGATGCGGACCTTCGTGTGGACCGAGAGCAGGCTCGGTGACAAGCAGCGCCAGGACAACGACGTGGCCCAACCTGTGGACTGGGCTTACAAGTCTGGAAACATCGAGACCGCAGAGGGCGTGCAGATTAAGGGCCGAGGCATGAACATCGTAGGTGTCAGCGAGGGCACCGCGTTCACGGACTACCGGCTCGAGCCCACATGGCCGTTTGGGCTGCTCAACATCATCGCAGGAGCTGACTACAAGGAGTGGTCGTCTCAGGTGATTGATGTCATCCCAACGTCTGACGCGGTGAACACCCAGAGCAACAAGCCTGCCGTCATCTTGGACGAGTCGATGAACACCATCAGGACCCGGTACAAAGAGAGCGCAACAGCGGACCTGACCACCACCACGTTCAACACAGCCAACGGGCCTAAGTACAGCACAGCGGGTGGCAGCGCCTCTGAGTACCGATACATCGCAGGTGGTGAGGAGGTTAACCAACTCAACATCAGCGATGGCTTGCGTGGTCAAAGCATCAGCTACATGATGTGGGGCCACATCCGTAACAAGGCAGAGGGGCTGTTCTTTCAGTCGGCCAAGGTCATCTACCGGGTGCTTGGCGGAAAGCATAGGACGGGCCGATGAGCGAACGAGAGGTCATTAACGTAGAGGACGGCCAGGTCTCCCAGGTCAATCAGCAGACCAGGGATGAGCAGGCCGACAGGATTGACGGCCTTGAGCTCATGCCAAGGGGAACGCCCATCAAGGAGACCAGGAAGGCGCTCAACACCTTCAACCTCCCCGCCGATGGCGCGGTCCCGTTTGAGACCAGCAAGCCCAACTCCATCATCAGCGGCAACAACTCCAGGCTGTCCGCCACCAAGACCTCAGTCATCTCTGCCGACACAGAAATCAAAGGGGTCGTCTTCAGCGCCGATAACGCGCTCAAGGGCTCCGCTCTTGTCCATGTGAAGAGC
>Ga0233413_10001214_pt1 | contig 11442 bp, 11 predicted proteins | sample Na_anoxic_6_MG_FD_189019 | JGI IMG/M metagenome (GOLD analysis project Ga0233413, IMG submission 189019) | Seawater microbial communities from Saanich Inlet, British Columbia, Canada - Na_anoxic_6_MG | ecosystem: Environmental > Aquatic > Marine > Inlet | place: Canada: British Columbia... | reverse complement strand
AAAATCAGTATATTAGAAAATTTAGACATTCTTAAAAATATAAGTGTTACACCTTCTAGTTCATCAAAAAATCGTAGTAAATCATCTTTTAGAAAGAGTAAGAGTAAAGGTAAAAGTACAGATAAAAACAATAAAACAATAAAAACAACAGAAAGACCTACATACTTAGAACCAAACGAACAATCACCAAAAACATTAAAAACATCACGTAATGTATCTCATACTACTAAAAAACAATATTATGATACTATTTATGAAACAGGTAAAAAACCTAGATGTCCAAATGGAACAAGAAGAAATAAAAAAACTGGTAGATGTGAACCTAAATAAATATTTAAATATTTATTTATATTAATATGTCTAAATCAGTATGGGGACCGCCAACATGGATACTTTTTCACACTTTAGCAGAAAAAATTGACGAAACAAAATTTGAAAACCACAAAGGTGATTTATTTTTTCATATAAAACAAATATGTTTCAATTTACCCTGTAATGAATGTAGAGGGCACGCTACTAACTTTATGTCAAAAATAGATATAAATAAATGCCCAAATAAAGAAAATTTTAAATATTTGTTATTTAAGTTTCACAATAGTGTTAATAAAAGAAAACATTTGATTGACCAAAACTCCACGATATTGGAAAAATATAAAGAACCTGTAATAGAAATTCTAATAGAGATAATAATAAATATATACACTAAAAACCCTGGCAATAATCAATTAATGGATTCATTCCATAGACATAAAGCTATTTACAGCTTTAAAAAATGGTATATAGAAAACAAAGAACTATTCAAGTAAAACAATTATTATAGTTAAAATAATAATTGTTTATAGATTTTTTAACAAGGTCCCATTTTTATAAACCGCGCATTTAAATTTTTGTTTTTTAGGTCTCTCACAAACAACATTATTACTTGCCATTTCATTAAAAAACAATAAATGCTCATTTCCAGAAGCATAAAAAATAGTAAACCAAATACCACCAAATAATAAACCAAATAATCCACCTAATAATATACCTGATACATTGACACATTTTTTCATAAATTTAGTAAATGCATCTAAGAAAAACAGCGCTATTAAAAATACTGCTAATACATAATTCATTTGATTATTATAGATCATTGGTAATAATAAGTATGCTAATGTAAAAGCAATAAAAACACTATTAAATGCTGGTGAATTATAGTCATTATTTACAAATGGAAAGTCTATTAGAGAACATGTTGGAGAAGCTTCTGGTGATCTGATACTTTTAACCATATTAGATATAAATAAATTGATAACTGATGCTAATAATACACCACCTAAATATATTATGCCCTTAATATTTTGATTAATGATAGATATTAAAATAATACAAAATCCTAATAATAACGGAGAAATACTACTTAAAAAATTCATAACATTTGTTAGTGTTAATTCCATTCCAGCCATCTTATATATTAACAACAATATATTTTTATTCAAATACCAAATCTAACAATTCATATATATTTTCAACACTAGAAATATTAATTCCATCTAGTATATCATTTTTCTCGTATTTTTCCATAAATTCATTAAATTCTTTATCATTCTCTTTTGGAAAATAAAATTGATTTATTCCACCTCTAATTCCACCAATCACTTTTAAATCTAAACCACCAATAGCAGTAATATTACCGTTTAAATTAATCTCACCTGTTAATCCTATATTACGTTTAATCTTCTTATTAGTTAACATACTATAAATAGCTAGTGTAATAGCAGTACCCGCTGATGGACCATCTTTGGGAACAGCCCCTTCAGGACAATGTATATGAATACCTTTTAAGTTACTACTTTCTAATTTTGAGTTCAATTTATTTTGCTCTTGTTCATTCATTAAATCCCAGGCAAGTGTTTTGGCTACATACATGCTTTCTTTCATTACCTCTCCTTGTAAACCAGTCAATTTCAACTCAAAATTTGAAGCCACAAACCATTTACATTCTATCGGAATTATTCCACCACCACCATATGCATTAGCCCATAAACCATTAATACGACCAACCCTAGAATCATTAGGTATTTTTGTTATTCTTACCACACTTCGTTCTTTCAAATACTTATTTTTAATTATATCATTACTAATTGTTATTGGTAATATTTGGGTATCATCATCAAGACTTTTATGTAAAAGTTCTAGGTTTATTTCTCCCACAATCTCGAATAATGCTTCCTTCAATTTTCTAACTCCTGGTTCATTTGTATAATTATCAATTAAATAGACAAGATTCTCTTCACTAATATCAATTACGTCATTCAATCCCATTTTTTCATAAATTTCTGGTAATAAAAATTTATTACAAATAACAATTTTTTCTTCTTTGGTTAGATGTTTGAATTGGATTCTATGAATTCTATCTAATAAAATTCTATCTATACTATTAACGTCATTATACGAAAAAATAAATAATGCACGTGATAAGTCTATATCTATACCACTAAAATACTTATCTTGGAAACAATCATTTTGGGTTGGATCAACCAAGTGTGTTAAAATACCAATTAATTCTCTACCATGTTCTGTTTTACTTATTTTATCCAACTCATCAATAAAGATTATTGGATTCATACATTTGGTATCAATTAATATATCAACTATTCTACCCCATTGACTACCTACATATGTATAGTTATGACCTTTTAAAAAAGCACCATTATCTTCGCCACCAATCTGTATAAGAGTAAATGGTCTTGACACCCCGTCTATATCTTTTAAACATTCGGCTATTCCTTTTTTAGATAAACTTGTTTTACCAACACCAGCTGGTCCTTCAAAACCAAAACAATAACCTTTAACTTCACCATTAATCCATTGCCCAACTATTCGTTCAATTTGACGCTTAGCTTTTGTATGTCCATAAACAGCATTATCTAAGACTTCCTTCATATTTAACATGAAATTATTTATTTGTTTAAATAAACATTTTATCTCAGCAATACAAATTTTAATATCATCAACATTTATTAAATTTGACTTATGAGTAAAATTTACATTCTTGAGTAATAATTTATAACTTATTACATCTTTACAATAATAATCTATAAATTTATTTATTTCCTCTTTCATAAATCCCATTGTTTTACCACTATGACAAATTTTCTTATATTTTATTTGATTTATTTTTATAAATAAATCTAATCCTGTAACATTACTAACACAATCATTCCTGTTCAAATCATTAATCCTTGCTTTCAAACTACATACCTCTTTTTCTAAATTATTATGAATAACCTTCGTTTCAATTATTTTTAAATAATTTTTAATTTCAATATTGCTATAACTTTTTTTAACAGGTATAAGGGAAAAATTAGGCAATTTACATTTAATTTCATTAAATTTACCTTTTATTTCTTTAATAAGCATTAAAATATATTCTTCTTTATAAATACCAAATGGGATTTTTAATAAGCCCTCTAAATATGCTCTTGCTTTAGAACCACTATCCTCTGACTTTGATTTATATTCTTTTAATTTAACCATAGCCTTTTCTTTAACACAATTAGATACCTTCATTAAACAAATTTGCTGTTCTAATGGTATTTTATTTTCATCAAAATTTGCTAAAGATTTTGTGTATAATAGGGTTTGTTTCATAGCATCTTTAAAATATCTTTTAACCGACCAAGGTAATGAATCAAATAAATTTCCTTGTTCTATAGTATCAATTTGTCCTTGATTATCATTAGATAATAAATCAAATAATAAATAAGCTAAATATTGATATTCTGGATCATTGATATTCAATAATAATTGTATTATCATTTGTCTTTGGGCAAATAATTCGTTACTTGAAAATTCCTTAACAATTTCAGATATCTGTTTTTGTTTTAACTGATTTAATTTATTCACAAAACCATTATATTTATGTATTAACTCATCTTTATTAAAAATCACAAACTCTTTTAAAGTTAAACATTCTATAAACCTGTTGAAAATATCATTATCTTTTAAAACTAAATCTTCTTTATTATAATCTTGCAACTCTTTTATCATAAAATCTATGAAAGTGTAATCATTTAAAAATTTTGTTCCAATATCATCCACTACACCTGAAATTATTATTGTCCTTTTTTCTAATGGAACTTGAATACAAATCTTAATTCCATAGACTTTTAAATAGAAATTATTAGTTGTACGACCTAAATCAAAACATTCAAATGTTTCAGCATTTTCTATTATCATAAAATCTTCAATAATTTTATTTTTCTTTAAAATTTCCGTATTGTTTTTATTCGTCTTTTCATTTTTCCAAACCAAATTTTTGAAACTTAATGGGTGAAAAAATTTGTTTAATAATTTAAATTTGGAAAAATTATTATTACCAATGAGACTTTCTTTAAATTTATCACCAAATAATACAACCAACAAATCACTAAAATTATATGTTCCACAATTCTTAAACAAAAATACAAATTCTTCATTGATTTTTGTTAATGTGGTATCTAAACTTTCATTATTAAGAGAAACTTTGAAATCATTGTTCCTTATTTTTATTAATTCTTCATTTAATTCATTAATTTTTGAAACACCATTATTATAATCATTTATTCCTAATACACCAATTGATTTATATTTCTGTAATGAAAGAAGTGTATTCATTATCAAATCATTATAAAATGAAAACTGATTTAATAAAACATCGATTTTTAAAGAATTTTTCGGCGATTTCATTGTATATATAATGGTTTTATTAATTTTTTATATATTTAATTACGATTATACATAAAATAATTAAAAATGATACTTAAATATAATTTAATACCAATAATTAATAACCAAATTAAATTAAAATGGGTATCCCTAGTTACTTTTCGCAAATTATTAAAAAATATCCACATATTCTTGAAACATTTATTGCAGAAGATTTTAAAATAGATAATTTATATTTTGATTCAAATTCTATCATTTATGACGTAGTTAATAATACACCATATCAAAATAATATAACAGAATATGAAAATAACATAATTCAATTAGTATTTGAAAAAATATGTTTTTATATCCAATTAATTAATCCACGTCAAACAGTATATATTACTTTTGATGGAGTTGCACCAATGGCTAAATTAGAACAGCAACGACAAAGGAGATATAAAAGTTGGTATATTAATAAAATGAAACAACAACTACAAATAGATGAACAAGTTCCTAAATGGAATACAGCAAGTATTACGCCAGGAACTAATTTTATGAAAAAATTAAATAATGACCTTAAACAATTATTGGAACCATATTTTACTAAAATGGGTTTAGAATTTTTATATAGTGGAAGTGATCAAAAGGGGGAAGGAGAACACAAAATATTTGAATATATTAGAGATACACCAATTAAACATTTAAACGAAACTACTATCATTTATGGTCTAGATGCTGACCTTATTATGTTATGTTTACTACATACAGGTTTGTGTAAAAAACTTTATTTATATAGAGATACACCTAATTACATTTCATCAATAAATAGTGAATTAAATAAAGATAGCAACTACATCTTAGATATTGAAGAACTAAGTAAAAATTTATTTCATAAATTTAATATTATTAATCTAAGTAATGAAGAAAATATGCGATTGATTAATGATTATATATTAATTTGTTTTATGTTAGGTAATGATTTCATGCCACATTTTCCTAGTTTAAACCTAAGAACATATGGAATGGATAATATTATGAATGCTTACAATGCAATTTGTATAAACGAAAAATTATATATTATTAATGAAAATAATGAAATTAATTGGAAAATTTATAGAAAATTCATTGAATATTTATGTGAAAAAGAAGAAGGATATTTAAAAAAAGAAGCTAAGTATAGAGAAAAACTATTTTATAGAACTAAATTTAAACAATCTACCAAAGAAGAAAAATTCGATTCATTTATGAATTATCCTATTGCCAGAGAATCTAATGAAAAGTATATTAACTATAATAATCATGGTTGGAAACAATCTTATTATTTTTATTTATTTAAATTAAAATATTTGGATGAAGATAGAATTAAACAAATAAGTTTAAATTATTTAGAAGGTTTAGAATGGAACTTTAAATATTATAAGAAAGGTTTAGTTAATAATACTTGGAAATATAATTATGTTTATCCTCCACTACTTACAGATTTATATAAATCTATTCCATATTTTGATGTTACGTTTTGTAAAAATGAATTTATAAATATTACACCGGAAATTCAACTATTATATGTTTTACCACAAGCTAGTCATCAAATATTACCTTCTAAATTAAAAAAAATCGCAGAAAAACACACATATTTATTTCCTGAAACTATTGATAATATTTATAGTGAATATTTTAGATATTTTTGGGAAGTTCATTTTGATTTACCAGATATTAATATTTATAAACTTGAAGAGCTTATTGTCTAAAAATTTATTTTTAATTAAAATTAATATTTAAAAATTATGTATAAAAATATATAATAATGAATCGTTCAATTATAACAGAAATAGAAGATAGAAAGCAATTTCATGATATACTTAAAAATAACAATTCATTTATTTTAAAATTTGGTGCTGAATGGTGTGGACCTTGTAAAAAAATTAAAACTCTGTTTTATGATTTAGTAAATACATTACCATCAGATGTATTAGTTGGCGATATTGATGTTGATCATAGCTTTGATATATATGCATTTTTAAAATCTAAAAAAATGGTTAACGGTATTCCAGTTATACTTGGATATAAAAGAGATAATGAAAATTATATACCAGATGCAAGTGTTACAGGGACTAATATTAATGAAATCAACAATTTCTTTGAAACTATAAAGTCTTGGGAATAATTTATTTAAAAATAAAAATTTATTTAGATTTATATAATTTAAATGAATTTTGATAATTTAGATCTTGATATTAATAATTATTCATATAAAGAAATACTTGGACTTTTAAATTTAACAGTTAACTTTAATGAAAATGAACTCAAACAATCTAGGCAAATTGTCTTGAAATTACATCCAGATAAATGTAATATTAACAAAGAAATTTATTTATTTTTTAGCGAATTATATAATTTAGTTTTAAAAGTATGGAAAACTACACAAATTGATACTAAAAAAATTGATATATTAGAAGAGGAGAGAAATGGGTTAAGAACCGAAGAATATCACGACAAAGACAAGGAATTTATTAAAAAATTTGCTGATTCTAAAAATTTTAATAAAAAATTTAATGAATTATTTAATCAAGTTTATAATAAGAAAGACTTTGGATATGACGAATGGATGAAATCAAATGAAGATATTACAACAAATATGACTGAAAAACAAACTAAAGAACATTTTTATAAAATGAAAAATAACCAAGCTAATGAAATGTCATTAATTAACAAGATTGATACTATACAACATAATCAATGTGATTCAATTTTTGATGAAGAAATTAGTGAATATTCATCTGATATATTTAGTAAATTATCATTTAACGACCTTAAAAAAGCACATCAAAATAACGTAATACCAGTGAATGATAACACTTATATACAAAAGAAAAAAACAATCAAAACATTTCAACAGGAACAATCCGAGAGAGCATTAAACATTAATCCAATAACAGGGAATGAGGCTGAAAAAATTTTAGAGAATAATAAAAATACTCTTAAAGAAAAATATATATCTAACAAACTTCTACAAGAAATTAATAATGAACAGCAAAAAACTAAATTAATGGAAGGATGGTCTAAATTTAAATTAATTCAATAATTATTTATTTTTATAGCTCTATTATATAAATGAATTTTGCTAGATACATTTATGTTTTATTAATTATATTAACAATCAAATACTTTTATTCTAAATATAATGATAAATTATTTATTAATGATAAAGAAAAGGATTATCATTTAGTAAGAGAATACTTATTAAATAAAAATGAAAACTTTAATAAAAGACCTATACTTTGGATACATAATACACATAATATAAATGCTAGAAATTGGTCTTCATTTTATTCCAGAAATTCGAATGACTTAAATCAACCCTATTTATTTCTTACTATTAGAAGTATAATTAATAAGTGTGGTAATGATTTTAATGTTTGCTTAATAGATGATAATAGTTTTAATAAATTAATTAAAAACTATACTATAAATCTATCTAACTTACCTGACCCCATTAGAAGTCACAATAGACAACTTGCGTTATTAAAATTATTAGACAATTATGGTGGAATGATGGTTCCAAATTCATTCTTATGTGTGGAAAATTTAATTAATGTTCATTATGAAACTATTTCTCAAAATAAACCCTTCGTGTTTGAATGTGTGAATAATAGAAATATCATGTCATCTTATAAAACTTTTGGACCCGAATTATTCATTTCAACACCACCTCAAAACCCTTGTATTAAATATATTATTAATGAACTAGAAATTAGAAATTCTAAAGATTATACAGATGAACCTAATTTTGAAGGTACATTAGGAAGATTATTCAATCAATGTATATATGACAATCAAATGATCAGCTTAAGTCCCAAAATTAATGGCACCCAACAAGCAAATGATGAACCCGTATTATTAGAAAACTTATTTGGCAATTCACCTCTTAAAATGGATAAATTTCTAGGTGTATATATACCTGCTGATGAAATATTAAAGAGAATTAAGTATCAATGGTTCGCCAGATTAAGTCCACAACAAATATTGGAATCAGATACATTTATAGGTAATTTATTCTTAATACATTCACAATAGTCTTTAATATTTAACTCATAAAATATTACCTTTTCATTTAATAAATATTTTATTTCTATCAAATAAGGCACATTCATAAATTTACATAACTGACGTATAATAGTTAAAAATTCATTATACCCTATGTTTCTATCAATATAATATTTATATTTATCTAAATAAAAGGGTCGTAGTATTGACCTTATGTTATCTAGAATATTATAAAATTTGAGACGCTTAAATGTAACTATATCAATATTTAGTTTTTCTAATTTTAAAATATCACAATACTCTGTACTACCTGGGGTACTATCAATATTTAGAATTAAATTAAATATTGATTCGCAAACATCTACATTAAACATCGTATTAAAAATCATTATATTTATATATTAGTTATATAATATGTTAAATATAATAACTCTATTTCATCTTCATGATAATTATTAAATATATTTATATATTTACATATAATTTTTATTATACCATATTTTTCCTTCTCTGTATAAAGACTACATATCTTAATAAATGAAAATAAATTATCATATATATCCATTACACTATATCCCTGGTTATATAAATTCAACAAAATATCGTATCCATCATATATTTGCTTTGATTTACATAAATTTATATACTCTTTAAATGTATTGTCACTTATATTATTACAAATTTCATAAACATTGCTTGCATTTATTTCATCATTAATTAATGAACATTTCTCTAGATAATTTACCAATAGTCTTACTGAATTATTACAGTGACTTAAAATTATATTCTTTGCAAACTGAGTTATTTTTAATTTCTCTTGTAACATTATTTTATCACAAATAGGTTTTAACGATTCATTATTAAAATTTAATAACTGAATTATTGACAAACGAGATTGTAAATTATTTAATACTTTTATTAAATTTGAACAACCTATTATTACACATATTTTAGAATTATATTTGTCTATTAAATTACGAAATACCTGTTGACCTGCTTCACTAATCATATCAATATCATCAATAATAATTAACTTTTTTTTATTCGCAATAGATGAAGCTGTTTGACAAAAAATTTGCACATCATTACGATAATATTGGATTCCTTGTTCTTTCAACAGATTTATAAATAAAACATTTTCTTTAAAGTCCTTATATTTTAGACCTTCGAAATATTTATAAATTAACAATTTTATTAATACACTTTTACCTGTTCCAGTATCTCCATGAATTAACAAATTTACTTCATTCAAATCTATTAATAATTCTAATAAATGTTTAACACTTTCGTTAATATTTATTTCATCTAATACTTTCGGCTCATATTTTTTTAGAAAAGTTTCCATATAAAATTATATATAAAAGTATATTAATAAACCTTTATATATAGAATTTATGAATAAAGATTACTATTCAATCTTAGAAGCTTCTATTGATGATGATATTAGTATAATTAAAAAAAAATTTAGAAAATTATCATTAAAACATCATCCTGATAAAAATGGAGGCGAAAACTCTAGATTTAATGATATAAATGAAGCTTATACTATTCTAGGGAATCAAGACAAAAAATATTCATATGATACTTTTTATAAACAACATTTCAAAAAACGCGAAACTGATTATAATAATAGTTACAAACCTGTTGAAATTATTAAAACTAAGAATACAACAATACCAATATTAAATTTAAATTTAGAAATTTCATTAGAGCAAGCATTTGAAGGTTATATGGCACCTATTATTATTGAACGAAATATTACTAAATTAGAAAATAATGAAACGTTTAAATCTATTGAAAAAGAAAAAATATATGTTACTATACCCATTGGTATTGATTCTAATGAAAATATTATGATTCATAACAAAGGACACATTTATGAAAATGAACAAGGCGATATTAAAATTGATATAAATGTTAAAAACGATACTATATTTGAACGAGAGGGAATTGATTTATTATTACATCATATTATTACACTTAAAGAAGCATTGTGTGGATTTTCATTTAATATTAAACATTTAAATGGCAATACTTTTAAAATTAATAATCATCCTGGTAATATAATTAACACTAATAGCAAAAAAATTGTCAAAAATATGGGAATTAAAAGAGACAAATACACAGGTAACTTAATTATAATTTTCAAAATAAATTTTCCTAATACTTTATCAACAGAACAAATTGAAGGATTAAAACAAATATTATAATTTTTTATACACAAATAGTAATAGATAAAATATTACTATTTGTATTATTTATTTTAAGAAACACGCTTTGAGGAAATCTCAGCACTTACTATGTAAATTGAATTCTCGGTCATAATAATATACTCTGTTTCAACTTTAAAAATCTTAGCAATTGGACTTGTATATTCTTCTTCACTTTTCACTAAAAATTTCTCTGAATCATCCTTGACACCAATTATTACTTTTTTATCTACAGAAAGTGTCCAATAATCCAACATAATTGGTTTATCTTCTACAATAGATAATTTACTAGCATGTTGAAGTGTAGTATTTGATGGCAACGTATAAGTTGATGGTTGTGTATCAGTCATATATATAAGTATTAATTTAAATCTTTAAATAACTTATAATTAAAAATATATTTATTATTAGTAATTTACACAATTTAAATAAGACAAAATTATATTTTTTATATACTACAAGAATGAAGAGTATTATTTTATTTATTTATCTAAAATATTACCTACATACACTA
>Ga0233413_10001213_pt1 | contig 11442 bp, 15 predicted proteins | sample Na_anoxic_6_MG_FD_189019 | JGI IMG/M metagenome (GOLD analysis project Ga0233413, IMG submission 189019) | Seawater microbial communities from Saanich Inlet, British Columbia, Canada - Na_anoxic_6_MG | ecosystem: Environmental > Aquatic > Marine > Inlet | place: Canada: British Columbia... | reverse complement strand
AAAATGTAAGTATCTAGAACTATCTGTATAATTGTACGCATTATTATTAAAACTTAGATAGTTAAGTATAGAAGAAGTAGTAGAACCGTCAATACTACTATCAAATGGTGAACCAATTCTTCTTTTTTCACTAAAAAATTCACTCACTTTTCTCTTTGCGGAATCAATTACTGTTTGTGTTTCACATTTAGCGGAAAGTTCTTCATTTATAGCTTCCATAAAAGTTGTTACTTCTATAGATGATGGAAAATCTAAACTAACACTTCCCTCTTTATCTTCTCTCTCTACTAAAGATGCTTCTTTTAAATGGTATTTATCTACCATATTAGATAAAACTTCTGCTGCAATAGCTTCATCAGTTTTTTCATAAATTAATGTTGGTAATTTATTTCTTCTCTCACTCAAAGAAGTAATCTCAGTAACTAAGTTCGCGGTTGACAAACCTAAAACATTCTTTTTTAATTTGCCTAAGGCTCTTAAATGTTTTGACATTTTTTATTTTTTTACGTTGTTTGTTATTATTACTTATAAATATTATCTATTTTATAAAAAAATGAAAAAATGAAAAATAAAAAACCCCCACATTTCTGTGAGGGTTAGTTTGGGGTCGATAGATTTCTATCTGCTACACCACCTTGTTTTTCTAAACAAGGAAACAAAAGTGGAGGTGGAGGGTTTCGAACCCTCGTCCTTGTGGTATCTAAACGGATTTCTACCTGTTTAGGATAAGATTTTCTAACCTTCCAAAATAAATGAATTTTTTAAACTGTTAAGGATTTGTCCATTGCATCATCATCATTGCAAAAATTACCTCGTTGTTAAGGACAACTGAAAAACCTGTATATTCTCTTAGGCGAATACAACCTCTTCCTTTGCAATTGTACCTACGGTACCATTCAAAAGAATGTTTTCGTTTAGGATTGAACCTAATTGTTGATCGTTTCCGATTGTTTTTGTTTTAAGATTAACGCTCTACTACGACATGCTTACGCCTATTCTTCTTACCTCAAGTCAAATCCAAATCACCCCCATATTTTCAAAGAACTAAAATGAACCAATTTTTGATGTCGCTTTCACCATACTCCTGAGAGATATGTCCGACTTTTGAGGTTCATATTATAAATATAGTAATTTTATATCAATAAGTCAAATTACTATTACCTTAATAATGTTAAATGTCCATGCATAACTTCTTTAACAGAATTTAATTTTTTACATTCCATCTTCCAAATATAAACACCATCTAAACACATTTTATTTTTAAATGTTCCATCCCACATCGATAAGTAATCTTTACTTTCCCAAACAATACCACCCCAACGATTAAAGATTAACATATTATAGACCGTATGGTCCCAATCACCAGCAAACACAGGTCCCCATTCATTGTTGACCTCGTTTCCGTTAGGTGTAAAACAATTAGGTACAAACACATTGTCAAAAGAACATTCATCTACATCTACATTTAAAGAAACAGAATTACCAATACAACCATTATTACTAACAACAGAAACACTAATCCCATACAAACCATATGGAACGCCCAACCAGTTAACTGTTATAGTCTCGGTACCTTGACCGTTAATAATTTCACCACCTTGTACTACCCAATCATATTGACTAGGTACACCTGCGTCTACCCAATAATCTTGGAGGTATTCTTGATTTTCGGTACATACCTCAATTTGTTGTAACTGAGATAATGCACCGAAAGGTAAAAATAATAATACAAATAATAGTTGTTTCATTAGTTATGGTTAATTGGTCCTATAACTGGTGTAGGGCTAACGTCTACTGTTGTTACAACGGAACAACCGTTTATAGTGTATGTTAGGTCGAATGAACCACCACCTGAAGTAGTAGGACAAAATTCATATGTACCACCATTAAGTACTACTCCTGTTCCTGTCCATACACCATTTAAAGGTGTGCCATCTAAAACAACACAAGGGTCACCTTCACAAAAAGGTCCGATTGGTGTAACTGTTGGAACTAAGATAAAAATATCAAGTGTAACTGTGTCAGTACAACCTGCAGCGTTTGTTTCAACTACGGTAATAGCATCAACAAAGAGTCCACCATTACTTCCCCAATCAACCGTAATTGCATCAGAACCTTGTCCAGATGTAATAGTACCACCACCACTATTTATTGTCCAATCATATGTTGAACCAGCGGTTGGTGTTACCCAGTATTGTTCACCCACAGCACTAACACATACCGTGTCAACTTGTGAGAATAAGTTTAGTGTGAAGAGTGTCATCAACACAAATAGAGAGATTAATTTTTTCATTTTTTTGTTTTTTTTATTATTTATATTATTAATTATGCCAAATACCCTGAGTATTTGCTTGACCACCGGCCAATATTGTTACGGATGTACTACCTATACAACCATTATCATCTATTACTGTTATATTATAAGTTCCAGGACCTAGATTATTTTCAGTACTAGAACCATTATTGTTATTATCGTTTTGGAAGTTATTACCTAAAGGGTCAATCCATTGGTAATCGAAAGGTGATGTACCTTGTCCTGTAACTGTAACACTACCATCAGAAGAACCAAAACAATTCTCATCTGAAGATAATACTGTTGGTGGTGGGCAACAAGTAAGACTCGCACTAAAACCATAAACGGGGTCTGTTTGACAGGCAATATTTGTCCAACTACCAGTTTCACCATCTGCATATGTTTCTATAGAGACACTTAAATCATCACCTGTATTTCCAGGTGGACAACTCGTAGTCGTAGCCTCCCAACAAAATTCCCAATTAGTATTTCCTTGACAGTTATCACCAAAGTTGTTAGAAGGGTTACCATCAGGACCAGCGTTCCCATCAAAAAAGAATCCATCTGAAATACCATTCGGTGTCCCGACATTTGTAAACCAATCCCATATACCTGTACCACCATCACAAGTATTAGGTGAACTAATAGGTGTTATGTTTGTCCAATTACTACCCATAATAGGTACAACACCATGAAACCAATTAACATTTTCTTGTGACCATTCACTAACTGTAAAACAAAAGGTTACGTTAGTTCCTGGTTGATATGTTCCGTTGATAGGTGCTGGTGTTACTGTAAGACTAGAAGATAGTAAACAATCATCACAACTATTATTATTTTGTAGTGTTAAATCAAAAACACCTTCATCATTTATGTTACCCCCACTAATTTGGATATAATATGTTTGTCCAATAGAAACTTGATCGATTGTTGTATTTAGATTACCCCCATTACTAAAATCACAACCAACTCCTACTAAGGCACCACAATTACCTGTCCATACCCCTATGTTTGGTTGATTAATTCCACCTGTAATTGTTATATCTAAAGAATTACCTGTAGGTACAAATGAATACCATACATCTGTTGCTGGCGAAGACATCCCTTGTGGACCTCCTTGACAATTAGTTAATGTAGTGTAAGGGTTTTCAGTTTGTGAATTTACATTTGTAAGATTATTAAATGTAACTGGAACACCTTGTCCGTTATTATTGGGACCATTACCACAATTAGCGGGTACAGGTAGATTACCTAAAGGTGTTGCATTAAAACAATCATCGTTTAAAACTTGCGTATGAAAACTGAGAGTTATAAATGAAAATAGTAGTAAATAAATAAATTTCATCATTTTTAAAACGTATAAAACATATTTTAGTTGTTATTCTATATAATAAATATAATATTTTAATAGATTCTCTAATATTTATTAAATAAAAATGTCACTAAAGTTATTAGATATATTATACGAAGAAAAAGAAAAATGTCAATATCAGATTAGGAATATTGGTGGAGACACCTATTATAAAAAATGTAGTAAGGATAAAAAGTGGAGTTTCACCGATGAGGTGGACTTCCTTAAAAACTCAAAGAAAAGTAACATTGTTAAGTGGGAAGAAAAGAAACCTAAAAACCAACCTAAAGTAAGACAATTAGAAGTACCACAAAAAAAAGGAGACAAATTAGAAGATTTAAAAATCTATTACACTAACTTATCTCCAAATGACTATGAAGTAAAAATAGAAAATAAGAAGATTATTATTCTTCCGACTTAATTCACTCATCTTCTTTGTTTTGGTTTAATTTTTATTTAGGAATTTCCTTATTTCTTCAGATGTAGGTAGTTTTTTACCCTTAAAAAAAGTGTCATAGTTCAGTTGTAAATCTATTGGTAAATCCATAGATTTGAACCCCTCTTTTTTTATACCATCAACTACACAAATATCAGGTTCTGAGTAGAATATAGTAAAGGTTGTTTTAATTGTATTTTCTTTATCCCTCATTGTCTTGTTTTGATTGGATGTCCAACATCAACTCAGTAACTTCTTCTGGTGACATCCAACCTATAACTACAAATTCACCTGAGTCATCTGTATAACCCGCCTCAAATGATGTTACCCCATTACCATATAACTCTCCACCTCTCCCTCCGACAACACTTATCGAACCACCATTATCAAAAGTCATTTTAGATTGAACACCCTTTGGTATTAAGGAATGATCGGAGAATTTTAAATCACTGAAGGTTTTTATTTTTGGAAAGATTACTTTTAATTCTTCGTCCGTATGGTTAGCTCCATTTTTTAAGACATTATACTGAGTTTTAATGTCGTCACCATTTAAATGATTCCTCATTTTTTCTATATATCTTTCATTCATAATACAAATGTAAACATAAATTATTAATTAAACAAATTTTACCCCATAAATCCACTATCCTTTAATTCTTGATCAGAAGCATAACCAATATCTAAGTCACATTTATCACAAATTTTCTTAGGTGTTTTTAATTCTTGGATGTATTTTACAGTATATTTAGTATGGTGACATTCACACTGTATTTCACTTAAAGTCTTTTTTAGTGATTTTATCTCATCTTGTATCCTATCAACGTTTTTCTCATTACCCTCATTATTCTCCAAAATATAGTTTTTTAATGATTACTTAATATTCTAACGTTAAAACTTTGATTTTTATCAAGCATTTATTAGTTTATTGTTATAAATATAATAATTTTGGTAAATGTTTCATATATTATTTATTTCTTTCTTTGTATAGTCGATTCATTCTATCTCTAGCGTGATCACAATAATCTTCTACCAAGTCTATTCCAATATACTGTCTACCCATCTTAGAACTAGCATAGGGTGTAGTACCTGTTCCTGAAAAATTATCTAATATTATATCGTTTGGTTCAGAATATAAGTCGATAAAATATTTAGCAAATTCTGATGAGAACGTAGCCTCATGTCCTTCCACCTTACCATCGTTATTTTTCGCTTCAATGAAGTTATAGTAAGTTTTAAAGTATCTTTGTCCAGTTTTTGATATCGATGACACTTTTTTATTAGCTTTAAATTTTGGGGTTTTAGCAAACACATATACCATCTCAACAATTCTTGTCATTCGGTTTGGGTGACCACTTAGTGGTACACAATTTTTCTTTTTCCAAGACGCAGTATCATATATTTGTAATGATGTATTTTCGAAAACTTCATTAATTAATATATAAGGTAAGGAAGGGTTAAAGGTAGTATAACTATAATTAAACACAATTACACCATCATCAGATAATATCCTCTCATATTGTTTAAAAACGTCTACTAACCATTCTAAATACTCCTTTACTGGTTGATTATCTTTAATAATATCTTTAGCTCCAGGATATTTATGATTATCTTTTCTAATTGAAGCTAAATAAGGTGGAGATGTTAATATTAAGTTAATTGAATTATCATCAATCTTCTTCATTGTTTCAACTGTATCACCACAATAGATTTCATTTGTAACTAATCCTACATCAGTGGGGTTAGTCTCTTCAAATAACTCCTCTACGTCATCAAATACGTTATCGATAATCATTTCTTCTGTAGTACCCGTAGTATACTCTTCTAAATCAAATAATAGTGGTTGAATGTCAACCTTTTTTCTTTTTGGTATCTTCATTTTATATAAATGTATGAATAAATAAATCTAATTGTTCCCCTCTTACTGGTTTACTAAGTTTGTTTTCACCATAGTTCATAATTAGTAACTCCTCTCCCATATTTTGTTTTTTACCACTTTTAGCTGCGGCTGCTTTTGCAAACTCTTTCTTTTCCCATATATATTCATATGGGGAAAACCATTCCTTTAATAGTGGGAAATCATAATAACTTAAAGAAAACATACCCTTCATTTTTATTAAAGTATTTGCTAACCTTTCATGATCACTCCTATCGAAATCGTGATTAGAGTAATAATTCTCCGTTTTCCAATAAGGTGGGTCCACATAAAAATATGTTTTTTCTGAGTCGTATTTCTCAATGACATCTTGAAAATCTAAATTTTCTACAAATGTAATCTTATCAAAATGTTTTCTATATTCAGGATTTTTTAACTTATCTAAAAATATTAACACCTTACACCTATATTTACCCTTATAATCCATCCATGAAGACGTTTCTGGTTTTGATCCAGAAAATATTTGTGTTAACACATAAACATATTTAGACGCAATTTCATACTTATTTTCTTGTGTTATAGTTGCACCACTATGAAATACTTCTTTTTGATATTCGTCAAACATTTCTCTATACTCTGAAGGTGTGTCTTCTATACCTAATTGTTGGCAAGGGTATTTCGATATTTCGTCCCATAACCTATCATAATCCTTACAACAATCAAATAAGTTAGCGTTTAACCCATTAAAATCATTATACACTACAGTTTTAAGATTAGGATATTTACTTAAATCCATTTTAAAAAATACCCAAAACATTCCACTAAAAGCTTCTACATATGTTTCAATATCTTTAGGTATAAAAGGAACTATCCACTTACCAATTCTAGCTTTACCACCAATATAACTTATCATCTTTTATTTATATTTATTAAGTATACCAATATTTTTTAAAAAAATCAATACATTATCATACCAATTTAATTTTTGTTTTAATCTAAAAACTATTGTTAACCTATGATACCCTTCAAATATTGGTGAATACCCTCCTTTATTAATTACCCACTTAAATTCTAAATCTTTATGTGGGATAAACCCTTCTTTGGTGAATATCCCACTATTAGATTTATAGATACTCTCAATTAAGGTTTTATTATATTTTCTCCACCACATAGTTTTAGTTATTTTACGAATAAACCTATTATATTCATCAGAATCTTTAAATGAGTCATAATAAGGGTCACCTTTACCCCATTTGCTTCTGGATGGTGCAACCTTTATAATAGGTTCTGAATAAAGTCTAAATTTAATTATATCCTTTTTACTATATTTTTTAATCTCATATAAAGTACCATCTTTACCTCTAGCGTCTGCTTTAGTAAATTTAGATTCCTCTATAATTGGTTTAAATAGCCTAGGTTTTTTATTTAAACTTAGAATTTTTTGAACGTTATTTTTTCCTTCACCAGTCCATTTAATTCTTGGTGCCCTTATATAACGTTCAAATCCTTCTTCTCTTCTAACCTTACGTTCAAAAGAGTAACCAGTCTTTGCTCTAGATTGCATATAACTATATTACCCTAATAAGTCACTAGGTTGACCTTGCCTTTTGATATGTTCTTTTACTATTTCTACTTTCCCCAATAGGAAAGATCTATCTTCATCTGTTAGTTCGGTAGTCTCTGACCACTTCATCCCTAATACACTCATTAGTTCCCAATTTTTATCTTGAACTGTTAGTTCTGTAGATGTTGCATCTTTATTAATTTCCATAATTTATTTTTTTGCGTCTTCTTGAATTTGTTTTTGTTCTAATAATGTTACGATACTTTCTTTAATCGAAAGGTATGTGTTAATGTCGAATTTACTTAATACACCACTAAATGTAGTAATATCGTGTTGTAAAATACTTACTTTGTCTTTATCAACATCGTAAAATACTTTACCTAATAAATCTTTTATCGCATATTCCTTTTGATTATCTTCTAACTGATCAAATATAGGTTCATTAATTTGTATAATAACATCGTAATCTGTCATAAATTTAACAAATTCTTGTGTTTTACTTACGTTACCAAATCCTTTTTTAATCCCTTCATTGGATAGGATTTTAATTTTTACCGCTCTGGGTATAGAACTATCTTCAATGTGTCTATTGAATAAAGTTAATGTATCCTCGAATACTTCTTCAAATTTTGCCATACTTTTATTTTTTATTTTTTATTTAATTATAGATATAATATATTAAAAAATCAAATTATAGTGATTTAATTTTATCTGTTTCTTCTTCTGTAACTTCTTTTGGTATATCCAACCACACTTCAACAATCATATCCCCCTTTTGATTATCTCTAATAAACCCTTTCTGTGGGACTCTTAACATACTACCGACTTGAGTACCACCTTTAATAGTCATTTTTATTTTACCATCTATTGTATCTACTTCAAGTGGTGATCCCAATACCAAATCTTTATACGATAAAGTTACTCTTTGGTGGATATCTAACCCTGACCTTCTAAATTTGTCGTGAGTCTTTTCAATTATATTTATAAATAGTTCACCATCAACACCGTTTCTAATTGAGTTACCTTTTCCCGACACCCTTAGAGTCTCCCCATCCATAATCCCTTTAGGTATGTCGAAAGATAATTGTTCTTCTGATAACATTACCCCATTACTGGCGCAACCACCACAAGGTTTTGTTATAACCTTACCAACACCACCACATTTTGGGCAACTTATTGTGGTTTGAAACCTACCCATTGGTGTCTCTTGTATTTGGTTAACTACTCCTTGTCCATTACAACCACCACAAGTGTCAGAATCCCCTCCTGTTCCGTTACAAGTACCACATTTTTTATTTCTTCTATATTTTATAGTTTTGTGATCACCAGTAAACATTTCCTCCAATGACATTTTTATGTTTACTCTTATATCACTTCCTTTAACTTTCCTTCTACCACCGAATCTACCGCCAAAAGCATCTCCGAATTGTGAGAATATGTCATCCATGTTAACACCACCAAATGGATTCTGTGGTTGACCTTTTGGGTCACCGAATCTGTCATAGTTACTCTTTTTTTCTTTATCAGATAATATGGAATAGGCTTCAGACACTTCTTTAAACTTATCTTCAGATTCTTTATTGTCTGGATTTTTATCTGGATGATACTTTTTAGATAAAGTGCGATAAGCTTTTTTAATTTCTTTATCGGTAGATTCTTTTGTAACACCTAATATTTTGTAATAATCTTTACCCATATTTGTTTGCCTTAATATTTATTTATTAACAATAATAAGTATTTTTATTAAAAAAGAAAGTATGTTATATAAAATTATCATAACTAAAGATGGTAAACATAAAAAATTAATCTATGAAGGTAGAGATAATAAACATGCAAAGAAAAAATACTTTTCTTTAAAAGATAAAAACAAAGTATTATTACCAAAGAAAACTAACGCATATAAAAAAACAAAACCAGTTACCTACGAATTACTTTTGTTAAAAGAAAAAGAAGAAAATGACCCAAAATTTTATAGTAAGGATTCTTTGGGTAGAAATATAGAAATAAACGTAAAAAGTGAGAAATGGACTATACTACATAAAGATGAATATTTTTATGAAGAAAAATTCACAGTGTTCGGTTATAGTAAAAGAATGGAAACTAAGGAAATTATAAAATTGATTCTATTAAGAAGACATAAAGGAATACTGCTTAAACAAGTGAATTATGTTGTTAACAAAGTGTTGATACATCAAGATGGTGATTTCGATATTATAGTTTGTAAAACTAAGTCAGACGCTAAGAGATTATATAATACATTACAAAAGTTTTATGATTCAAACAATAAACTTAAAAATATATTATTCACTGGGTTGGTGAGTAAAAGAAATAGGACAGGGTTATACAAAAGAGTTGTCATTAAAACTGGATGGACAATCAATAAAGTATATCGATCCTCCACCCGACCTTAACTTACTTTATTCTACACCTACCTGAAACTTATTTGTAATATCTTGAATTAAATCATTTAACTTATCAAATTCATTTTCATCTTCAATATATACTGGATTTACACATGTAATTTTTTCTGATTCCTTAGTTGGTAAAAAGAATAATCTAACATCATCACCTTTACTTTCTAAATATTGTCTAACATTTTCACCATAAGCTTTAATAGCATCTTGCATTTGAAATAGTTCTTCATTTAGGTAGAACACTAAAATTAAAGGTGTATAGTTACTATGTTGTGTCTTATATTTCTCTAAAGATATAAATTCAATATCTTTATCAGTAATACCATATTTTTCACTTAATTCGTTTTCTTTTTCTAACCTCTCTTCTTCTCCCGTTACATCGTAACACTCTAAAGATTTCTCATTATCATCTGTTAAGTAAACTAAATACCCTCTCACCCCTTTAGTTAAACTACAATTTTTAGTAACTATTTTCATTTTTTCATTTATATACTATTTTGTTATTTTATATAATATTACACAAAATATTACTAAGTGTAAATGTTTAAACAAAAAAAAAGAGGATACTTTAATAAAAAAATATCCTCTCTTAATGATTCGATGTCGGAATGGTGATTCAGCTTTTATTTTTCGTAATGACTGTCCCTACGGTAGATTGTTAACTCAGCCCCACTGAATGTCTTATTTTTACTTGTGACAAACCCAAGAGGTATGTTTTAAAACCTAGAGGATGGGATAATCCCATTTTAAACCTCACCTATGGTTATTCCCTTTATGTTAGTTTAGGTAAAGGGAAAATAAAACCTGTTTCTACTTTAGCTTAGTTTTTAAGTGTTTGCAGAAACCATTCGTTTTACATCTAATACTTTTGTGGTTACGGAATATCGGTTATTAGTTTTCCCACACTCTGTTATGTCCCCCGCCTAAACGGTTTAATAACTTATGATGTGGAAGGGTCCAATTCCCTTTTTCCGATCTATGTTTAGTTTTAAGTTTAATTTGCTGTAATTATTCCTTAAGACCACAAAATTTTTCAAAGAACGTTTTATATAGTAATTAAACTATATCTTTCGTCATTAACAGTCTCCATCATTATGGATTCTGGTGTCATATTCTTTCCATTCAAAAGAGGTTTAAGAATTGATGGACTAAAACCTGATACCAAAGCGGTACCATCTTTATCAAACTCCACTGGGAAATTAGCCCCACTAGCGTTTAAGTTCCAATATATAATATCTGGTTTTTTATACCCAGCCACTTCATACATAGATTCAATCATAGACTGAGAACCTAAGTCACTACGTGTCGCCTGATTGAACTGCATATCTGATAAAATCATAATCTTAGTAGGCATCTTATCCTGTGGGATATTATATGTCTTAGCCTGATTTAAAATCAAATTAAACACAGCCTCTAAATCTGTACTCATACCCCAATCAGATCTTCTGAGTTTGTTAAGTCTTTCTTTAAGACCACCAGTTAGGTACTGAAGTTGTGGGTTATTTGAGAAA
>Ga0233413_10001212_pt1 | contig 11443 bp, 19 predicted proteins | sample Na_anoxic_6_MG_FD_189019 | JGI IMG/M metagenome (GOLD analysis project Ga0233413, IMG submission 189019) | Seawater microbial communities from Saanich Inlet, British Columbia, Canada - Na_anoxic_6_MG | ecosystem: Environmental > Aquatic > Marine > Inlet | place: Canada: British Columbia... | reverse complement strand
CGGACATTCCAGAGAACTGGAAGAGGGTTGAAGTAGATCAAGAAGAACTAGAAGCATTGGTGGAATAATGTATAAACGAGGCGACCTGATCCGTTCTAAAAGAGAACTAGATGGGGCAAAACTTTATGGTGTTGTCTTATCAATGTATGATAATGGATATTTGCCCACCTACGGTGTTCACTGGATCGCTGGTTGGCCCGGCACTGGAACATCTTGGTGGGGCGCGGATGAACTAGAACCAGTCGCAGATAAGATTGGACCTTGCGACGATAAAGGTCTTTGCGGTAGATGCTTACAACTTGGGGGCGATTGCCTCCAGAAGGAACAATAAGAATGGCAGATGTAGTAATGGATGTTGGATTTATAATAATGATGGTGACCGTAGCACTGATAGGGATCATCGCCCTAAACAACTTATAGAGAAAGAGAGATAAGAAATGAGTTTGAATCAAAGATTGAATATGTTTTATAGAAGGATAGATACCCTTAGCGGCAAGATGCTGCTGCTCGTGGCGATTGATACCTTCTTGTGGGTCATTTTCCTGGTTATGTCTGCCTTGAAACTGACGGCATTCCTGGGAGTATCTGACGCATCTATCGCTTGGATTGAGATCCTCGCTCCTGGACTCGCTGCCATAGTCACGACAGTCATCGGAGCAATTGCGATGAAGAAAGGTGGGCGATTAGGGTGAACGAAAAGATTTTCCTTGAGATTTTAGATACCATGAACGTTCCCGAAGAAAGGAAAGACATTAAGCGAGCATTCAATGTCCGCTGGTTGAGCAGAAACATCCAGATAGACAACAAAGATCATCCGCGACTCGCAGAAGCGAGAGCATTTATCACCATCCTGCTCAAAAGAGCAAACAACTAGAGGGCATCTATATGTATAAACATGAAAGAACCGGAGGCAGAGTGCGCCACGATAGTTTTGACAAAAGATTAGGCAATTGCTACAAGGTATTTGGTGAGGAGTCTGATTCCTATAAACTTACCATGGCAGACTCCCTAAGATCTCAAAACAAAAGAGAGGGCGGCCTTACTCCGCGCCAGGTTGAGATGCTTGAGAACTGGGAAGCAGACATAGCAGGGGTGAAGGAGTGGAAGAAGATGTATACAAACTCTGCCGCGAAGAGGGAGATGTTTTCATTCGCAGCGCTATACTTCTCTGATACGGGGTATTTTCGCAGAATAACACAAGCTTATTATGCCGATGTAGAGGGGTACATCCCCTCAGCATATATCTATAATAAGTTGGTAGAGAATACATACTTCCAGCGGTGGCTACCAGAGGTCAAAGCAGGGCCAAGATTCTCAGTTGGCGACATCGTTGAAGGAAGGGCAGGCAATTACGATCATGCTAGCGCAGTATATCTTATCACGAAGGTGCTAGGAAAAATAGATCCGTGCAAGGGCGGCCGCTGGTATAACGGACATGTGATTAAGGAGACTGGGAGATATTCCTATGCGAACAGTATCAATGACCATGGTGATGCTAGCGCACGAGGATTCCGCGAGAAAGATGTGAAGCCATTGAAGAAAGGAAAGAAAAAGAAGTGAACGAAAACGACGTACTGGTGTTCGTATTTGCGGCAACCAGTGTATTTGTTATCTATTGGTGGAGCAGAATTCCGTAAAATTCACTTTCTACCTCACAAAGCGACATTTTTGTCTTGGTGGAGCATAGTTACCATAATGAAGAAAGATCCCTCACAAAACGATTTTGAAGCGATGAAAGACATGCTCGATAGGTCAAACACCTCATATATAACCAAGAATGAGGGTGGCAGACTTCAAATTGAGATACTTACGGGATCATGCCACGATCCGACCATTATGTGCACATTCAAGCAAGACGGTAAGTTTGCGGGAATCTCCCCCAGATATTAACATAAGAAAGTAGAAGATATGAAATCGATTAAAAAGAAGAATCAAAGAAAGCATAAGAAAAGAATATTAGATCTCCATAACACAAAGCACGAAGAGGTGCCAGAGAGATTGTCATCCTTTCTCTATAAGAGCATTGATAACAATAGAATGCCCGTAGAGATAATCACCGGAAAGAGTTCCGCGATGAAAGAAATTGTTGGCAGAGTGGTTGACTATATGGGGTATATGTCGGTACGAGAAAGCACGTTGACCAACCTCTCTACCATTACGATAGATTACGAAGAGGAACTGTAGGTGGGTGATCTACTCTTGGTTTATTGTCTGGCCTGGGTGGAGTTCTTTGCTGCGTGTGACTATAGACTAGAATAAGGAACTACTTATTGTTATGAATAAACTTATGATAGAAAACTGGCGAAAATATATGGCAGAAGGCATAAGCAACATTGTTTATCACGGTACCAGTCTGGGCAGGATGGCGGACATTGCCAAGACCAATCGTATTATGACCTCTGGCACGTTTGGTAGCGATTCAGACGAAATTGGAAACAAGGGGAAGTTCTACTTCCTCTCCACAGCCAGATCCCCGCTCGCCTTCAAGGAAGGGTATCCCCTAACCAAGGATGGGAAGGTGCGATTTACTTTGGACGGCAGGAAACTGGGTCAGAAGTATGCCGGCACCCCACTTGATTACTGGAGGGATAGGACTAGCGGTGGCAAGTCTGAGATGGAAGACCGGATAGTAACAGATGAAGCGTGGATAGAGAACGCCTCTGACTACATTAAAGAGATTGTTGTCTATCTCCCCATCTTCAAAGGAAGGGCGACTGATGTGGATAGCATGATTGATGCCATCGGTGCCGGGAAAATGACGAAATACGAATACATCCCCAACCAGAGCATTAGGTATCCAGACATTAGAGATCTAAAAGAGGTAAGCGAGTTCGCGCAATCTCACGGCATCCCACTTAAAATAATACCCACAGAAGAGAAAGAAAACGAGTTTTATATGAACAAGCAATTATCGGCAGTAACCTATGACGAACTTGAGAAGATAAGAAAAGAAGCCGGCGTGGATCCTGCAAAGACTACCTTTAGGGGAGAAGAGCGCGATGCTTTTCACATTAAACTGCGAAATGCGACCACTTATTCGCTCCTACCAGGACTTTCGGAGGTTCTCGGCATGCTGGAACGAGGCGAACTCTCTTCGGAGGGATATCCCAGCAGAGATGATATGATTTCTGTTAAGACCGACCTATACGACTGGTCCAAGGCGCCCAACTTTCACGAAACAGATCCGCCAGACTACGAAGATCCCACGAAGAAGGAAATAAGGCGAAAGTTTTTGGAAGGGCAAATAATAGTTACGGAGCAGGACATCGATGATATAATAGAGCGACTTACGCGGTATAATTATGAGGCACCCAGTGTCTTTGGGATAGAGTTCCAGGGTGCTCGCAGCAAACCGCATATGCGCCCCTACCTCCAACAATTCACATCTTATATGAGACAAAATAATCTTGCTAATGTTCGTGAACTGGTTAAATACCTAGAAGAGAAGATCAAGCAAGCACAAGGAGCATAAATCATGAAAAACATATTAGCACTTATTGTGACACTGGCATCCCTTTCGGGGTGCTTTATGGAGCGAGAGTATGGTTCAGAACCATCTCCATCGCGGATGGAGTTACAGAGATACACATTCTCTTCAAACTCGGATGATACTTTCGTTGATATTATCGAGAGCAGACTTAGCGGCGACATTGGAGATGTGAGAAACATTGATGATTCCCCCACATCTGTCTCAGGCGCCGATGAGGGAGATTATACATCCATAGAACTCGTTATGACTGGCACCAAGGGTTCTGCCATGGTAGCACTGTCTCTCTTTGGTGGAGGCATTACGAGCGAAGAGTTGGAGGTAGGATCCACACATCGCTTTTTACCATCGTCTGCTCAAAGAGAGGGCGACAATCTACATGTTGAAGCAATTGTTTGCTCGGGTATGATTCCAGGCGAGTGGGCATATGACGACATTGTTAACCAACTGGATATCCAGGTGGAACAGACAGAGGCGACTGGAGAAACACCAGCAGCAAAGAGAATTAACTTTACCACAACCACAGAAGAGGATATTGCCACGGGGCATATCGATGTTGTTGTATACGATAAACAGTAAAGAAAGAAAGGCGAGATAATGTCTGAATCGCTGGAGCATAGCAAGACCCTGCTGCGGATAGAACAACTATACCACAAGGGTCAAACAAACATATGGGATGGGAAAGGGTATCTCCGAGATTGTCTAGACAAGCACGGCATACCAGATATGCCCGCCGAGAGTGTTGAAGCATTGCAGAACATATTTGGAGTCATTCTCTTTGGCGAGTTAGCTGCTTGGAAGATCTCTTCTGCGCTGGCACTCGGTCTAGATAATGATGAAGCGAGAATGGCCGCGACATCCCAAGCACACGATGAGGCCCGCCACTACTATGTTATGAAGGATTACCTTCAACTACTGGGGCATGTTCCAGAGAGCATTGACAAGCATGCAGATGAGTTCTTAGAGTCAATTCTGAGGGCAGACACCACTGCCAAGATGCTTCTGGGCATGCAACTGATGGTAGAACCAATGGCGCTCACCCTGTTTAAGATAGTCAGAGAGAAGAACATAGAACCTGTACTGTCTGACCTGCTTGTGATGTATGAGAGGGATGAAGCGAGACATGTAGCACTGGGCACCCTGTATTTGCCCAAGATACTAGCAGAGATGTCGGCAGTCCAGAAAGGCGAGTTGTTATTGTGGCAGTTCCTTGGATACATGAAGCAGTTTGAGATGCTCAAGTCATTGAAGAACGATTTTGTTGCACTAGGGATCTCGCCTAGGAGTGTCTTTGCTCTTGCTAGGAAGAAACAAGTGATAGCACTTGAATTGCTCTCAGATGAACTTGGAGAACGATACCCCTTCATGGACACGATGCTTAGGGTTATAGACTTCAGGAACGAGATAAGCTTCCCTGAGAGTGACTCAGGATACATAGACAGAGTTAGAAATGCGATAAAGGTCGCAGTCGGAGGATAAATTGAGTGTTACGAATAAAGAACCCCTTTCACATAAAGAAATAAAAGAACTACGGGAGCGACCCATCGCAGGCGTCTTGTATTTGTTGCGTCTGATGGCGAACTACGATAACGCTCGCGAGGAAACAAAGAAAGCAAAATCTTTGAGTTCCAGGCACTACCAGCACCATGTAAACGCTGTAAAAGACCATCGAGGCACAAAGAAGAAACTATACGAGGCAAAAAAAGAGATAGAAGAACTCAAACGATTGGTGGATGAAGCAGAGAAGAGCAGATGCTTTATGATAGACTCCGCCGCCAAGAGTCATGCGGCGAGGAATAAGATGGTAGAACACATCAATTCCTTACCAGGAAAAGAGATCTATGATGGCACTGCCGGTTGTGGTGATGTCATCCTTAGACTATCCAAGAAAGACTTTGAAGAGTTATTGTTTACCCTAGATGATGATGAGGAATAAGATGAGAGATATAGGCGAAAAAGTTAGTGATCTAGTATGGGGAGAGAGAACAGAGATAGTAGCAGTCTTTGATCACCTTGTGCCTACGGTATACAAGGTAAAAGACACAGAAGGTAGAGAGTATCTTCTTTCAGAAGATGATATAGTCACCTTTCATTAAAAGACAGCACAAAGAAAAGTGGTCTGCATGTCGATTATACTTGACAAGCAGTTCTGGGTGTGTTATAGTGTGGAAAAGAACACAACAAAGAGATATTGGAGGAAGTGTGAATTTCAAATGCTTATCTTTGTTTGCCAATGTCGGCATCGGAGAGACATATTTTGATCAGTGTGGTATAGATGTAGTCGTTGCCAATGAGTGGCTTGAAGATCGGGCAGAGTTTTATTCTAAGATGCACCCCAAAACAGAAATGATTGCTGGCGACATCACTGATTCAGATATTTTTAGCGAGATCATCTCTAAAAGTAAAGTTGCTGGTGTTGATTTCATTCTAGCAACACCACCATGTCAAGGAATGAGCATAGCACATGCCCGCCGCGCAAGCAAGGATGATCCACGAAACAGTTTAATTAAGCAGGCTGTGAATGCAATCAAAGAACTTAAACCAAGGTATGCTATGGTTGAAAATGTCCGAGGTATGGCTAGCGAGAAGACATTCATTTTGGATGATAACGATGAAAAAACGAACATCATGCGATATATCGAAAGAGAATTGGGTGAAAATTATGAAATTAGATACAAGGTATTAGATGCGGCAAATTATGGCACACCTCATCACCGAGACAGACTAATAACTCTCATCTCTGAGAAGGGGTCTGGACTCTGGGAACATCCAACGGAATTCACAAAGAAAACCACTGTTCGAGAAGCAATTGCCCATCTGCCGTCTTTGGAGTCAGGCGAGGATTCGACAATCAAATGGCACTCTATGAGGCACAAGGTTCACAACATTAACCACATTGAGTGGATGAAACATACGCCGACTGGAAAGACGGCATTCGACAACAAGGTTCATTTCCCTAAGAAGCTCGACAAGGATACTGGTGAGTACAGACCAATCAGCGGATTCAAAACAACATACAAGAGAATGGCATGGGACAAACCCGCGCCAACCGTCACTATGGGCAATGGTTCAATTAGTAGCCAAAACAATGTGCATCCGGGCACCGATAATGGCGATGGTACTTTTTCTGATGCAAGGGTCTTGACAATAAAAGAGTTGTGTGCTATAGTGGGGTTGCCCGAAGATTGGGTAGATCACTTAGAGCATACTAAGGCGAGAGAGATCTTTCTAAGGAAAGTTCTAGGAGAGTGCTTTCCGCCAATGATGGCGAAGGCAATTGTGGAAAATATTCCAAGAAAGGCAGATTGATTATGACAAATGTAAATATGAGAGGCTCTAAGGGTAGAGAGAAGGGATTTTATTTTCAAACCAGGCTGACGGAGGCAATTATGTCGCTTCCGAACATCTTCCCAGGTTTTTATTCTTACGAGCTTGACAAAAATGTCTTTTGTGAATCTATCGGCAAGATGAGTCGCGATAAGATAGACAATATTATAGTAGACGATCTCGGAGTGAAGTTGAAGGTAAGTGCAAAATGTCCTGGGAGCCTTGATTCTATCCAGATGGCGGCATTCGCAATGGAACGCCAGCTTCGGTTTCTTGAATCTGCCACCGGCCGCCCGGTGCCAAAAGTATTTAAAGATTACTGCTATGCTTTCTTTGGCCATGCGGTTTACGAGGAATGGATGAAAGCAAATGATGCTTGCGGTGTAGACGCATCTAAATTAAGCAAGGGTGATGGAAGTAAGGACGATAAATCAGAAACCAGGCGCCAGCGAACTTTGCTTTCCAATATTGCGGATAGTGTGCAGCAAGAAGTAAAATCTTATCTTGACTTGCCGGATGTAAGGCGAGCATTTGTGGAAATGCAATTGATTTCTGGGTTTACTGGTAGGAGGGCAGACTGTCAGATTTGGCACCCAGCGCCCACTAAAGGCAATATCGATTTCGACTCTAATAATTTTTATTATGTAGATCAGAATGCGATGTATGAAGAGTGCCAGAAATGGGAATGGGAACTGGGGGAGAGCACTATCAACTTCGGACCACTAAACTGGAAAGTAAGAGGCGGTGGCGGACCCAAATGCACACCAACCCATGACGGATATCATGGTGCTCAGTGCTTTTCGGGGATCAGTAAACTTCAAGAGCACCTCGGAGATACAGATGCTTTCCTCAAGGGGAGTTTCCCAGAGGTGGTAAAGTATGCCTTTGAAAGAAAGAAGTGATCTGCATGTCGATTATGCTTGACAAACCAAAAGTGATCTGTTATAATGATCATTCACATATGAAGAACAAACATCAAAAAAAAGGAGGGCATGTTTATGTCTCAAGTTAGTAATATTAGACAAATTGACAAGCGGAATCCGCCGATGAAACGATGGAGTCCAGATGACGACTTTAAAGCCGCCACGGGTTACCTGGATTTCATCGATGATCCTAAGCGACCAGGGAATCTTATTTACACCCCAAAAGATAAAGCCGATGCGATTCGAGTATTGGACGAACTTGGCCGAAACAATCCATATTCACTTGGTGGGCGACACGACACTGCTGGGCAGGGAGAGTTTATGTCGTCCGATGTCGGAACCGGGGAAAGGGAAATTAAATTTATTGCCTTGTCGCTCCCAAAATACATTAGTGACGAAGGCCAATATACCGTTGACTTTCTGAGTGACGAGAGTCAGAATCGAATTGCGAAGGAGGCTCAAGAGCGGCACAAGAAAGGTTATCCAGATATTAAGAACCCGCCTTGTTGCCTGGAATCGCCTACATCTACTCCCCTACTCGTAAGCAGTGGCAACAACCGTAATTACTTCCATGGGAACAAATTCCCAGGGGAATATCAACTTTTGATTGTTCTCGCGGAGCTTCCTGTCGCTGACGGGGCTAGTCAACAAGTTGCCGAAATACTCAATGCGGCCGCCGGGAATCCGCCTCCCAACAATCGAATCAATACTCGCAAAGATTGGGAGAGTATCATCAAAGAGTGTATCAAGGTTGATGTCTACTTGACTAATCCGAAGACTGGGGAGAAAATAAACCCGGAGGGAAAATCATTAGCGGATATGATTAAGTCTGATCCTCTGTGGCATAAAATCTTTGATTTTATTACCAAAAGTGCTCCCATTCATACGAAAGAACGAACACAAATCTTGAACCTGATAACGGGAAACACATCCGGCCGCAAGGCACCAATTACAGAAAAGACCAAGTTTGACGATTTATCCCACTTGGGATGGGAGACAGGAGTACAGCGGGACACTGCCACCAAAACGATTCTGCCGGGATACAAGAGAGTAGATTGGGATGAACACTTAGATGTCCAGAACAATAGTCTCATCATCGTTCGAGACGCGGGCGGTTCTCACTTCGATTCAGTAGTGTATCCGATCATGGATAAGTATGCTAACGATCTTGATTGGCGAGAGAAACTAAAAGAAAATAACATTTTCAATATAGATTTTCTTTTATCCGTCAAAGGAGACACTCACAAAGTAACCAAAGAAGGGAAAGATAAAGCCTTCAAAAGGCTTCAGACATTCCGACATCTTGTCTCCACCCACCCAGAACTCTCAGGGTGTCCACTGCCGCGAGTGGTGTGTTTCAATAGAAACTGGAACGGCGAAAGCTATGATGTGAGAAAATTGAAATAGCCCGCTATAATGAATAGAAAGTGGACATTCTATGTAATTTGCCCCCACCCGTTATTAGCAGGTGGGGGTTTCTAATATAGACATGGTACGACAATACGGCATCGCCGATTCGCGCCATTTTTTCGCCCCGTTTTTTCTCCACTCAGTTGCCTAGAAGCGGGTTTTTGCTTATCACCCTTACCAAGGAAATGGATACAATGCCCCTTGTAGGTTGACCATACTCTCTCTAAGGTGATTGTATGGTAAGATCGCAGACAACCTAGGGATAAAAAAGGTTGACAAGCATGTTGTAATGTGTTATAATGTGTATCACACATGTGTATATGAGGGAGATGAGATGTCGCAGTCACAGTTATTCGTTACTTGGAAGCAGATAGACAAATATGTCCTTCTATGCGAGAAGTATGGCAACTCTGCTATGCTAGAGAGCATGAGCTATATCTTGGTTAACGAGACAAGCGATAAGGCGGAACCACTCCCGCGATGGTATGGTGATGCAACGAGAGGTTCGGAGGAGTATGTGATTATAATGCCAAGCGGCGAACACTACTACCATGATGACTATTTGCTGTTCAACATAAACCAGTGGATAAGAGGTTTCTATCCGAGAGAAACAAAAAGAGAATCAAAATCAGTTAAAGGAGAATCATAAGATGAGTATGTATGTAAACGAAGGATTTCTAAGAGCACTTAAGTTGCACTATGAGTCAGAGATAAAGAGATACCAAGCAACATTGGGATTATATCTATCCCAACCAGCGGCCATTGCGGATCATTCGAATCTCATGGGCGACATGAAAGAACTAACTAAATCCTTGGCGGAGGCGAAGGATGCGCTCCAAACACTAGAAGAATACTACCCGAAAGAGTGAGGGTGGCGACAAAGGAAAGAAGAGTTGAAGAAACAGAGGCGAGTTGTTTTCGATCCATACCGTCAATTGATAGTTGATCTTGGAACCCTAATATACGATAAGGAATATCCAGAAGATATGGGTATGATCGTTGGGAGAGATGAAGAGAAGGAACTATACAAGATACACTCGATGACATATGCGGGCACCGAAGTGCCAGATGGATGGTATATGGCGGACTATGTAGAGAAGGAATGTTTGCCAGTCACTCCGGCTTATACCGAGCTCTTCAATAAGAGGATGAAAGATATAAAGTTGGAAGATGAGGAGCGGCGAGACAGAGAGTTCTATGAGGGATTATAAGATGAAGAGCACAAGCACAGAGTTATATGGTGATGGAATAGGATCAGTGGAGTATGTGGAGCATATGGGCAGCGATTTATCGGTGGTTAACTCTGCTCGTGTTTCGTTTGGATCCCAGAAGGAAGACTTAGATGATAGGGATGAAAGACTAATCTCTTACCTAATCAAGCACAAGCACACTTCTACACTTGAGCACTGCCTCATTACCTTTCGCTTTGTAGTGCCCCTGTTCGTCCGCTCACAGCACCACAGGCATAGAACTTGGTCGTACAATGAGATAAGTCGCAGGTATACAGATGTTGATATCAGTTTCTATGAACCAAAAGAGTTTAGAACGCAGCACGAGAGCAATAGGCAGGCGAGCAACCAAGAAGATACCAGTGATCCAATCGTAATGTGGAACGAGAAATCCTTTGCAGAAGGAGGAGGTCTTCCCATCCGAGCGAGTGATGTGGTAAAGGATCATCATAAGCAGTCATTGGATGTCTATCATGATTTGCTTGATGCCGGTGTCTGCCGAGAGCAAGCGAGGGGAGTGCTACCGCAGAACATGTATACACAGTATTATGGCACAGTAAATCTAAGCAACCTAATAAAGTTTGTTGAATTGAGAACCCACGAAGGTGCTCAATGGGAGATACAGAAGGTTGCCGAAGCATGCTTGAAGATAGCAACCGAACTGTTCCCAATTACAGTTGGAGCATATAATGCTTCCAAGAAAGGGAAAGGAGAATAAGAGATATGATATTGGATATGGTAATGGATATTGGTTTAGTGGTAATGGTGGTGACTGTAATAATGATAGGTGTCGCCGCCCTAAACAAACTATAAACAAGCACAAGAAAGAAGAGGTGTGATGATATGATATTTTTAGCATTGGTCTTGTTGGCTGTACTGATTGCCGCCACCAAGTAAAGCAGGGTAAAAAGAATGAAAAAGAAGAAGAGAGACTTCCCCTATATGACACGAGTGGATCTAGAGAGACATCGTGCAAGATATAACACCACCCCTAGAGAAGAGGATTTGCAGGCGATGACACAAGAAGAACAAAAAGATAATAAAAGTAAAACCACCAACAACGCAGA
>Ga0233413_10001210_pt1 | contig 11449 bp, 13 predicted proteins | sample Na_anoxic_6_MG_FD_189019 | JGI IMG/M metagenome (GOLD analysis project Ga0233413, IMG submission 189019) | Seawater microbial communities from Saanich Inlet, British Columbia, Canada - Na_anoxic_6_MG | ecosystem: Environmental > Aquatic > Marine > Inlet | place: Canada: British Columbia... | reverse complement strand
GCCCTTCAGGAGGTCGCTCTCGACGCGGGGGACGCGGGGCTAGTTGGGGTCATGCATGACCTTTTGGATGTATTGGTTGATGTTACGCGAATCGTTGGCGAGGTTGATGGAGCATGGCAAAAGGCGGGACTGGCGGGGAAGGCTCTCGCCGTAGCGGTAACAGCCATAACGGTTGCAGGCGCGGCGTTTGTTGCGCTAAAACTTGCGACATTCCTAGGGGCATTAGGGCTGGCGGCTATCTCAACGGCGGCGCAATTTGGGACGCTTACCTTTGCTGTTGAATACCTATGGGTGGTCATAACAGCGCACCCTATCGGGGCTATCGTAACCGCTGTAGGGCTTGCCGTTGCTGGCTTTGTCGCATGGTCGAGGTCGTCCAAGGAGGTTACGGTAGACCTTTCGGCGTTAGTCAAGGAGGCGGAGCGCGTCGAGGCCGCTATATACGATGTGGTTGAGGCGGAAAACACCCTCCGCGATGCTCGGACGGGAGGAGCGAAGTCGGAAATCATTGCGGCGTTGCGGGGGCAGTTGCGGGGGCTTGAGGACTACCAAAAGAAACTGGAATTAAGCAAGGCCCTTGAGGTTAAGTTGAGCGATGCCCGTATAGCGGGGCTAGACGAGTGGATGATAAAGATGGCGCAAATGGAGACCATCAAGGGGCCTTTCGGTGACGGCGCAGATATAGAGGCTTCCGCTGGCGGTCTTTTCCGTAGCGCGGCTTTGCAGGCTGTCCGTGGCCAAATACAGGCTATCGCGCTAGAACTTGAGTCGCTCGGCGCAGTTCGCGGCGGAGGCATGACGGCCATCCAAGATGCCGCCCAAGATACGATACTGGCACTTGAAGACGAAAACGCAATCCTTGCCGTATTAGGAGAGACGGCTAGGGAGACTGCTATCGAGCAAGCCGCACTCACGGAAATACAAAAACTTAACGCGAAGTCCGTCATTCAGGTGTCAGATGAGCAAGCGCAGGCCATACGAGACCTTATAAGGGAGAATTACAGCCTCAAGGATGCTGTTACGGCCCAGCGCAAGAGCGGCACGGCGGCAACGGTCGAGTCCACTCGCGCTATCGAGTCATGGATACGATCGGGGAATGAGCAACTCGCCGTCATGGAGAAGCAACAGGGGTTGTCGGGCGTATTTGGCCCTGAATACGAAAACGCTATGAAGAAGGCGGCTATTTCCGCTGAAGCCTCTGCCCGTATCGCGTCCATGAACAAGGACAAGATGGCCCCCGAAAAATATACGGAGATGGTTGCGAAGATTAAGGAGATGGAACTTGCCCTTCTTGGCGAGGTCGATGCCATGACCTTGTTAGCGGAGAAGCGCGAGTATGCGGAAAACGCCGCCCAAGCGTTCACAAATGCCTTTGGGAGCATCATTTCAGGTGCAAATTCCGCCAAGGATGCGGTAAAGGGGCTGATTGAAGCCCTAATCCAGATGGCTCTACAGAAAAGTCTACTCGGCCCAATGCAGGATGCTCTTAGCGGTATGTTTATGGGTCTTGGCGGCGGGGCGGCAGGTGGCGGCGGTGGCCCTGCTCTCGCTAGGGGTGGCGTGATGGAGAACGGCAACTTGACTCGCTACGCTTATGGTGGCGTGGTTGATTCCCCAATGTATTTCCCTACCCGCTCAGGCACAGGCCTAATGGCCGAAGCAGGTTCGCCAGAAGCAATCATGCCGCTCAAGCGGGGCAAGGATGGCAAACTCGGTGTTGCCTCTGATGGAGGCGGTGGTGGCCCAAGGGTTGTAAATGTCTCCATGAATGTGCAAACTAAGGACGCAGACTCATTCCGCCGCTCTCGTGTCCAAATCCAGAGCGACCTTAAACGCATGACAACCAACATGGGGCTTTCCTAATGGGCTTTCACGAAACAGCAATCTTCCCTACTGACATTTCCTACGGGTCAAAAGGTGGCCCTGGCTACTCCACCAATGTTGTTACGCTCGATAGCGGTCAAGAAACCCGCGTCAGCCGTTGGAGTCAGCCCAGACACGAATACGATGCCTCCTACGGCATGAGGACGCTAGAAGACTTGCAGGGAGTCTTGGAGTTCTATCACGCACGACAAGGCTCCGCAAACGGCTTCCGCTATAAAGACCCTTTGGACTTTTCTACTGATTCTACGAGGCGTGGAACAGCGGCGTGGGATGATGTCTCTCTTGGGTTGACGGACAGTAGCGATCAGGTGCAGTTTGTCAGCAAATACACGGAAGGCGGTTCAACGAGAACTCGGAACATCACCAAGCCTATATCGGGGACGCTCAAGGTTGGGTGGGGCGGTGTAGAGAAGACGGAGACTACGGATTGGACTTGCGACTACACAACGGGCGTTATCTCAACCGTAAGTAGCACCACGGAGACGATTTACGCAGGCGGGCAGTTCCATGTTCCTTGTCGGTTCGGCATTGAGGTGGATGCGAACCTGTCTGTTTCTATTAATCAGTATGAGATGGGTGGGATTCAGGCTATCCCAATCGTGGAGATTAAGGATTCAACGCCAACGCCGATGGACTTCTGGATGGGTGGCGGGATTCAATATGACCTCACGGGCGGGTCAACAGTCAATCACAGCCTTTCAGATGGCAGGGTGGTTTCTGCGTCTAACGATTCGGCTTCTTCTTGCACAGTCCTGCTTGGTAGCGTTGTTAGCGGGATGCCGTCAGGTGGCCCATATTTCTACATTGTGCATACGGGGGCGGGAGCAGGGAGCGTTGTCGTCAAAGACCTTGCCTCTGGCGGGGTTTACAGCAAGACGCTTGCGCAGGGTGAAGGAACGGTTATCTGTATCGCCTATAACGGCACAAACAGAACATGGGTGGATATGGGATGAGTTTTGACGCACTAACGCAATACATGGGGGATGGCATTCGACTTGAGCATTCTGCGGTCGGATTGCCAAACGCTTACCAGTTAAACGCATCAAGCAGGTTTATCTACCTAGACCCAAACAGCCAAAACACTTACTACCGCCTCCCTGACGCAACCACGCTAGAAACAGGTGGGCCGCTTTACCACATCAAGAACATTTCTACTTGGACGAATACCTACCTTGTGGATTACAGCGGCACTACTTATGCGATGTTCAAGACAGGCAACGAGGCAACCGTTGTTCTTCTTTTAGATAACAGCACATCGGCAGGTGTTTGGATATGCCTTGATATTGAGAATAAAGCGATTCACGCCACATCATGACATTCACCAACAATCACGGTCGGGATGAACTGCTTGACGGGCGGCTAACCTATCTCGCTCGGTGCTTTCGCATTATCCGTAGCGATGGCACTTATTACCGCCTGACCGAACACGATTGCGACCTGAACTTCCCTGAAAACGCTTTGACGGCAAGTGAAGACGATCTGACGAGCGATAACCTTACGGGGTCAGAATGGCACACCTATTCCCCGCAAGACGGGTGGGACGCTTCGGCTACTCGCGCTGAATCGGCTATGAAAGTATCCAATATGGAGTTTCAGGGCGGTATTACATCGAGCATCATCACGGACTCCGACTTGAGGGCAGGACTGTTCGATTGGGCTGTTGTAGATATGTTCTGGGTGGACTGGCGGCATCCTTGGATGGGTGCAATACGGCACAACAAATTTCGTCTAACTGACTTCCAATACGATGAGGAGAAGTGGACGGTTCAATGCGTAAACATGATGTCCGAGCTTCAGCGCAAGTCGGGCAAACTCTATAGCAAGACCTGCTGGCACGCCTTTGGCGATTCCTATTGCGGCATAGATATGCAGGTTTTGGGGACGACTTTGTTCACGGGGAACGCTTCCGCTCCGTCAACAACCAACCTGTTCTACGCAGAAAACGGCGCAAGTGGCAACATCGAGGATGGCGTTCTTGGGGAAGTCTACAAGGGCTTAAAGCACGGACACCTCAAGTGGACAAGTGGCGCAAATATTGGGCAGATTTACCCGATATACAAAACAATCAACGGCTCAAAGCAGATATTCCTCCAATACCCAACAAGGGCGGCGATTGCTGACGGGGACACCTTTACCGCTTATGCGGGGTGCAGTAAGTCGGTGGACGCTTGCAAGGCGTGGAACAACTTGGACAACTTCGGCGGCTTTGCGGAAATACCAGGAACAACTCAAATCACCAAGACGGGGCAATTAGGTGTCTAGGCTTCTAGCGGCGGCGGAGGCGGAGATCGGCACACGCTTTGTTCCTCAAGGCAGGCTTGCGGGTATTGGCTTGGATTGCGTGGGTCTAGCCGCTGTTGCGGCAAGGGCTTGCGGCGTTGATGTGGAGAGTCGGGAAGATTACTCTCTGACTGGTTCGGATTATTCTGAAATGCTCCTAGACTACATGAGGCGTAACTGTCATCAAGTCTCTGCTGACGCGGCACAATCGGGCGACTTTCTACTCTTTTGGATAAACAAACCGAATAAGCCGCGACACTTAGGCATCTTGGCGGACACCCAACACTTCATTCACACCAACGATAGCGTTGGGCGGGTAACAAAGACCATCTTTGATGAAAGGTGGCGTAAGCGCGTTCATAGCGCATGGAGGCTTAACTAATGGCAACGATTGCTCTCGCTTCGGCGGCAACAGGCGCAGGCTATACGACAATGCAGATTGCAATGGCTACGGCTCTTGGCAATGTCATTGACTCCTTTTTCATCATGCCTGCCCTTTTTCCCGCTGACCCAATCGAGGGCGCACGGGTGGGCGAGATTAGCGTAATGGGTGCGGATGTCGGGATGTCTGTTGCGAACTGCTACGGGCGATATGCACGGGTTGCAGGGCAAGTGATATGGGCAGGCGACCTTGAAGAAGTTAGTTCCTCTGAACACGCTGGCAAAAACCAAGTCCGCATTACATACAAGTATTACACCGATTGCGCTGTTGCCATTTGTCGGACAGGTGATACACCGCTAGACACGATTACTCATGTCCTAGCCGACGAGAAGGTGATTTATCGTGATGATGTTCCAGCCTCGGAGTTCACAGGCACGGGTATGTTTGCCGCGTACATCGCCAACAATAACTATCTCATTGGCTTTCACGACCCCGACAACAACGACATTTACCAAAACTTCGCCATTGGCGACAAGGTGAGTATTAGCGGTTTTGATACTTCGGCCAACAATGATGCCGATGATGAAATTATCGGAAAGCAACAATACGGCTACAAGTATTATATTTCGGCTGGGGTATCGGCTTATGGTTACAAGGCTTTCCGAGTTAAAAAGGGAAAAGATACCGAGGACGCTTACGGATTCTATAATAGCCCGCTCGTAATCAGCAACACCATCACTTTTACTGGTATCGCGCAGTCGGGGTGGCCTGCAAGCATCCAGCGTGGCGGACAGGGCGACCCGCCAACAATTCACCTTGGCAACAATGCCGCGGTAGATAGCCACATGGACACCATCCTTAGCGATGTCCCCGCGTTCAAGGACATGGCCTATGTTGTCTTTGACAGCCTTGCGCTAGAGGACTTCGGGCATCGAATCCCCAACTTTGAGTTTATCGTTTCAGCGGCCACGGCCTTGCGAGATGTAAAGGGCGTAATGGAGAGCATACTGGGAGATGCTGAACTGGAAGCGTCCGCATACGATTGCTCTGGGGTTTCGGCTACGGAGGTGGTCGGCTATACAAGCCGTGGCCCGACCGAAACAGCAAAGCGGCTTCAGCCAATCATGCTTGCTTTCAATGTCGTAGCGCAGGAGCGTGGCGGAGTGCTTTACTTCTTTGATCGCTCAGCGGCAAAGGCTTGGACAATCGACACGGCAGACATCGGCGCATCTTCGGGCAAGCCAACGGGAGGCGTGGAGGTCAGGCAAACGCCCTCAACGGAGAAATACGGAGAAGTTACGGTGGCTTTTATAAATTCAGACCCAGACCCAGACGACCTTTACGGCGCATCCTCGTTCGCTCAAGGCATGGAGAGAGCGCAATCCATGTCAGCATCAAACATTCAGGGGCGGCAATCTCCCGCTCGATGGAGCAAACTAGCCGTAAACTTGCCCATTACAATGACATCCGACAGCGCACGGAGAATTGCTTATCGGCTACTTCACACAACCCAGAGTGATGATTTAATGTTTACGCTTACGCTTCCGCCCAAATATATGCAGATTCGTGAGAATGACCGCATATCCTTCTCGGCAGGCGGCAACAGTTACAAAGCGATGGTGCAAAAGGTGGACATTGGCGCACAGAACATTGTGAAAATCGAGGCTTCCCTTGATGTCGCCGTAGATATGGACTTTGACGAGTGGTAAATCATGCCAAATGACATCTATCAAGCACGGACTCCGAGCCTAGCCCTCATTGAGTGTGCCCCACTCTTTGCGGGACACGAGACCAAACTAGGGGTCTATGTTTGCGGGTGGATTGGCGGCTCGGACGAGGCTCGGTTTCAGCCCATCACTCTTTATGTATCCCGCGATGGCGGTGTAACATATTCTCACGCTATGCGGCTCGGCTCTTATGCGGCAAGGGGCTTTCTTTTGGCGAGTGAAGATGTGGACAGAGGGCATTACGATGCCGCGCCATACGCGGATGAATTGCAAACAGGCGGTGGCGCAGGGCGTGCGGACGGCTGGGACAACCAAGGCGCGGCGACAATCCAATGGCTAGATGGGTATGTGCCAACATCCACGACCGAGGCAGAGGTTCTAGAGGGAAAGAATATGCTCGTTGTTGGCTCGGAAGTCTTGCAGTTTAAGACAGCAACCATTGCCAGCGCGGACACCTATGAACACTCCGAACTCTTGCGTGGGCGGCGCGGCACAGAGACGGAGATTTCTAGTCACACCTATGCGGGAGATGTCTTCGCGGTAGACTCCGAGACCTTTACGCTAATAGAACTTCATCCCGCCGATATTGGGCGAGAACTCTACTTCAAGGCATTAACACCTGGACTCGACATCTCCGATGCCACGGAATACACGCACACCTTTGAGGGGCGCATACAACAGCCTCTTGCGCCTTGTCAGGTTAAAGGCACACGCGATGCCTCAAACAACTTAACAATCGAATGGACGCGCAGGACGCGCTCTGCTGTGCGCCTGATGGGAATTAAAGCCGTGCCGCTCGGTGAGGATTCGGGGAACTACGATATTGAGATTCTTTCACAGTCAGCACCCTATACCGTTACTCGGATAATCAGGGCGACAACCAATTCGGCTACCTACACAGCCGCCCAACAGACAACGGACGGCAAGACGCTTGGCGACAAGGTGAATGTCCGCATTTATCAGCGTTCGGATATAGCGGGACGCGGCATAGCGGGGACATACGAGATACCTGCAAATACGGGCGGCAACAGCAACCCAACCCCTAATTACAAAATCCCTGCCGTGAGGCTTGACTAATGACTACACCTAAACACCTTTTCCCAGAACTCATTGAAGGTCAAGCCAACAGCGAGACGACCGTAAACGATGTGTTGCAACAGATTGATGCGCTTTTGTCGTGCCGCGTTGAAGACAGGGATCTAACCGCTCCCCCAGCAAGCCCCGTCAACGGTGATGTTTACATTGTTGCGGCAACGGCTACTGGCGATTGGGCGGGTCAGGAGGCAAAACTAGCCATTTATCAAAACGGTTGGACTTTCAAGAGTCCCGTGGGCGGACAGATTGTTCATGTCCATGATGAGGCGGTGCATCTGATTTATGCGTCCAATGCAAGCAGTTGGGATTCGCTTGGTTCGGGGACGACTCCAACAATCTACCAAACACTTGCCATTACGGTAGACCCGACAAACGCTCTAGAGCCTATGGTCGCAATGCCTATCTTTGCCGCTCCGCTGGCCTTAACGATTGACACTATCGCCGTCATTTCGACCCATGCGACAACAGGGGCAAACGAGTCTGCCTATTGGACGGTAACAGTCCAGAATGCGGGGACTGGCGGCGGCGGCACTACGGAAGTTGGCTCGGCGGATACTGACACGGACGGGGAATTTGGCGCACTACAGGCGTGGGCGTTGAACATGGCTGCGGGAGCGGATCTCGATATGACGACTGGGCAGGTGTTAAAGGTTCTTTTTGCCGAGACGGGCAACGCGTCTGGGCAGGCTCTTGTGAACGATATTGTTACGCTTGTGGTCAATTACCACACGACATAGGTTTGCAAGCGGTGCGGACGCTTGGTATGCTCCTAACCATCTAGGGCATAAGCCCTTACACCATGAGAGGCAAAGGCGAAGGACGAGATAGAGACATCGCGGCTAGTTGCGGTGCATTTCGTCCATTGACCAAGAGCGAGATAACACGCTTGGGGTTCATTGCTGACTGGTCGGGAGAGGCAACGGTTGAGCGTTTCTTGATATTGATGTTCCTTGAAGAGCGGGATCGCTTAACTTTCGTAGCCAGAGCCGCCGAGTTGCTGTTGCCTATAGTGGCGGAGCATCTTGAGCGTCCCCGCGAGCTCATAGATAAGCCAACGGAAGCGGAGAAGGCTATACAGGTGTTGCGTCAGGCTTTGGATTCTTTAGCGTCTGATGCGCTCCATGTGCGCCAGAGCGGGACATCAGCACTTCCCATCCCACTCTCCCAAATTCTTTTCCCTTCCGAGTCTCCGGAACCTCTTACGCCTCCTCCAGTTACGCCTAGTGGGTGATATTCCCCACCAGAAACCTCTTGACAGCATTTCCAGAGGCGCATACCCTCCCTGCAGAAGAAGCCGAAGGCGGTTCAGCATTGGTTCTCTTATCTGCCTGCGTTTATCTATATCTGCCTTCCTAAATTTCGCCCTTGCGAAAAAGTTGGCTAAGCGTAAAAAGTGTTTGGCTCTAAAGAGCCTTATGGTTCTGCTTACTGGGGGCATTCTATTCATTCAAGGTTTATACAAACTTGCTAAATGTGGAAAACTATTCCCTAACAGCCATAAGCCCCTTTCAAGGAAAGGTTTAGGCATCTTGCTAAATGGGGAAAACACCCAAATACGCCCCAAACACGCCTACGGCGGCTGTTGAAAGAGAGAAAATAAGGAATGGGGAGCAGATCGGGGGGTCAGCACCATGAGCAATAGATAGCATTAGTAGCCCTATAAAATGGGGTAGAGAGCCGAAACTTGTGGCAGAGAGCCGAAATACACACACCAACCACATCACCGCTTGTCCCCCATATATCCCAGTATCCGCTACACAAACTCCTTTGTCTCTCAAAAGCACTCCACAAGCGCATATATACGCCTTATCTAAGCCAAGGTAGCCGAAATGGCTCATCAGGCGGCTGGGGAAGAAAGCGGCTTAGGATGGCTTAAAAGAGGTGGTGGGGAGTAGCCCGCAAAAGGCGTTTCTGGGAATCAGGATAGTTGTGAGAGCCGATACCCCTCCCTCTCCATCCCATTTCGGGTATACCCACCCCCTATATCTTGCTTTCCTATATCTTGCTTTGGACATATCTTGCTTTGGATATGTATATATTTTGACAAGAAAATAGGGCCACCGTTTTCGGGTGGCCCTGGGGGTTTGAGTGGGTCGGGGTTAGCCTGGGGTGACGGCCAGGAAGATAATTATCAGGATGCTCCCGATAATCAGTTCAGCGGCCGCCTTGGCTTTCTGCTTGCTCATGATTTCACTATTGGCATAATCACCCCGTATGGACTTGCCCCGCCGTCCTTGGTTTTAGTGGTCACTAAGATCGGGCGGCCAGGCCCGAAAAAGTGAAGTTCTACAGCTTGCTTTGCAGACCAAGTGCCTTGCCCAATCGCTTGGCAAAGCTCCCAGAGCATTCTGGGGTTGATTATGACACTGGATTTTGCGTCATGCTTGCTCGGGATGACGTTCTCCACCTTAGGGAAGTCTCCATCGATAGGCTCTTGATTAAAAGTCATTTCCTCAAGCGGCCCGACTTTTACCGTGTCGCCCGCCGGGCGTATAGTCGCCTTGCCCTTGTACGCCAACTTTGGCGCAAGCGCGGCCTTAAACGTATCCTGATCGATGAAGTCGCCCTCATCACCAGTCTCGAGTTCGACGGGCACTACGGCCAGCATGCGGCCATCTGTCGCCACAAGTTCGCAACCCAACGGGCCATGGATATTTATCGCGTGTGTGTTGTATCGGGTGTCGTCGATTTTTGAACAGCAGAGATGTAGTTTACAATTCCGGTCGAACTTCATTTTGATTTGCGGCCTAGGAAGAGTTCCATTTTCGGCACAACATAGTATAGCAAGGCTTGGGCTATCGCACACCCTTTATAAGTAGTATTTTATTTGACTTTATTTGAAATAAATATTTGCTTTGGGCTATGGATGTGCTAAGATTGGGAGCGGCAAAAACGGGACTTCCCCTAGTCGCACAATAAAAATGGAAAAAACCACACCAAAATTACACCTTGGCAACCCCGGCGGCAAGTGGATTGTCAACCTAAACAACTGCAACACCTACCTTTTCTTAGAAACAGGCGTTAAGCATAGTGCGAATTATTGCGCGTTTTTGACGCGCCGCGCCGCCGAACAATTTATCCGCCGTGTGCTTTTGCTATCCGATGAGTTGGTAGAAGTTCCGGGCATTTCCTTGACGAAACCAAACGGTCAAAGCCTCTATATTTGGGGTTAAATTAAAATGGACAAAATCTCTGTAAAAATAAAATCAGTCTACGGGGTAGATAAAATCTATCCGGCTTGCCGCAAGAGCGAACTTTTTGCACGGATCGCGGGCACGATGACGCTAACGCCCGCGACAATCGAGAGAATAAAATCGCTCGGCTATGAAATAAAAGTCATCCACGACATCGAATCCCTTTAATCCCCCCCCCATACCCGCGTCAAATCGGCGCGGGTATTTTCTTGCCCCAGGGGAAACATATACTTTCCCTATATATAAAATCCCTATATATACTTTCCCTATATATACTTTCCCTATATATAAAACCCCTATATCTAAAATCCGCTATATCTTGAACCGCCCCAGGCAATAGCCGAAATAGCCGAAATAGCCGAAATAGCCGAAAATAGCCGAAAATAGCCGAAAATAGCCGAAAATAATACTTGCCTTGGGCTAGAATTGGGTTACTATATATCACGGCCAAGATGGGATACTCCCTAGTCGTCAAAATTAAATGAAAAATCTAAGAAAAGAAGTCCTCGCGTGGATTGACTCGCACGACCCCGAAGACCGGGACGGGGCCCTCTCCGATCTGCTCCAGGGCGGTTGCGCTAGCGGCATAGTCTCAATGCTGATTTACCACAGCGACACGATCGCTTTTTATGACCGCCACAAGTTGGCGATTGCGGCCCTTCTCTGCGGCCACGATTGCAATCTTGGCTTGGGGTGGTTGTTTGGCGACGCGTGGGATGCTGGCGACCCGCTGGCTATGTCCGCCGAGAACCAAAACCTCCTAGCCTGGTATGGCTTCGAGTCAATGGCAGAAGAAATTGCGCTTGAGCGGGGGGTCGAGTAGCCGCCAATCCACCACAACCAAGGGCCGCCTTTCGGGGTGGCCTTTACTCTTTTATAGGCTACAA
>Ga0233413_10001207_pt1 | contig 11475 bp, 11 predicted proteins | sample Na_anoxic_6_MG_FD_189019 | JGI IMG/M metagenome (GOLD analysis project Ga0233413, IMG submission 189019) | Seawater microbial communities from Saanich Inlet, British Columbia, Canada - Na_anoxic_6_MG | ecosystem: Environmental > Aquatic > Marine > Inlet | place: Canada: British Columbia... | reverse complement strand
CTCGGAGGGGCCCTGGGTAATCTTGTCGACAGGGTACGATTGGGGTATGTAATTGATTTTTTAGATTTTTTTTTAAAAGGCTACCACTGGCCCGCATTTAACGTAGCTGATTCTGCAGTTACGGTAGGCACGTTCTGGCTTCTTTTTAATATACTGCAAGGAAAGAAAATCATAGAAGCTAAGTCCTGAGCAAATAAGTTCGCCGTTGCACTTATGAATCGAAGGACTACATGATAAATCCTTTTCACTTAGGCTGATCAGTTCAATTATATCCCTAAAATCTCTTTCATCCTCTTTGCATTTTTAATAGCATAGCCGCCATAATCATTATCAAAATAGAGGTAGGCATCCTTGGACCAATCCCTGATTTTTCGAGCATATGCCTGCAATTCCTCCTCAGAATAGTCGCTCGAATAGAGTTTTTTGGAGCCATGAAGCCTGATGTAGAGGAAAGTGGCTGTATCCTCCTCGATATAAGGGTAACGTCCGGCTGTATCAGAAATACATAAAGCGATGTTGTTATCCTTAAGTATGTCTATCGCCTTTTTTTCTTGTGCCCAGCTTGGATGCCTCACCTCTAAGGCATAAAGATGGTTTGCCTTTAGCTTTTGACAAAAATGGCTCAAAATCGCTTCATCAAACGTGAGATTAGGCGGTAGTTGAAAGAGGATTGGTCCCAGTTTTTCCTTTAAAAACTCAGCAGAGCTGAAAAACCTTTCCAAAGGCTCTCGGACATCCTTTATCCTCTTTATGTGGGTGATGTACTTACTGGCCTTTACCGACCAAATGAAATTACCAGGTGTTCTTTTTCTCCAGTTTTCAAAGGTCTGGGGTTTAGGGAGCCGATAGAAGCTGGCGTTTAGCTCAACTGTTCCATAATGTTTGGCATAGAACTCAAGCCATTGTGTATTCGGACAATCCACGGGATAAAATAGTTCCTTCCAATGATGATAATTCCAGCCTGAGGTGCCGATGTAGATTTGGGGATTCATGAGGCTATTGTATGGATGATCCCTTATTTCGTTAATCTTTTGCTTGAGAAGGTTTTCCTATTTAATCAACTCTAGGGCATCAAGGAGATTTATGAAGCCCTATGGTGCAGCCTTGTATTTTCAGTAGCGGGGTGAGTGGTGTGCCAAGACTTCTTCATTGCACAATTAGCCTCTGTGCAGGTGTCAAATTTTGAAGGGTTTATTTGGTGATATGAGTCGAGTGAGACTAGTCAGGAATCTCTATATCAAATAAAGGTGCATATTGTTGTGAACCAAGAAGGTCCATCTCTCCAGGGCTTCCACTCGGACGATTTCTTTTTAGGGTAAATTTAATGGCAAATCCAGGGTCATATTCCACAAAGTCTGAGATTTGTTCAATTGGAATGCTGTAGAGTTTAGCAATTTTTTCTTTTGTTAAGGCCTTACTCAATTTCACCAACTCGTAATTCTCTCTATCCCTGAAAAGAATATCAAAGGTGATATGATCTACCCCGGCATTCTTGCTCCGAATAGTCTTTGCTAAGTCAATCATTTTTTTTACCATTTCTTTTCTCCCTATATACCAATTTCTTCCATCTTAATATTAAATAATTCCATAGGATTTTCTAATTCCAAAAGATGGTTAATGGTCCACTCATATCCATCTTTGCCTCTGAGTACCTCATCCATCATCAGAGCCGCTGTCCCCGCTGTTCCTCTTACCTCAGGCAGACGGGCATAGAATAGATTTCTTGTGCCTAGGGTACAAATCACCTCAGCATCTGTAAAAGTGTCAGCTACGGCTTCAACAACGACACAGATTTCATGGGGGACAACATCCTTTTTTGGTTCCATGGGTCCCATAACCCCATCTTTCCCGTAGATATGATAATAAAGCTGGTATGATTCCCCAATTTCTCCCCATCGCTCTATAACCTTTATTCTTGCCCAGTCTAGGACCTTATCGATATGCTTTATTGTGTATGGGTCTCTGATTCCAGCAATGGAAAGAGCCCTTTCCCCAACCTTTCCCGCTCCTTCAAGTTTCACCTTATATATGGGATCTTCATAAAAAACAAAACCTGTAATTTTGACTGTTTTTTCATCCACTTGTTCATAGCTACAATTAGTCATATCTAGGTAACCACCAGCCACATGTTCATAAAAGGGATCCCTCCTTTCATACATAGCATGGCTTGCAATGGAGGCTACCGTACATCTCTGATCCGGATGCATGGCTGTCACATAAACCTCATTCTGGGTTATAGTGCCCATAATGGATTCCTTTCCCATAAAGGGTTCTGCTGCAAATGAGGCGCATTCCAGAACTTTGCCCATATAATAAGAGGTTGCTTTGGGGAAACCAGCTCGTATAGCTGGTGCTGCAAAGATACAAGAGTCACTTGATCGACCTGCAATAATCACATCGGCACCAAAATCTAGGGTTTTAATTATCGGTTCTACGCCCATAAGAGGAACGATGTGACTAGTTCGATCTACCAGTTCTACAGTCAGATTGGGACGGTCTCCTAAGCCTTCGATCTCAATCCCTTGTTCTATTTTTTTTCTCAAAATATCCTTGGATACCTCGGAGTAAATATATCCCAATTTAAATCTTGGAATTTTATGCTTTTCAGCCAACTCTTTGATAATTGCCACATATTGATCTACCCCCCTGTCAGCACCAGTATCAGAAGCAGAACCTATAATCATGGGAAGCCCAAGCTTTCTGGACTCAATTAGCATCACTTCTAAATCGTGTCTTTGCCATTCCTCCGGGCTTGTGTGTTCATTTGCGCCTAAGGGGTGTGGGCCAATATCACAGCTTCCTGAATCGGCGATGACATAATCAGGCTGCTTTTTAAGCCCTTCGTAAAAACTACCTTTTTCGATAGGAGTGAAGCCAAGGTGACCAGTGGGCGAGATGAATGACATTTTTTCCATTTTCTACCTCCTTATTACCTTTTTTACTTGACAAATGATGCTAAAGTAATATAAAAATTGTCTCACCAATAATACCAATAATACCAATAATACCAATATTTACTATCTCCAAAGATGTGTCAAGATGTTTTTTCAGAAAATTAAAAATTTTGGTGGAAAAAAGAAAAGCAGTTTAGTCGCTGAACAGATTCTTGAAGCTATATCTCGAGGGTTATTTAAGGAGGATGATCGCTTGCCGGCTGAGCGGAAGATTGCAGAGGAGATGGGAATCAGTCGTCCACCAGTTCGGGAGGCTCTGAGCGCTTTGCAAATTGTGGGAGTAGTTGAGAGCCTTACAGGCGACGGGACCTATGTAAAAGGAAAGGGAAAGAATCCTTTCCTCCGTTCTAAGGCTATTGCGATGTTAGAGGAAAGCGAGAGTCCTTTCGAGGCACTTCGCGCAAGAAAGGCTATTGAGGGGGCCATCGTTGAAATGGCCATCCATGAAGCTCAACAACAAGATTTAAAGAATATGCGTGAAGAGATAGCAGATATGAAAGCATCCATTATTGCTCATGATCTCGAAGCTTACTTTGAGGCCAATAAAAGGTTTCACTTGGCTACAGCCAGGGCGACTCATAATTCTCTTCTTGTCAAGATCTTGGAATATCTCCTTGGTATTGCAGATCAACCAATCTGGAGAGAAGCTGTCCAGAAGTACTTTTCTAACTACCAACATATAAAGGTTTACTTCCATGAACACCAGAAGATAGTGAACGCTATTGAATCCAAGGATCTGGAGACTGCAAGAGTTCTTATCCAAGATCATTTCGATCGCACAGTGAAGGAAGTAAAAGACTATTTGTAATTTTTAGGGTTTCGCATGTTTGATCTCGGAAAAATGAAAAAAGAAGATATCCTTTGGGAAGTATCTGAAAACATTGACCAGCTGATAACGGTGGACCTTCCCTTCAGGACGGTGGCAAGAAAACTTTATAGAGATACTCGTGCCCTATACGATGGGCCACTCACTCTTTTTGCCGCAAGAGGTCTTTATGAATCTTTACAGGAAAAAGGGGTAGTCCTTATTGCTACTGGTTGGCCAGATAGGCCTCATATAAACCCTAACATTGCTGAAACAGACGGGCCCCCTGGAGCTGCTTTATTGGGAATGGCTTTGCATAGGGCTATGGACGCTATGGTCATATTTCTGATTGAAGAAAGCCTCGTTCCCGCCATGGAAAGGGTGTGTACATCTGTTGGTTTTAAAATAATCCCTTCTAAGGAGCTTTTGGCTGCCGCTGAATCTAGGGCACCTTTACACTCTGCAGCTGTTTTGGGTTTCCCTACAGAGATTTCAGAGGCAGAAGAGGTATCGGCCAGTTTAATCAACATGTTTCCCGTCCGGGGAATTATATCTATCGAGAAAGGAGGGATGAACGAAAAAGGTGTCATTCATACAAGCCGGGGTGACGATACGACTGGCCCCATGGCCAAAATAGATATCCTCATGAAAAAAGCCAAAGAAAGACAAATTGTTACCATAGGTATTGGCGATGGAGGGAACGAAATAGGGATGGGGGTTATCGCTGAAGAACTTCGGCAATGGCTTCCCTTTGGCAAACAATGTAGATGTCCTTGTAAGGGAGGAATCGTGCCTATAACAAAGACAGATTTCCTGGTCCCTGCCGCGGTCTCGAATTGGGGTGCTTATGGGATTTCGGCGATGATAGCTATACTCGAAGAAAAAAGAGAAGCCTTTCATTCTTCGGAAATTGAGCATCGCGTGCTTCTTGCATGTATTGATGCAGGACTTATCGATGGAGGGAGTGGGTATGTGAGTGGCGGTGTTGATTCTCTTTCGCCTAGCATCCATATGAGCATGGTAAATCTCTTGGGAACATTGGTTGATAAAGGGATTGAAGTGAAACGAGCTCATAAATAGAGGAATAAGTGGGGATATTTCATACCTTAGGACAGATTGTTATAAACGGGATCCTCTTGGGGGGAGTATATGCAGTGATGGCCTCAGGACTCTCGCTGATCTTCGGAGTTGTGAGAGTTCTTCAGATTTCCCACACCATGTTGATAATTTTAGGTTGTTATGTTAGCTATACAATTACAACAAAGCTATCTTTGGACCCCTTTCTATCGATATTGATTACAGCGCCCCTGCTATCATTATTAGGTTTTGTGTTATATCGGTTTATTGTTGCCCCCTTAAAGAATGGACCGCCTGTGGCTGTCCTCTTAGCTTTCTTTGGAGTAATTCTGATCCTGGAAAATATTGTGGGGATCATCTGGACGACCAACTACACTGCCATCTATTCCGTTTATCAGGGGAAAAGCTTTACGCTTTACGGGTTCAGCTTTTCACTATCTAGGGCTATGGCCTTTACAGTAGCCAGCGTGGTAATGTCTGCACTTTTACTATTTTTGAAAAAGACTGAGACAGGAAGGGCCATCAGAGCTGTAAGCCAGGATCGGGATACAGCCCAGGTTCTGGGCGTGGATGTGGACCGAATTTTCATTATTGTGTTCGGTATATCCACGGCATTAGCGGCGGTGGGCGGCTCCCTTATGGGGATAATCTACTCCTTTTATCCGGCTTTACACTGGCAGTGGTTGGGGGTGATTTTTAGTGTCATTGTCTTGGGAGGTCTCGGCCAGGTGCATGGCGCAATATTGGCAGCATTAATTATCGGAACGGCCGAGTCATTGTCGTCATATCATTTGGGATCACAGTGGGGCCCCGTTGTGGCCTTTGCAATTCTTGTTATCACTTTGGTTCAAAGACCCCAGGGGCTTTTGGGGACAAAAGGAGTACGTATATGATTGCCAAAGACTCAGATCCGTTGAAGCACTGGGCTCTTCTTGCATTCATACTATTTTTAGGTTTGCTTCTATTTCCCATTTTCATCCGTGATCGATACTTACTCCATGTAATGATCATTATCTTCGTCTATATTACATTGGTGGAATCTTGGAATCTACCCGGGGGCTATGCAGGCTATATCTCTTTTGGTCATGTTCTATTCTTTGGCATTGGTGGGTATACCACTGCTATGCTTTTAACTTTTTGGAAGGTACCTGCCATTGCAACCTATTTTCTTGGAGGCATTTTCAGTGCCCTCGTTGCCCTTGTCTTTGGCTACATATCACTCCGATTGAGAGGCCCATACTTTGCCATCGCTACCCTTGCCATGGCGACTATTGGAAGATATATTTTTCTCAATTTTGATATTTTTGGTGGTGCTGAGGGGCTCCTTCTTCCTGTCAGTCCTTGGGCTCTCGAGTTTGAAAAGATTCCTTATTACTACGGCGCATTATCCATAGCCACTCTTACCACTTTCACCATCTATGTGATTGCAAAAACTAGACTGGGCATAGGGCTAATGGCTATCAGAGAAAATGAAGAAAAGGCAGAGGGTTTGGGAATTAATACCACCAGGCATAAAGTTATTGCTTTTATTATCAGTGCATTTTTCTCGGGAATGATAGGAGGACTATTTGCATCTTATCTGGAGTATGTCAATCCTGATTCATGCTTTAGTATATTATACAGTGTAAATATTCTTTTAATGGCCATCTTGGGGGGGTTGGGAACCGTTACTGGACCAGTCATTGGTGTGTCCATCATAGTGGTAGCTTCAGAAATTCTCAGTTTTACAGTTGGTCATCAAGTCCGGCTTGTCTTGTATGGGTTCATTCTGGTGATTTTTGCCATTTTCCTCCCAGGCGGTCTCCTTTCTATCAAAGAAAGAATCCATGGGATAAAGCAGAGAGGCTTTATTCTCAGAGAGAGCAAAGAAATGGCTGCTCCTCATTTGAAGTAGACAAGATTTATCGGAATGGATCTATGAGTTTAGAAGTAAAGGGTGTTGTAAAGGGTTTTGGCGGGATTCGCGCCGTTGACAGTGTTAGTTTTCAGACAACTAAGGGGGCTATCACTGGCCTTATTGGTCCTAATGGGTCTGGAAAAACGACATTATTCAATTTGGTGACGGGGTTTCTGCCTATAGATGAAGGTGAAATCTGGCATAAAGGGCGGCGTATTGATGGACTAAAACCCCATCAAGTGGTAGAGCTGGGTATCATACGCACCTTTCAGATCACCCGGATCTTCCCAAAGCTCACAGTGTTGGAAAATATGTTGGTCCCCACAAGAGATAATAGCCTATGGCATCTCGTTAGCAACCCCAAAAAAGGGGGTCGGCCGGAGAAGGCCCTTCGACTTTTGGAATCTATCGGATTGGCCACATATATGGATGACCCGGCAGCTTCCCTTTCCTATGGGCAAAGTAAACTGCTGGAACTGGCGCTCTCATTCATGGTAGAGGCCGAGATTGTCCTTCTTGATGAACCCTCTTCTGGGATAAACCCCTCGTTACAAGCCAGCATTAACCAGTGGATAAAAGAGGAGAATAGCCAGGGTAAAGAATTCTTCATCATTGAGCATAACATGGATGTGATCATGAGCCTCTGTCATCACATCGTTGTCTTGCATCACGGGCAGAAATTGGCTGAAGGAAAACCCAGCGTAATCCAACAAAACGATCAGGTCCTGGAGGCCTATCTTGGCGATTAACATGCTCAGTCTTAAAGAAGTGGAAGCTTGCTACCAAAAAGGGATCAAAATCCTCCAATATATCTCCATAGGTATCTCCCCGCAGGATATCATATGCCTCATTGGCCCAAATGGTGCTGGAAAATCCACAGTTTTGAAAGCCATTATGGGCCTGGTCAATGTGGAAAATGGTTCTATCACCCTCAATGGGGAAGATATAACCAACTCTAAGGCAAATCGAATCATGCGGAAAGGTATTTCGTATGTCCCCCAAGGGAGAACAGTATTCCCAGAAATGACCGTATGGGAAAATTTGAGAATGGGAGGATTCATTCTCAAAGACAAGAATGAGGTGGAACAGCGAATCGAGCAGATTTATGAAATGTTCCCTATTCTGAAAGACTACCGACATCGGAAGGCGTATACCCTAAGCGGGGGCGAGCAACAGATGGTGGAAATGGGCCGTGTCCTTATCATAGACCCAAAATATATGCTGATCGATGAGCCCTCTCTTGGTCTAGCCCCTAAGATTCGAAGAATGATCTTCGAGAAAATAAAGGCATTAAATCAACAAAAGAATATCGGGATTTTGATGGTTGAGCAAAACGCAGTTCAAGGTTTAGAAGCGGCGGATTTTGGTTATGTGCTGGACATGGGGACGATCCGATTCCGGGGAAGCGGGGTGGAATTGCTGGAAGACAAGAGAGTCCGCCAGCTCTATCTGGGGGGAGGTGATGCCAAGAAGAGAAATTAGCTCAAGGAGTAAGGCATAATAATCCAAATTATTGCAGCAAAAGGAGGGAATGAAAATGACAATAAAGTGTTTGAAATGGATGTCTTTAGGCATGCTAGTGGGGATTTTCACCCTGACTACTTTTGGAACAATATCTCAGGCTGCCGAGCCTATCAAAATCGGTTTCACCATTTCCCAATCAGGCCGGTATGCTGACTCAGGGTCCTATTATAAGGAAGCCTACTTAATGTGGGAAGAAGATGTGAATGCAAAGGGCGGCCTTCTAGGGAGGCCAGTAAAATTAATTATTTATGACGATGAGAGTTCGGTAGATAAGGCTGTTGGCCTTTATGAACGGCTGATTAGCGTTGATAAAGTTGTCCTCCTGCTAGGACCTTACACCAGCACTATCATTTATCCTGTAGGTAGAATAGCAGAGAAGCATAAAATGGTACTCCTCCAAGGTGGGGGGACGGCTAGTAAGATCTTCAAGGCTGGGTTCAAGTATATGTTCCTTACCCTACCAGGCTTCTCTGAACAACATGCAATCGGCTTTTTCGAGTATCTAAATACGATCCCCACAAATCAATGGCCTAAAAAGGCAGCAGTAATCTATGGAGATAAATCTGCGAGTATAGCCAATGCCAAAGGGGAAAAAGATTTGGCCATAAAAAATGGTATTCCGGTAGCTCTGGAAGAAAAGTATCCACCTGATGCGACGGATCTGACCTCGGTGATTAGTAAGGCGAAGAACATGGGGGTCGATCTTCTGATGGCTGGGACTTACTTTCCCGATGCTGTCCTCATCGCGCGGACGATAGCTGAACTAAACTACAAACCCAAATATGTTCTTCTTACCGCAGGTGTCTCGGATTATAAGTACGGAAAAAACTTAGGGTCGCTTTCCAATAACATTATGGGCACAGCGTGGTGGCACGATTCGATTCCCTTTTCCCGTGAATGGACCATGAAATATAAGAAGCGATTTGGACGTCTCCCCGATTACCATGGTTCTGGCGCATATGCCGCCGCCCAGATTTTAGAAGAGGCTGTTCGAGCAACAGGAAGCCTCGATAACACAGTACTCCGAGATTACATTGTCAACCATTCATTTGATACGGTGATTGCACAGAATCTTAGCTTCAATGAGCGTGGGGTGCCTAGCTATTCCATGGTTACTTTGCAGTGGCAGGATGGAAAACTCCAGGTAATTTGGCCCCCTGGTGCACAGACCTCAAAACCAAGACCCTACAGATGAAAGAAAAAATGCCGGTTGGGAAACGCTTCTATTTTTCCAACCGGCATTTCGACTAAAAACAAAGGCCAATTTCTAATAGTCATTGCACCCTCGTTCTTCTTATAATGACCTCGGCGAATCGATCCCATTTTTAGTTGAAATTCTATAGTAGTCCGTGCTCTCCATTATATAGAGATTAAGATTTTTCGTCAACCTTCTGCCCGCCACTCATTTCCTTGCGGAAACTAAGTGAATTTCTGGTTCACATTTAAACAAAATAATTTTTTAGAAAGCCGGAAAATGTAATGGTAAAATGAGATTGTAAATTTACCTTGTAATTTTGCAATAAAAAAGCAATGAAAAGACAATGAAAGCAATGATTAAGAAATGGAAACTGATCAAGGGGCAGCAAGGAAGGGAAAAACCAATTGATCTCAAGAGCCAGGAATTTTGTCTATGATGCACAGATTGAAGTAGTGTAATTACATATTGTTTTTATAGTTAAAATTTAATCTTTATGAAGAGACCTGAACCTGACAAACAAAGGTTGGCTCTATAACAAAGACTAATTTGTGTACAGTTTAATTCCTGAGCACAGCATGTTTAAACCAAAATATTCAATTACACATAAAATAAATAACAGCCTTTTAGAGATTGAGAGGCTCGAGGGTTCCTTGAGGCTGCCCAGTTAAAGGGAAAATGGATAAGGGAGATGCAGAGTGAAGCCATCGCTCTCGAAGCACATCACTCAACTCACATTGAGGGCACAAGATTAACTCTTGATCAGGCAAAAAGAATACTTACAGGGAAGGAAGTCCCCGGTGTTCATCTGGATGACTTCTCAATAATCCCTCTATTGGGAGAGCCAAGCATGTTGAACTATTTAAAGTGTCCTTAAGGACGGCCAATTATGACCTCGCTCAATTGGAGAAATTAGGTTTTATCGAAAAGACAGGAATTGGAAGGGCAATAAAATACATGATAAAAGAGCCAACTTAGGATTGCACGCAAATTGCACGCAAAATGATAAATTGAATTATGGAAGATACAAAGGAACTTATAGAAAAACTTATTCCATAAATGGACTCCAATATAGAGAACAAAGGGAATCAAGGAAGGGAAAAACCACTTGATCTTAAGAGCCAAGAAGGCCATAGGAGACGATTGCGAGAAAAATTTATAAAAGCAGGTATTTCAGGATTTCATGACTATGAGATAGTCGAGTTGCTATTAACCCTTGGAACCCCTCGAAAAGATTGCAAACAGCAGGCAAAGGCAGCTATTAAAAAATTTAAAACCTTAAGGGGCGTTCTTGAAGCACCGGTAGAAGAACTACAGGAAATTAAAGGGATCGGACCACACAATGTCTTTGGAATAAAACTTGTTCAGGAAGTAGCCAGAGAATTTCTTAAAGAGAAAATTCTTAAAAAACCTATATGCAAATCGTCAAAAGAGGTCTTTGATTATCTTTACCATTCCATGCGTGATCTTAAAAAAGAAATCTTTAAGGTTTTATTCTTAGATGGAAAGAATCAGCCTATAGATATAGAAGACCTCTTTGAAGGCACATTAAATTTGAGTTCAGTGTACCCGCGCGAAATTATAAAGAGCGCCATCAAACATAATGCCGCCTCCCTTATCTTTGTCCACAATCACCCATCAGGCAATCCAGAGCCTTCCTCAAGCGATAGAGAGATTACTAAGGAATTGATCGCAGCCTCAAATACTATGCAAATTAAGGTATTAGATCACATCATCATAGGCGACAACAAATATTTCAGCTTTGCAGACGAGGGACTGATTCCTGACCGTCCACAGGCGGGGAGGAATATAACATGATCTTTTGAATATCAATAGAGCCAAGGGGAGATAATTAAGACAACATTAGGTTTTCTAAATAGTATAGAGAAAAAAGTTACTGGGCTATCGGGTTGGCTCCAGTGCATACTATATATTGTGGTTTGATTTTTTCTATTGTATTGTATATATTTATTGGTAATTTTCAAAAGGAATTTATATGTTCTCTCAAATTATATCTACTCTT
>Ga0233413_10001206_pt1 | contig 11476 bp, 10 predicted proteins | sample Na_anoxic_6_MG_FD_189019 | JGI IMG/M metagenome (GOLD analysis project Ga0233413, IMG submission 189019) | Seawater microbial communities from Saanich Inlet, British Columbia, Canada - Na_anoxic_6_MG | ecosystem: Environmental > Aquatic > Marine > Inlet | place: Canada: British Columbia... | reverse complement strand
TTGTAGTTAGTGGCATAGACACGGACCTTGGCAGTGCGAGTACCTTGGACAGTGGCGTTAGAAAGGACAAGTTGAAGAGTGGCGTTATCAATTCTGGAGAAATTGCAACTTCCGGAAGGCTGGTGTTCCTCAGGGCGAAGAGCGAAGGAGTAGACGTTGATACCAGTGTCTGGGTTGCGGGTGTGGTGTTGGTAAGGTTGGACAAGGTCGAAGTATGTACCTTCACGCTCGGAGAAGCGATCTTGACCATTAAGTTGGAGCTTACCAGTGACCACAGGGTTCTCACCCCAGCAATGCATGTCGATGGATGTCTCGGAAAGAACGAATGTACCGGCATCAGAGACACCAGAGTTCATGAATTCATCACCAGCATCGGGTGCGAAATTGGGGTTGGTGTATTGTCCATTGGCTTCACTCCAGTAATCACCAGAAGCACCTGTAAGATCGACGGCACCAGCATCGTTGAACATATTGTCATTGATGTAGGATTGAGTTGTTTCAGCAATAGCATCAGGTCCACCGAATGCATGGATGGCGTTGGGAAGAACGTCAATAGCATCAGTGTAGTTGAAAGGTTGTGCACCAAGAACCTTGTTAAGAGGTTGACCACACTCAAGAGATGAGCAGTAATCAACATTATTATCGGGTTGGACAACCCAGATAAGCTCCTTACAAGGGTGATTGAAGTTGAGCTTGATCTTGTTGGAAGAGGAACCAACAGATTCATCACCAGTGAACTGAAGTTGCTCAATGAGGTACTCGTGGGGGTTCTGGGCCATTCTGCGACGCTCGTCTGTGTCAAGGAAGACATAGTCGACGTAAAGAGAAGCAGCAACAAGAGATTGGTTGTATGCGGTGGTGACCTTGTTGGAACCATTGTCGCAGTGAAGAGACCCAACAGCGAATAAGCACTCATCAATAGGACGAATATCAAGATTGATCTTGACCTCGTGGTATTGAAGGGCAATAAGAGGAAGGGCAAGTCCAGGATTACGGCAGTACCAGAATTGGAAAGGCACGTAAAGAGTGGTCTCGGGAAGAGCATTACGGGGAGCACACACTTGTGTTGGGGCACCGCTCTCACAGGGTCCATCAACATTGTTGAAAGAGGGATCGGTGAGGAATGTGAGTTGAGTGGTATTACCAATCATTTGGTAGTATCCACGTTGTTGCTCGGATGTAAGGGTAAGTTGGTTCCAGATGTGCATCCAGTCGCCATATTGACGGTCAATGCGTTGGCCACCAATCTCAACCTCGACTTGAGCAATGAGTTGCTCTCCGGGGAAATCTAACCAACGAGCGTAAACACCCTCGTCATTTGCTCCATTACCTTTCATACCTTGGTTAATCTCAGGGAGAGTAACCTGTAAGTAGGTGCGGTATGCAAGATCACCATTACGGCTGATAGTACATGTGACACGGCGACCGAAATCGGCTTGACCGTTAAATGTTTGTTCAATAGATTCCATTGCGAAATTAGTATAGCGTCTATAAGACACTTTCCAGAAGGTGATTTGAGGGTTGCCAGTAAGATAAACATCTTGGGCACCGTAAGCTACAAGTTGCATTAATCCGCCTCCCATTTTTGTGTTATAATATTGCTAAAGAAAATAATTTTTCAGAAAAAAAACTAATTAATTTATGATTATGAAAATATATATTATAATCAGAAACTGTTTTCCATGAAACAAGTAAGAAAATTGGGTGAGAAATATTCTTTTTTACCACGATGCTTCTTGGAAAGTATATAATTGTGCTGTTTTTTTTCAATGGTCCATTTATTGTGTAATGATTTAAGTAAAAAATGCGATATATATGTATTTTTTTGACCTGTTGCATTAGACATAGTATTGGGCATTGCATTAGACATTGCATTGGGCCGTGTTTTATACATTTTATTTATAGTTGTTTCATCGATTAATATTTTATTGGTTCTATTTTTCAAAAGATAAATTGTACCTTGTTTTTTAATTTTATATGATTGTTCTAAATATTCTTCAATGAAATATGCCTTTTTCGAATCTTCTTCTGAAAGTTCATTCGAGTGACTTCTTTTTTCAATATTTATTTCCATTAAAAACGATCGATATATTATTTTACCATAACTAACATATTACACACTTGAATATTTAATACATAGGATGCAATATAGTTTAAACTATAATTGCGTATTTAATATAGATCATTTTTAGATATGCCTTCATTTAAGCATAAAACAAATAAGAAAATTACGCTTGATGAAAAAAGTATAGTTACGCTTGACAGCAAGCACAAAGAAATAGAGTCTGAATTTTATGATAATAATAATAAAACTATTCCTGAACTTAGGGCATTAAAGAGATATTATAAGACTCGCTTGGAAACTGAAGTTGATAAAATTATTCGCATAGAAATGAATGATCGCATAAAAGATATTACTTTAAAAATTCGCACTGAAAATAAAAAACAAAAGGATTATTATCTGCAAAACAATAATCTGATTTTCGATTATTTTGAAGCAAAAAAGGAAATTTCTACTGGAAGCGCGAGTGAAAATAAGAGCATTTTGAATGATTTCTTCAAAATAAAAGATAATGAAACCATCATAAAACAGCAATATGTGAATAATAGTGTCAAGAAATACTTGGTCAACATTGACGATGAGTTTATGGATGTAAATAATTATGTCGTGTGTAATGTGGAAACGTGTTCAGCGTGTAATAAAGGGGAGTTGATACCAGTAGATAGTGATGGTATTATGATTTGCAACGTATGTTTTAGTAATTTTCCCTACTTGATTGAAAATGAAAAAACGTCATATAAAGAGCCGCCCAAAGAGGCGTGTTTTTATGCATATAAACGTATTAATCATTTCCGGGAAATTTTGGCACAATTTCAAGCAAAAGAAACGACGCAGATTCCAGAAATAATATTCGAGGACATTAAGAATCAAATAAAAAAAGAACGTATCTCAGTGGAGCAACTTACGAATAAAAAGGCAAAGGACATTTTGAAGAAATTGGGTTATAATAAATTTTATGAACATATTCCGTTTATAAAACATAAATTAGGAATTAAACCACCCGTTATGACACAGCAACTCGAAGAAGTATTGTGTAATTTATTCATGGATATTCAAGGACCGTATGCAAAATTTTGCCCAGATGATCGTGTGAATTTTCTTAATTATTATTATACGATATATAAGCTGTGTGAATTATTAGACCAAAAACAATTTTTGCCGTATTTTCCCATGTTGAAAGATCGTGAGAAGAGAATTGAGCAAGATGATATTTGGAAGAAAATATGCGCAGAATTAGATTGGGCATTTATTCCAACAATTTAAAGTTTCGTCGTTTAGTGCAAAAACGTTGAATTTTATAACAAACGTTGAATTTTTATATATAATATTTTTATATTATATATGAATGACTTGGCCTATTCAGTACACGTATATGAACCGGAATCGGTTTTCTCGTCATGGTTGAGCCTTTCGTATATTTTACTAACTACTGGTTTATTATTTTATCACATGTCAAATCTTAAGACGATAAAGGCATCTCCTCGTGTTTCAGCAACCATTGCTATATCGTTGGTGTTAATTTCTACCATGTATATGATATATTCAGTTGGTCCTTATACATTGCGAATGAACCATGTAATACATATGTGTGAAAACGATAATAAATGTTCCAAACAACAAGTAAAGCATTTACGAATTATAAAAAATTCGTATGTTGGTCTCGGTGTTATAACATCTGTTGTTCAATTAATCATTATATACTTAATTGGCAACGAACTTTATAAAAAATTATAATTCTATCAATTCTTTATAAAAGATGGCATTGTATATTTACAGCAGATTTACAGCAGATTTACAGCATTTTATTTGGGAAGTCAACAAGATTTGCTCCAATACCAAATCCTGCTCCGGAACGAGCACCCATGGCAAGAGAAGGCACGTATGTGTCTAAAATGCTAAATGTAGCAGCGGCTGTAAGAGCAATCATAAGAATCTCTGACATATTAAGACGTTTGTTTGGGATAGCAAAGGCAGCAAGAGCAACCATGATACCTTCAATAATGTATTTAAGTGCGCGACGCAAAACATCGCCCATATTCAAGTGTAAACCGTCCATTTTATACTATATAAAAAGATTATTATTCTTATATAATTAAATTATATCTATCGATTTTGTTAAAATACTATTTCATTAAAAATCACTTAAACTAATTGCGATATTTAGTATTATATAAAATGGAAGTACCTAAACCTAAAGGAGTTCTTCTAAAAAATAATACCAACTATGTGGATTTGTTGGATGAGGATAAACCAATTGCTGGGCAGAAGTTCGCATGTTTATCATTTATTTCACCGGAAGATATCATTAAGCAGCGAGAAATGTTTTTTTTTGAGAATTTTGTAAAGCATTGGGATTTTCACAAGTCGATGGATAAATATAGACAATTTATGAGCTTTTTGAGTTTTAAATACAAGATTGATTTTGATAAAGTGACTGCCGACTTGAATGAGTTTTGTGAGACTGAGCGGGACAAGCTTATAAACACGACATTTATTGATGAATATAAAACGTTTGTGGATGCAAAGGAGGAGGAATTGAGTGCGGAATTTGATAAGCGCCACGAATTTCAGACAAGCATTCGCGGAATTAAAGTTCGTGGCGTGTTTCCATCACAAGAGGAGGCGGAACTAAGGTGTAAGTTTTTACGCAATGCTGATCCCAACCACGACGTGTATGTCGGTGAAGTAGGTCTATGGATGCCTTTCCATCCAGAGGCATACAAGACTGGTCGCGTAGAATACATGGAGGATACATTGAATCAATTGATGAGTGAGAAGAAGACCAATGAAGCGGAAGCCAAAGTGGAATTCGATAAACGAGTCAGAGAGACCAAGGAGAAGGCAATTCTTGATAATATTAACAAGGCAGAGGCGTCGGGAAACAAGCTCACGCAGACAATTAATGACCAAGGAAATCTGGTAAATGTTGCAACCGCGGATGGTGCATCAAGCACGTTCGGAATTCCATCCAAGGAGGATTCAATTTTAACAAGTGATGATATTCATAATTCAATATTCGAGGTCGATAATGTTATTACAGATAATAATAATAATGACCATGGATTGTCTTCCATGTCGAAATCAGAAGTGCTAAATGTATCTCCGAGTACGAGCACTGACATGGATGTGGCTGCAGATGATGATGCAATGGAAGTGGGTTCAGTTGATTAATATATATATTCATATAAACATGAAATAATGCTTATATGAAATGATTACCAAGTATTTTTGCGCACATTTATTTTTGGACCAGCACCCTTTTTTTTCGACGAGGTAGGATCATATGGGTCGTCATCGTCATCATCAGAATCCAATCCCTTTGATATTTCCCAAAATTCATTCGACCCGAGTCTAAAACTTTTATGACTTTGTGCTTTATACCAATAAATTTGATCCTGTAATTTATTCGATTTGCAATTATTGTCAATTACCAGACATTCAAAATTTTCGGTACATTGATCCATTACTTGAGAAAATGATTCATATGTGGGAAACATACCTGCATAATTTTCCCATATTCGTCTTCTATTCGCAATATAAGGTTCTCTCAAAATAAAAACATAATCAATATTCGTTCTTAGATTAGGTGGGATACCTAACGGATATTGCATCGTGATAACAAGCATTATTTTCCAATGACGCCCATTCATAAAAAGTAGTCTCATCATTTTGTCTTTTGCCCATTTATTATCATATAAACAATCATCCAATATAACAAATGCTCTTGGGTCAATATTCGATTTTTTATAGGCTTCCTTCTCTTTTTTAACTTGCTTCAAAACACTTTTTTGTCGCTTCAATATATTCTCGATAATTGCAGTATTGTATTCATCGTGAATAAACAATTTCGGTACATGATCGCTAAAAAAACCATTGCCTGCTTCAGTTCCAGATATAACTGTACCTATGGGAATATCTTGATGATAATAGAGAAGATCCCTCACTAAGAAACTTTTGCCCGTATCACGTCGACCTATCAATACAATAACAGGCCCCTTGTTTTCATCGGGGTGAAAGCTAATATTTTTCATATCAAATTTTTTCAAATCCAGAGTCATTCTTTTGCTAAACGGAGACACAATTTTAATAATCATAAAACGCAATATTACTAAAATATTCATCCAGATAATAATTACTCTAATTTTAGCATTAATTTTAGCTTTAATTTTAGCATTATTTCAGCTTTAATTTTAGGTTTAATCGGCTATAATTTTTCATGCTATTAAAGTAATGACTTTTTCAATTTACTATAGGAAGAAGAAAAACCAACACCTTTTCCAATCTTTAGAGAAATCTGACTTAGGATTAACAAAAATGCAAAACTATATACCCATATATGACCGATTCTTCTCACTTAACGAGACAAATAAAAATCTAATTAATTTAAATTCACATAATTATATTACACATTTTCATAAAACGATTGACAATCATATTATTCATGCGAAAATCATGAATTCAAAAACAGAAAAGGATAAAGATTGTGAAATTTTCATTAAATATGGTCCACTATTGGATCCATTAAAATACTTGGCTGGGAAATATGTAGGTGAAGACATATCTACTTTGCCAAGTGTTGAAACCAATAGTGAAATCGATAAAATAAACGACCATAATAACTCGGCATATGTAGATTCTTTTATGACATACCTAACCAGCAATTTACTTCACCATAATAGTTTTTTTCATGGACTGGACTTTTATGGAAGTTTTCTTGGGATAAAGAAGGGATTCGAGTATGATATAGTCGATGATATGGAGGCCATTCACAACAATAGTTTTTTTCATAAAAATAACAAAAAATTATTTGATCTACCCGACAATATTGATACCAATTATTTTGATAATTCTTCTCGCAACTATAAAAATCGATTAACTATTGGTGATTGTGATTCAGTGTTAAGTATATCGTCTTTTGAAAGTGATGTATTGGATGTGTTTAAAACCGTAAAACCGTCAGGTGTTATTGAACCTTCTCCTATTATAAGCGAGGAGTATGAAAATATTTATGAATCAGAACAAAACGTTTTCAAAATTAAAAGTGAAGGCTGTGATGATGATGACGATTCGTCATCCACCTCGTCCACATCTATAAACGATGATTCTGATAATATGGATGGATATGAAGAAAACGATTGTTCGGATGACGAATATACGGATTGTAGTTCAAGTTCGGGAGACGATGACCCATTAATTGTGCGCATTAATGAATTTCCATGCCAAGCTATATTTTTAGAAAAATGCCACGATACATTGGATACACTTATGATGTCTGGCGATTTAAGCGAACCTGAGTGGATATCGGTATTATTTCAAATAAATATAATGTTATACACATATCAGAAATGTTTTCAAATGACACACAATGATTTACACACGAATAATGTCATGTATATTAATACCGAAAAGAAGTTTTTGTATTATTGTGTCGAAGGCGTTCATTATAAAGTCCCAACTTATGGAAGAATATATAAGATTATCGATTTTGGGCGAGCTATTTACAAGTTCGAAGACAAAATAATATGCAGTGATAGTTATCACCCAGACGGAGATGCTGCGACTCAATACAACTGTGAGCCATATTTTAATAAGAATAAACCTCGATTGGACCCTAATATGAGTTTTGATTTATCGCGTCTCGCGTGTAGTATTTTTGACTTTTTCATCGAAGATATGGATGATGTGGATAAAATCAAGAAGATGAGTCCCACTTTTTCTATTATAAATGATTGGGTTACTGATGACAAGGGAAGAAATATATTATATAAGCAGGGAGGTGAAGAGAGATATCCTGATTTTAAATTATATAAAATGATTGCGAGGACAGTACATAATCATTGCCCAAAAGATCAGTTTACGCGCCCTCAATTTGAAAAATTTAAAATCGCGAAAAAGAAAATTAACAAAAAATCAAATATTATGAATATCGATAAAATGCCTGTTTATTACAAGTGATGTTGAGTTATTTCATATACGACGAGGAGTGATTTCATATACGACGAGGAGTTATTTCATATACGATATTATATAATATTTTGTATATGAAAATTTATTTCAAGTGTGGTTTACACCATTTAATATTTAAAAATCTGGCTTGTTTACAAAGGCATTTGTTGCTGTGTGGCCGATTGATGGGAAAAATTGTCCATAAATCATTGCACCAATAATATAGCATACATATACAATTACCGAGTCCTTAACAATATGCTTTAATGGCTTCTCAGTAGTTTCCTCGTTGACAAACTTTAATTCGATCATTTTGATCGCGAAAAACATCATCGCAACTAAAATGGCATTAGTGTAAATGGATTCCATAATAATAAATCATTAAATTATATTATTATGCGTTTAACGAATTTATGTGTTTATTGAATTATGCTAAAGGCAAAATCTCGATTTCATCCCAAACGCCTTCCTTTTTTAATTCGGTTGGTCCTGGAATAACAGAATGTACGTCTAACTCTGTTAAATCAATATCATTTCCAATTTTAATCTTTTCGTCTTCATTTTCTTCGGACTCATCTTCCTTTCTTCGTTGATTATTTTCTAAACTTATCTTTTCTAAATTGGCAACTGATTTTGGAACAATATTCGTCGACACATTTTTTTCAGAATCAATTGTATTATCTATATCTGAGAATTGTATTTTTTGTGAATCTGGTGTAGGTTTTGCTACATCAGTTGTGATTGTTGCGGCAGATGTGCTTGCTCTTGCTGCGTCAGTAGTGCTTGCTGCGGTAGTAGTGCTTGCTGCGGTAGTAGTGCTTGCCGCTTCAGTAGTGCTTGCTGCTTCAGTAGTGCTTGCTGCTTCAGTAGTGCTTGCTGCTTCAGTAGTGCTTGCTGCGTCGGCATCATCCAAAACCGGTTCTTCTGATATTATTTCTTCAGTTTCTTCGACTTGCACATCTTCTTCCACGCTATCATCCATATAAACTTTAAGTATTTCTTCTACAGGAATATTATCTCTAATTGTATCAAGAACACATTCTTTTGTCATTATCTCAAGCTCTCTATTATTTCGCTGAATATTTAAAGGCATAATATTCTGCTCAAATAAATAAACATTTGTATACAATTTTCGCGCAACATTGATATATACCTTGTGTATAAAATCGTTTAATTGAGGAATATTAATGTCAACCTTTTTATGTGTATTTCCGACACGCATGCAAGTTAGACTTTTTAATTGAATAATATGCACACATGTGATTAAGTCTTCCAGGTAGCCACACTTACTATTGTCGATAATACGTTTTGTTTCAGTATCAATAATGGAAGCATTCCACTTGGGTACACGAGAAAGAAAGTTTTGAAATGTCATTAAATACTTGTCGTGTTCGTCATTTTCAGAACATAACTGTATTGCTTCTTTAAAAATTGATCTGAAACCTTGAATTACCAAGGGTGTGAGAATATGAACCAATCTTGCGCCCCACTCGTTGCGTGATTCTTGAAGACTCGCCATTGAATAATCGTCCATTTACATATTTCCTATATTTTCTAAAGTGTCTTCAATACGTATTAACATATAATTCAATACTATCAACATACATAATTGTTCATCTCTAAATTCCTTCTTAATTTGTTGAAATAAAATCAATAATCTATATTTTCTACTGAATGTTATGTTTAATTCTTCATGAGAAAGTGATTCAAATAATGTGATAATATCTAAACCGCTAAATCCTTTGTTATATAATTGGGAGGTCAGTTTCATAATATCATTGGCACTTGTATTAGCACTTGTATTAGTAATTATATTAGAACCCGGTTTATCAAAAATAAGCTTCCGCAGTTTTTGTAAACGTTTTTTTCCTTCTTGTTCAATCTTATACTGTTTATTTAATGCAAATGCATACAAGTTCGTTTCATGACCATTTATAATTGGTATGGGAACATGAATTTCACAAAATCGAGATATAATGGGTTTTAAAAGGCGGAACTTGTCTTCTACAACAATAAAGAATCTCGTTGAGTGACTAAACAATTCTATACATCGACGAAGAGCTGATTGCGCATCAATTGTTAACTTGTCGGCATTTTGCAAGATGATCGTTTTAAAAGTGTTTCCCTCCATATTGTTCATATTTGTCCTTGCAAAAAATTTCAGTTCTTCGCGAACGAATTTAATACCTTTTCCTTGGGCACAATTCACATTGATGACATATTTATTAATTATACTTTTATCACTATTGTATATCAAGTCAATAAAATTATATAGTAAATATTTTTTACCAGAAGCATGACTGCCGTGAAAAATAATATTGGGAATCTTGCCTACTTTATGAAAGTGATGCAGACGACTAATAATATCATTGTGAATACTAAGTTCCATAATGATATTAATACAATTGATTTATTTAACTTGATTTCTAATAATAACTATTTAGACTTTGGGTATAAGGATTTTGTTTAAACGCGTTTAATAATTCGGGTTGAATGCGATCACATCCTTGACTATTGTTATAATATTGCGGCATGTTCATTTTACCATGTGTTTCAACTGTTGGTATTGCTGAGGCGGACACCCCTCCGCTCGGAACCCACATACGATTATTGTCTCTATCATGATCCTTCTTATCAATGTGAATGTTTTCCTCATTATTGAGTATCGCCATACCTCCTTGATTGGGACGATTTTTGTATGTTTTATTAACATTGTTGCGCTGATTGTAAGCCGCATTGTAAGTTGCCGCACCAGTATTGGAAGCTACTGCATTACCCGTATATTCGACATTCGTTGTATCACGTTCATTGGTAATGGGTGTTTGTTTCGATACATTATATGCACCGTCGCGCTGTCCCTCAATATTTAAATGATTCATGCCGATTTTTCCCTCCGTGGTTTCACGAATAGTTGTGGGTGTTCTATCGGCTGGGTTGTATACAGATGGCTTAGGTACAGTTGATCCAGCATCACCATAAATACGACAATTTCCTACAACATTTTCCTTTCGTGTAGGTCTTAGCATGTCTAAAATGGGCGCCATGGCTGATTTAAATGCACCACCAACACCTCCTAAACGATTCGAATTAGAACATGTGCGATTATTCTTCAATATTTTATATCCATCACGGCCATAATCACCACTCGAAGCAGCATTATGTTTTGATAAATTGGCTGGACCCAATGCTTCCTCACCCAATTGTTGTTTTTTAGAACCTTCATGATGTCCATCAACATAATAGGCTGTACCTTCTGTATTGCTGCCTGTACCAAAATATTCTTCTGTTGTAGTTGTACGATTTACATTTTTTTGGACTTGCTCAGCTCGAGATGTCTGCCCCTTTTCAAGACCAGTTGTTGTAAGCCATCTATCGGGCGTATTTAAGAAATAGGTGTCTGGTAAATATTTCTCAACGCGACCTTGTGTCTCCACCGTAGGTGCCGTTTTGATATAATTATACGCCGGT
>Ga0233413_10001205_pt1 | contig 11481 bp, 26 predicted proteins | sample Na_anoxic_6_MG_FD_189019 | JGI IMG/M metagenome (GOLD analysis project Ga0233413, IMG submission 189019) | Seawater microbial communities from Saanich Inlet, British Columbia, Canada - Na_anoxic_6_MG | ecosystem: Environmental > Aquatic > Marine > Inlet | place: Canada: British Columbia... | reverse complement strand
CAATTCGTATGAATGACGAAAGACCTGTTGGGGCTTTAGATGCCCCAGATTCTCGTGATTACATAGCTGAACAGATTTTAGGCAAGGACGACGCTCCTTTGCCAGAAAGCGTAAGGCTAGAACTAACGGAAGGAGATCAAGGTAAATCTTCAATGTGTACCTGTTTCTCTGCATACCATTCAGCTCAAGTTGCAAACGAAGCAGAACACAACAAAGAACTTGATCCTTTATTCGACAAAGGATGGGAGTTGCAAGGGAAGTTTGGCACAAGGGTAAAAGAGGGAGACTACGTTCAAACTGCACTTAAATCAATTGTAAAGAACGGACTACATACTTCGGATGGAATCTATAAAATAGACGGGTACGCTCGTATACCAAAAAGCGAGGTCAATTACTGGCTCTCTAAGGGCTTTGCAATAGTAACCTCGATGGATGTTACCAAAACCAACTTCAAGAAGGCTAAACACGAAGGTATTTGGGGAGGCAATGATGGAGATAGAGTTGGAGGACACGCTGTATGTATAACTGGGTATAAACCTTTTTATAAGATTGTATCTAATTCTTGGGGAAGTACCTGGGGAAAGTTTGATGACGGTACATTTTTAGTAAAGAATGAAGATGTTAAATGGCTTGGCTCTTGCTATGTCTTATACGACCACAAAGACATAAAATATATCTTCAAAGATGTAACTGAAGAAAGTCCATTCGCAGAAGCAATACAATGGGCAAAAGACAACGAAATAGTCCATGGGTACGGTGATGGGTCGTTTTTACCCGAAAAAGCTGTTACACGCTCAGAAATGGTGCAAATTTTACATAACTACAGCAAATACTTAACAAAATAAGCATGGCAAAAAACACAAAGTCTATCTGGAAGAGTAAAACGCTTTACTTCAACTTAATCACTATCGCTCTTGGAATAGTGCAAGTTGTAAGCAATGTATACTACATTCCAACAGACATTCTTGCTCTAATTAACGGAGTAGGAAATGTTCTTCTTAGATTCATCACAAGTGAGAAGCTTGCAATTTAAGACAATTATGTGGTAGACTATGAGAGTTTCAATAAGTAGCTGGACAAGTAATAATACATACCAACTAGGTCAAGAGCAGCATACTATGAAACAACCAATCAAATTACTGGCTGATGCGTTAGAGTCGAATATATGCTCGATCAAAGATTGAGTTAAAGTAGGTTCAACGGTTGGTCAGTTTTTTATAAATTACAATGTTTGTCTTTGAAGTTTTTTACTAATCCTTGCATTATTCCAGCCGTCTTCATGTATTGGAAATCTACCGCCTTCTTTGGAGTAATCTTGACGTGATAGCCTAAAAGCTTGTTGGGGGGTGTTTCTGGCTCATATTCACCATACTCAGCCCAGCTCTCCCATACGTCAGCTAGGTCGCCCTGGGGGATAAATTTGTTCATCTAGCGTTTTGTATATTTAGATACATCCAAGATTTTGTGTCAGCTAATGCGTGGATCATCGCTAAGGCAGAAACCTGAAGGTCGCCAGTCCCATAGTTTCTCACCATGTCACGAAGGCGAGGCGTGTCTTCAAAAATAAACTCGCATTGTTTCGTGTTGTGCGACTTAGGTCTGATGTCGAGCAACTTTGCTTTTGCCGCTCTTAAAGCGCAAGTGATTTCAAAATCAGTTGTTTTGAATTCCATATTCATTTTGGTTAAGGTTTATAATGGTGGATGCTGATAGTCGAAGAAAGCAACAATTTGTTTGGCAAACATAAGTGCTTTACAAACACACTCAGGATCATGCATTCTCACAAAGGCTCGGGCTTCTTCGCTAAGTGCCGCAGAAAGGACGTTCATAGCCTCAGTTTCCCCAATCATCTCTTTTGATCCTTCCATTGAGATAAGTCCTATCTTCTCGTCATCAAGCGTGTAACTAATAACTAATTTATTCATGGTTTTTGGTTAAATAGATAAATCTGGGAAAGGGTCGTACTTACACTCCTTCAAATACTTCATCCTCTCCTTCTCTGGCATTGCGTCAAGTAGCCTCATACGTTCTGCACTCTCTTCCTCCATTCGGTCAATCATTGTCAAATTTCTAACGTACTGTGAAAAAGAAACATTGTGCCTTTTGGCCAACCTCTCACCAAGTTCCTTCTCATCCTTAGACATTCTAATTGTTGTCTTGCAATCCTTCATGTCCGTACAATACGCTATACAAATCTAAAAGTCAATACTCATTTAACATTTGAGCGTAGTCTTTCCTGATTTCTTTAAGTTCGTCTAAAGTAAGCTTAGGAGGATTGTGTTTTAGTCTGTTTAGACGTTCCATTTCTTCTTCGCCTTTATAGGCTTGTATTTTGTCGCTCATTATTCGTTGATCTTTCCAATCAGGAGAATGTATTCCGTTACGATGACAGTTAAAACAAAGAGCGATGCCATTTGATAGGAGTGTCTTCATGTAGTTCGATTGTTTTCTGAAGATGTGATGTGCGTCTAACTTACCTGTTCTCCCACATATTTCACAAACATCACCTGCCTTAGCTCTAACCAAACTAGACCATTCGTTCTTTGCTATTATGTTAGCCATTCGGCTTGGACTCATCTTCATACAACTCATCTATATTAGAAAGTAATTCTGCGTTTATTTGTATCGCTATCTTATTAGGACTGTCTCCTGGTTTGAAGATTCTTTGTACACTCACTCTTATTCCTTCAATAACTACACCTACGTTAATTCTGTAACCTTCCTCTAATTGTAGCCAACCATGCTCTAAACCGTTTACATCAGGTTCATCGAATATTTTATGCAATAAAAGCATTGTCTCGTGATGACACGACATTGCGTCCATTAGATAGTCGTAGTCTTCTGCTATTTTGTTCATAGGTTTAAGGTTCAGCCCCACCATCGATTACCGTATACAGCAACGAGTTAGGCGGGGCTTATAAACACTTGATTCTCAATTGTTGCATATGTATAGTACACTATTTTGACCTATTTTTCAATATTCCTCCTTATAAAAGTTCTTACTGTTGCTATCACTGCCTGTATTGAGCTTCTGCATTGTGGCACATCCAAACACTCATCCGCACTATCCAAAGCATCAAGACACATTATTCTAATCCTATCCGTTACATCACTAATCACGACCTCTTGACGCATTTCTTCTATTGATTGTTTTAATTCTTGTGTTTCCATTTGTCTAAATGTGGTTTAAGTGCTTCTTCTGCTATACGGATAGCTTCGTCTTTATGTTCATTGCAAAATGAACCAATTATTTCTCCCCTAATACCTGCTGTAATTTGTACATGCCCAGCTACCTCATTGGTACAAAATAGCCACTCGCAACAATCTCTACCTTTAATTATTTTTTTAATCCATTGAATTATCTTTTTCATAGGTTATAAGTTAAGTTCTTTTAGGTTATCAAGAAACTCTTTCCTCTATAATTTCTTTCCTTTCTGTATTCATGTTTATTTATTGTTAATTGATAGTGGGTTTATTTAAGATGATTCTTTAGGGCTTGGTGTTATTGATTAAGTCTTAAAACATAACTTCTTGCCTCAAGCGTTCTTCCCCAATTTTGCAATAGTCCTCGTCTAGTTCAAAGCCTATGAAGTCACGACCCATGTTCTTTGCTGCTAACGCAGTTGTCCAACTTCCCATGAATGGGTCTAGCACGATTCCTTTGGTTGGCGTTTCTGTTAGCTTGCAGAGGTATTCCATGAGCTTTAATGGCTTGACTGTAGGATGGATGTTTTTAGTTTTAGAGTAGGTTCTGTTGCGTTCTTCTTTGTCAGCTTTCGCTATGTAGTAAAAGCGTGAAGCACCTGGTAGTGTTGTGTGAAGACCTTTTTGGCTTTCATATTTTTGTCCTTTTCTTTTTCCAAAAACATATCCTTCATCTTTTTTCATTTTTACGCCAACCTTTGTTTTAATCTCTCCACTCTGCTCATCTAACATCTCTGCTGCTTCTTCGTCTAGGATAACGTTTGATGGGAAGCGACCTTGAGCCTCTGCTATTGCCACCTGTTCGTTTACTCTTTTTAATTTTGCTTCGACCATCTTTTCGTTGTGTCTCCAAGGTCTATCCCAGCCTTCTTTGCCTTTAAAAGTGTCTTTTTTCTGTCCTCCTCCGCCCAGCTTATCGTTTGTCTTGATTCTCCCACCATCAATGTTAAGCCCACTTACTCCCCAAGAGAGAGCGTTGTTAGCATAAGAGCCTTCGTTTGGTTTCATTGCTATTATGATTGGTTCGTAAGCAGGTTTAAGTCCATGTGATTTCCAACCGTTCCATTGTTTAGCTTCGTCCGTTACGGGATTGCCGTCAACGATTTTACACTCATACTCTTTGGGTCTATAGCCTGATTCTTTTTGCGACTTGCTGTATCCAGTTTTATAAGTTCCTTTTACTTCTCTTTTTCCTTTGTCCAACTGTTTACTAATATCGGTAGCTTTCGGGAATCCTGAACCGTACATCCACATCATACAATCTTTAAGAATCCAACCTGCATCTTCGATATTAACAGCCATGCGGTGTTGTGTCCGAGTACCAGCAAAGCACATCAAGGTAGCTCCAGGTTTTGCTACTCTTAACATATCTTCAAATATCTCGATACTAGGAATGTCGTAATCCCACTTTTTACCCATAAAGGAAAGTCCGTAAGGTGGATCGGTGATTATTGTGTCGATTGAGTTGTTGTCAATCAGTTTCATGCCTTCAAGGCAATCTCCGCAAGAGACCTCGTTAATGAGTTCTTTCCAGTTTTTAATTTCTTTTAGGTGTTTCATTGATTAAATATATTATGCAGGAAGCTCTCTTTCTCTCCCTTGTTTTTAGTCAACGGACTATCGTCCTTACGTCCTCTAGTCATGTTATTTTGTTATAAATCGTATTTACTTACGTTATTTTTATAATACTTGTTGGGTATTTTAGCTTCTATTGCTGCTGGGTTACCTTTCTCCTGGTCTTCTTTTAAATAATCTTTGTATGATTTTACTTTAGGCTTACTAGGTCTTTTAGCGTATCGACTTGTGCTTTCTTTGGAATGGAGGTTCATAAGGAATTAAGTTAATTTCGTGTGTTCCTTCTAAAATATTGTGTCGGACTTCTACTTGGATCACAGGCTTCCACTTGCTATTAGAACTAATCCTGCGAACAGGAACTCTACGGCTGGAATTACGAACGCTACCACGATCCACTTTAGAAAACCTATTAAGAATAAAATTACGAATAGACATAGAATAAAAATTGTTAAGAATTTAGTTGGTTTCATAGGTTTATTTTAAGACTTCTTCGCAGATGTGTCTAACTTCTCCTGTGTGCAATGTTCCCCAGCGTTTCAAATATAACCTAAGCCCATCCGTCCAACCATGTATCGTAAAATAATCCTCATAGTCACCTTGAATGAACAAATCAACGCTGTCCTTCAAGCTGTAGTGGTACTGTTCGTAACTTCTCCACTTACCCGAATCCCTGATACCAGTTAGATTCTTATGAGTTTTACCAACACCAGTTGTACCAAACGATGTTTCAATCTGTGTCTGTGCTGCAATTACTTTCGCACATATTCTTGGAACAGTACTAGCCTTACACCACAGCAACAAATCATCCACCTTGTCTTCTAAAACAGTACCTTCCCAATACTCAGTCAAAGGCTTTCTTAAATCGTGTACTATTTGCCATCTGTCTAAGTCTGTCAACTTTGGCGTTATTTCGCCCTTAGAAAAGAGTTCGTCTTTTTCTGCGTCAACATCTGCTTTTAAGTTTGCAAGTAGTTTAGACAGCGATTCTAGCTCATTTTTGAGTGATTCTAAGCGAGCTTCGTATGTTTGAATCTCTGCTTCCTTTTCTTTGTAGATTCCGTTCACATAGTTGTATTCTTCCAGAGTTGTGTTGTAGATTGCTTGGAGTGCGTCTGCTTTGTTCAAGGGTTCGAATTGGATGTATAAAAACATTCCGAGGATCATACCGATCATTGAGATTGCGGTATATTTGTTTAGATATTTCATAGGGGTTTTTGTTATTTGTTATTGAGGGATTGCTACCATAACTAGAGTGTACAGAAGGAGTGTGCCTAGTGGTACGAGCCAGTAGAGGGTTTTCATATAGGAATGAGGTTATAGGTTACTTTAAGTTCTCTTTGTAGAGAACAGCGATTGCTACTCCGTATCCGATTAGAGTTGCGATTACTAGAACTTCAAACATAATTGTTTGGGTTATTTTTTTTGTAGAAACTTGATTGCGAAGATGAGCGGTGGTGTGAAGAAAGCTATGCACATCAGGCACAAGAAGGCTTCTTCTTGGGAGTCAATTAGCCACGCTGTCCAGGCAAGGATGCAGAGTCCATTCGTAATGGCTGTGTACCATGCGAGTCCTTTCATAACGATTTGGTTATTTAAATAATATGAGTAAAGCTATCATGCCTAGTAAGACACATATAGCGGTTAGTTTGTCTCCGATGTCTTCAGTTGGTGTTCTCATGGTCTTTAAAGTTACGTTTAAGTTGTTTTATGGTTTTTTTGTAATTTTTGGTAAACTCAGTCAGTGTGTTGGCAAACAGGCAACAAACCAAACCTTTGTCTTTAACCGTGTGTTGACGACCCGTTTTTGTAAAAACAAAGATGAACTTGTTGTAATCACTTTTCTTCACCACCGCACGGTAAGCCCACTCTTCTCCTTTTAAAATACTACAACTTATACCAGCTTTATCTAGATACGGTTTAAATAGGTCTAATACTTTTTTTCTAGTCATTGGGCAGTTTGTTTTTAAATGCTTTTATTACGCGGTCCATCTGGTAGGCGTAGAATAAGTTGAAGTCTTTGTAAATGTCTTTCCAAGGACATGCGTTGTCGTCGTTACATTGCTCCCAGTAAACAAACAATACATCTCTTAACCGTTGACCGTGGCTCTTGCCTCCTGACTGGTCTAGGTCTACTTTAACTTCGTGTAGGTCGTTGTTTAAAGCTAGGAATAAGTCAGCCATTTCAGCCGGAGCTAACTCCTGCATCCCAATATGGATTGAGATTGTTTTGTCTCTCCTTGTTGAGATTTTCTCTATTTGGGCGTTTGCGAGATTGATCTTCATAATATTGTTCTTTAGATGTTGTTGGTATTTTAGAAGCTATGTCCTTGCCTCTTTGGACAGCTTCCTCCCAGGCTTTAATTGGTATTAGGTATTTCATATTAGTTTTTCCAACAGTAAGCCGAACAGTGAATATTTCCTTTCGCACTCATTACGTTGTCGGCTCCACATTTCAAACATTGACCTTTCCCACCTTCGCTATACTTAGGAGCCTCAGGAGCTGCCTTTAAGCTTGGAGTTTCAGGAACAGTAGAGTTAGCGTCATCATCCTCAGCTTCTAAAAGGAACATAGATTGCAAAGAGTATCTTCGGTAGTAAGTAATAGCTGAACCCATCTTCTGTGGATCAACGTCGCTTGGAAGTGCTATAGCTGACTTCATTAGTACATCACCGCTCTCTGGGTCTATAACGAGAGTTTTAAGCACGTTTACACCACTCTCTGATACTGTTAGTGGTTGCATAACCAAGAGTCCTTCCTCGTTTAAGAGTGGCTTCAAAGCCTCAAGTAGTTTGTTGATGTCAAAATACATTGAGTTGAAGAAAGGATTCTTAGAGTCCTTCTTAATTGCCTTGATCTCCTTCTGGATGTTTAAAAGTTTTTTCATTATTTAGTTGGGTTAGTTAATTTCTTTGCAAGTTCGTTTCCGTAGTCTAGTAGCTCCTGAACGTCTAAGTCCATAAGCCACGCTTCAAAATCTTCATACATGTCATCATCAGTTCCGTGATAGTCTTCGGCGTGTTTGTCTTTGAGAAAGTCTTCAAATAGGTCTTCCATGTTATATGGGTTAGTTAATTGTCTTGAGCGGCTTCTTTGGTACTAAGTCTGGCTCATCAGCCATCTCTAATATCATTTGATTTGTGCTTCTCCATTTCTTGTCTTTGACTGTCTGGTGAAGTCTAGTTCTCTGTTCTTTGCTTTTGAATCTTGTGAATCCTACGATGTCCATATTGGTTGGTTATTGATCTATTTAAGATTAGCACGGTTGATATATAATTGCAAGGGGAAATTAGAACATGACCTCTTGGCGAAGTCTTTCTTCTCCGATACGACAATACTCGGGCGAAAGCTCAAAGCCTATAAAGTCCCGACCTAGGTCTTTGCAAGCTCTGGCGGTAGTCCAGCTTCCCATGAATGGGTCGCAGATTAGGTCGCCTTCTTTTGAGTAGTTTTCTAAAATCCATCGCATAAGTTCAGCTGGTTTTTGGGTGGGGTGGTGGCGATATTCTTTATTTTTCATGTCTTCTTGCAACATTCCATTCCAGGTATATTTAAACTTTCGCACGGCTGACTTAAAAGAAGTCCACGCTAATTCACAATCAGCGAATCCTCCAGAGTTGTTTTTATCCCACACTAACCAGCATGATGAGTTTCGCAAGTATTCAACAAAATAATTTCCCCCAAATATAGTTTGATTTTCACTGATTCTAAAAATTTCATCAAAAACTTCTTTTTTAGGAATTTCTTTGTCCCAGTCGTGTTTCCCATAAACTTTAGTGCAAGCAAGTTTAGTTCCGCCAATAGTTTTAGTTCCGCCAATATTGATACCATACGGCGGGTCAGTTAAAACCAAATCAATAGCCTTGTCAGGAATCATAGCCATACCGTCTTTACAGTCACAACAAACAACCTCATTGATGAGTTCTTTCCAGTTTTTAATTTCTTTTAGGTGTTTCATGTTATTTAGGTGATTCTTTAAAAAACTTTTTGCCATCTTCTGAAATCCTGTCATAACACTCTTCGTCAATTTCTATTTGCATAACTTTGATTAAATAGAAAATTGCTCTAACCGAATTGTACAGCTGTTTAAAACAGGAAACAATTGCGCTTGAGTCTAGGTTCTCCTCTGCCATTAGCTTGTCCGTATCGAGTTGGTAGTATTTCATAAGGTTGGATTATAAGTGGTAAATATAAGAACAATCAGAACAATGAATCGAGGCTATGCCTTCTTCCATTTCGTCCCAGTTTAAATCATAATCGTTCTTCTTTGCCCATTCTTCAATTTCTTTTACCGTTCCTTCAAAGAATTCTTCACTACATTCCCAGCATATAGCTTTGTAGGTAGCTTCCATTCTTTCTGCTGTAATGTTTGGTTGACTCATGGTGTTTAGGTTAAATAGGTGGTTAATTTCTTATTGGTTCTCCTTTTTTTACCTTCTCTACCCATTCGGTGATTTTTTCCTGCTTGGGTTTGCGACCAGTTTTTGCTATGTATTCTTTTATTCTTGGTCTTACCACTGACGCTACCTCTGGATCACATTGAGTAAGAACTCTAAATTCGTCTTCAAACTGAGAAATTGTTTTTATCTCTCTAGTATTTACAACGATCCCGTTTAGTTCTACGAATCTTTGGTCGTTAATCGTAGCAAGCAACCTATCTTTGTTTTTAGCTTTGGTGAACATGGACTTACCATCATAGAGCTGTATCTCTAGCATTGGTTCGTATTTTTGTATTTCAGTCATGTTGTTGGGTTAAAATTTTGGAATACTTTTGGGTTCAACAAAACCTTTGATCTGTTCGTAAACATATTTAATTTTGTTGGAATTTTTTAATTTAAAAGAATCGTCAAGAATTATATCAAGTCTGCGGACAAATTCGTCTTTGCCAATTTTACCAATAAGAGTAACGCAATGTTTAGCGTATATCCTTGACCACCTTTGGGAATCAGCAAAATCATCTATTCCTATCTTTCCTTTAAGGGCTTCTAGCATTTTATTTATATCTTCATTCCCATATTGGGGTTTTTCAGACTTGTCTGTAGTATCTTTAGATACTATTGTCTTTTGTATATTGTCTTTTGTAATAGTGTCTTTTGTATGTATACCTTTGTTCACTAGTGTTTTGTCAGTTTGTTCACTAGTTTGTGTCAGTTTGTTCACTAGTCTAACTGGTGACTCTTTGTTCATCAGTGTCCAGCCTGTTTTGTTGAATTTATACCTGTTAGAAGAGTGGACTGATATACCTTTGTTCACTAGTGTAATAATGTTCACTAGTCTAAGGTGTTTTATTGCTTTTATAATTGCTCGTCTACTATATGGAACAGCCTTCTCGAATTGGGTTAAAGAAATCTCATCTTCTTTCTTATTGAATCCGTATGTTTTCCTGATGATATATAACAAAACTGCCATTTCTGTGCCATTCAACCCTGCATATATAACAGCTTCTAATATTTCATTAGCTATCCTGGTGTAACCGTTCTCTAATTGAGGTTTAGTCATGATTGATTATTAAACAGCTCAGCCTCCTCGACCCATGCACTTTGAAAGTTTGCGACAACCAAAGAAGTCGAGAAGGCAAAGCTAGTTAATAAGATTACATTGTGCATGGTATGTGTGTCGCAATTAAATTTCTAAAGGAATACTATCAGAAATGTCATCGAAAGGCAAACCTTTTATTTTATACTCCTTCAAAGGTCTGCCACTTGTATTTTCTCTATCAGACCATCTTGATTCTACTATTCCTTTACGTTGTAGATCACCAAGTCTAGTAGGTGATTCATAGCCTATAAAGGGAGCTTCTGGGTCTCTTCCACAGAAGTCAGAGGATAGAAACCATCTGTCAGGGTGTTCCACCATGTGTTGATGGATTCTAGTACATTGTGTGTTTTTCATAGGGATTTAGGGTTATAAATATGTCGTTCAAATCTTCCTAGTTCCATTTCAAGATTCTCAATGGAATAGCATTCAGTTTCAAAGGTTTCAAAGTCTTCTTCTTCTGGTTCAATAGTTAAATAGATTTTCATTGTGATTGGTTAAAGAAATTAAATTTTTCAGCGTATGGATGTTCTCTAATTTTTTGAAAGACTTTTTGTTCTATTCCTCGGATTCTCTCTCTTGTGACGTGGAACTCTTTACCAACTTCTTCAAGAGTACGTCCAATACCATCTTTTAATCCAAACCTCATCTCTATAATTTGTTTCTCACGAGGAGACAAGAACTCAAGCATTTTAATAATAGTCGTCGCGTCTTCAGTTTTCTTTGCGTCCTCTATTGGGTTATGGTCTTTTAGAAGCCGAGTTTCTTCGTGTGCCAAATACACACCAACATCGTCCAAAGACATTTCTTTTTTAACAACAGGGCTTATTACACTTTCATACATTATTGGGTTGAACAACTCTATTGGTTTTTTCTTCAATCCACGAGAAAGCCTCCAGGCGACTGGCTTCCAATTAACGCTCTTAACTTTCCCGTTTTCAAACTTTACCGACGTATAAGGCTTCTCTCTGAAGTTTATTAGCTTTAAAACAGTCTGATAGTCGCGGTGGCTAACTCTGGCCTCACAGAAACTCTTTACCGAATCCCAACGGCCAAATATAGCTTGGTACAACGGGTTGTTCTTGACCCTAGCGTGTAACAGTATGTCGTCCATTTTACATAAAGGTTAATAGAAATACAGTAACCACGAATCCTCCAAGAAATATAAC
>Ga0233413_10001204_pt1 | contig 11490 bp, 5 predicted proteins | sample Na_anoxic_6_MG_FD_189019 | JGI IMG/M metagenome (GOLD analysis project Ga0233413, IMG submission 189019) | Seawater microbial communities from Saanich Inlet, British Columbia, Canada - Na_anoxic_6_MG | ecosystem: Environmental > Aquatic > Marine > Inlet | place: Canada: British Columbia... | reverse complement strand
GAGGAGAAAGCCAAACATATGCAATCCCATAGCAATGCCGAAAGCAATGAGAAAGGGTCGGTCAAAGGTGGGGTCTTTATCTCTGAGGCGAACCGTCACCTCTTGAGAGCGTTTGCGCTTTTCCAGCTTAAGCATGCTTCTCCTTAAAAGTACTCGGCATTTTCGGATTCGGACGGCTTATAGACCAATCGCAGTCGGGGGCCACATTCCTGGCAAACAGAAAAGATTCTCAGGAAATCTCCATATTCCACTTCCTTATCAATACTTAAAACCACTGTCGGCTCTGTACCGGGATACTGTTTTTTGATTTTCCCAATTTCACCATCTAAATGTGATTTTAAAGACTGTAAATCCACGATTGCTTTCTTGGAGCCCACATAAATGACATTCTGTGCATCCATCACCACTAATAAACGAGTCGTTTGAGGGGCGGAATTTCTGTCGAGAACCGGATTTTGGACATTTAATGACTTAAGAGGAAGAATATCTGAGGTGACAATGAAAAAGATGAGCATTAAAAAAATGACATCGACCAGAGGCGTCAAATCGATCAGATTGCTGGAAGGCTTCAAATTGGTTCGAAAGAGCATAAAATTTACCGGATCAAAAAAATCAGCATATCATATTTCCGGAAATAATTGATATTCGAGTGGTGATGTCTTATATTAAAAAAATGGCTTCATAATAGAATGAGGAGCTAGAAAATGGGGTTTCGTGTTTAAGAGTGGAGGTGATTAGATGGTTGGATTTTCTGCATAAGTCACTCGTTTTTAAAGATTAAGCTTGTGTTAATATCGTGAGTTTGTTAGAATTGGCTTAGCCTCTGTATCGCGGGGGAATCGAATTAGGAGAGATTATTATGGCGAGTTTTTTAAATTCATTGCTTTCTCATTCTGCAGGTGTTGGAGAGGTAGAGGGTATTCGTGTCGAAACTGCTGTTCAAGAAAGTGATGCCCCACATACAGATCCGACCCCTAGAAAATCTACGGAAGTCGCTGCTGAGAGAGCCGCTGCTCAGAGCTTTAAAGATCGTGGGGAGACTTCTAAAGAGTTGATGGGTCCTGCTTATGGTGCCTTGCAGCAAAACGCCCGTGAAATGCAAGAGCTTATTGACAGAATAATTGATAATGAATAATTTTTTTAGACACGGCTGAACGCTTCTGTCGCAATTGGTTTTTAGAGATTATTTAGTTTCTTGTGGAGTGCTACTGCTGCTGAGGTAGTGCCAGAATAAGTCGTGAATCGTATATGCCGTATCTCTCGTGTAATCTTTTGTCCTCTCTACATAAGAGAGATCTTGCGTAGATACGTGAGATTGTTCAGCTGCGAGCAATAGAGTTTCGATCTTTTCTAACATTTTAGTTATATCAGGTGTTTCACCTTCTTTTAAAGTCAGCTCGTAACTTTGTCCTTCTGTTTCTTGCAAAACAGTTTCGCCGCTAGTAGTAGGGTAGCCCTTGATATATTCACCGACAGTCTCGTCAACGACTGCATCTCCAACAAAATCGCTGACCCCTTTTGCGACTGATTCAGTTGATTCAGCATTTAAAGAGGGAATGAGCTTATCTACAACATTTAATGAGGTTAAAGCCATTTTGAGCATGCTTGACGCAGTATGACCTGCGAGGAAAGTCAAGGTTGTAACTCCTGTTTTTCTTGCCTGATATTCAAGAGCTTCTAAACTTAAAATTGCATCGGGATCAGTATTACACTCCTGGCAAAATTCCTCAGCAATCCTAGCTGCACTTTTTGGGGATGGGTTTTTTCCGGTGGCCATATGTCCTGCAACTTTAAGTATTGCAGCTATTAAGTAGACTTTCATTTTATCGGTGCCCACAAATTTACTTGCGCGCAAAATTTTCTCCATTATCTCAGGGTTTTTTACGATCAGAGATATATATTTGCCGGCTTCTGTAGAAGGTATAAAAGATAATGCTGCTGCTGCGAGTGTGCTTGGTATGATTTCTTGTAAAAAAAGATTAACTTTTGGATGACTTCGTAGATATGAGTTCTTTTTTGCATTGGTGCTAATTCGGTTTGCTATATGTTGTATTAAGTCTTGTTTAGATTCTTGGAGGTTTCTCATGTGTGCTGCCCATTCATTGAGGGTGTCCGGTAGTTCAGGGATTTCTGCTCCTTGCTCTTGGGCTAATCTGCAATCCTCTTTCCAGTTTTGAAAATCATCGTTTAATTCTCCCCATTGTTCAGGTGTGTATTGATCAAGTGATATTAGTGTTTTTGTAAGTATGGCGAGTCTTTCTTCAGTTTTTCTCTCAACTCCAGTGAAATCTTCAAGACGTCTCTGAAGTTTTTCGTAAGAGAATTCACCATTACTCGATTCTGAGATCTTTTGATCCATGATTGCCTTGTCTCTGGGTGATGCATCTTCATATATTAAAAGTTCATCTTTAAGCCTTTGTAATGGTTCCTGGACTGCCGCTAGAGTCTCTTCATTAAATCGAATCAAATCATTGACCGCTCTTTTGTGCCCATTTATGTTTCCCAAATCTGCTAGGTTTTGTAGTGTCTGCACACTATCTTCAGGTTTTTCTTTACTGTATGCACCCCAGAGAGCCATGGCTAAGTTTGCTGCTGTGTAGTACACAAATTCCGAATAACCTTTTTTGATTTGTTTACCAAAGGTTGTATAGGGCCCTGCCTTTTCAGATCCTGAAGTCCCTTCTCTGAATTCCGAATCTGCGCCCCATGTCCAATTAGGATTTTGATAACCCCCATCAAATTCTCTTTCAAAAGATTGATGAAACTCTTCTTTACATCGGGATAATTCCGCAATAAGTTCTTCCCTTTGTGAATTTAGATTCTTTAGAAATCCCCTATCTTCAATCTTTTGATCACGTCGTGATCTAAAATCAGTTCGAAATTCTTCGCGATTACCCAAAGTAGCACGAAAAAATTCAAGGTCTTCATCAGTATCACCGTAACTATTTTCTTCAAGCATTTCTTTTAGGGTTTCATCATTTACTGTTTGTTGTTCCTCGATCATTTGATGATCGATTCTTTCTAGCTCTTTACCCATTCCCTCGATTTTTGTGGTTAACCTTAGGGAGTGACGATTTTCTAGACGCTGCTCTTCCTCGGTTGATGCTTTACCTTTGGGTCTATGTTCTCTTGAAAATTGTTCAAATGATCTTTGGGAGCCTTTGGGAGTATCCGGACCTTCCCGTAAAACAGGTTGTGCAGCTTGATCCGCGCTCCCTGCAGTGGCCTTTGCCGATGCTCCCGCCCCTGAATGAGCAGATGCGCGAGCCGCTCTGATGGTATCTTCTCCGAAAGCCCATAATTCAGCTCTTTGCCCCAACAACCTTCCTTGTAGGGCCAAACGACGGTCGAACGCTCTTTTTCCAGCACCAACTGCCTCAACTCCTCGTCTCCAAGCACACATAATATTACCGTTTTGTTATTAGATTTATATAAACTTTAACTAACTAATTATAACTTTAATTTAATTAATTGTAAAAATTTTAATATAATAGTTGATTTTATTTATTAAATAATTGGTTTGAGGAAAATTTAAATCTGAGGACTAAAAAATCGACCTTAGAATGCAGTTGGAAAAATATTTTGGCACAGTGGTATAACCTGCAAAAAACAATAGGAACAAAAGGGGGCCGGATAATGAAGATGCCATCTTTGCATATTCAAAAAATGTGTAGTCTGATTTTGTTGCTTATGACATTTTCAGTTTCATCTGAAGAATCACAACTGTATTCGACCTGGCGAAGTAGTTGTTCCTGGCGGGTAAGAATTGCTCTTCAATTGAAAGGAATTCCCTATGACTACATCTCTTTAGATTCTGTCACATCAGATGAGGATTATCAAAAACTGAATCCCTTAGGAAAAGTTCCCACTCTCTGTATAGATCATCATGTGATCTCCCAGTCCATTGCAATTCTTGAATACCTAGAGGAAACAAGACCGTTTCCTTCTCTCCTACCAAAGGATCCTTATGAACGTTCACAAGTTCGGCAGATTGTTCAGATGATCGGTTCAGATATTCAACCTTTGCAAAACAGTGCAGTACTAAAATTGTTTCCGGAAGGGGAATCGCTTCAATGGGCGCAGCACTGGATTCATAAAGGTCTCAAGGGTGTCGAGCAGATGCTCGAAGAAACAGCGGGTATCTACTGCGTCGGAGATGAAGTCTCAATGGCTGATCTTTTTCTTATTCCTCAAGTTGGTAACGCCCATCGATATGAAGTAGATCTTGCTCCTTTTCCTAATATTTGCCGAATTGAAAAGAGATTACAAAAACACTCCGCTTTCCAAGCTGCACATCCTGAAGTTCAACCGGATTATTTTCAATAAGTGCTCGAATTTTTTTTTTATTAAAAAAATTATCTTTCATAAAATTAAAAATTTCATTAATCATCTGGATGTATTTTGAACGAATGCCCCTCTGAATTGTCAGAGGATTCACAAAACAAAGGAAGGTAGTCATGACTCATTTCAATCCCGTCGCAGAAAATTCAGAAGTACAGGAAGAATTTGGTCAAATGGCGCACATGACGCGTGAAGGTGCCGTTGATCCCGGTGCAGCGCGTTCGGTTGAGCGTGCAGTAGAACGGTCACTTCGAAATGATGCGAGAAAGCGTAAGAGTGATGTAGAAGAAGGTTCTGAAAAGAGGCGGAGATTGTCGGAAAGAAGGTTGGAGGGGTTGACGACAATGACAAGGGATGATGCGTTTCAATTAGGGGCTGTGGCGCGGAGTCGTTTTGCCGATGAGTTAATGTTGGAGATGGGTGATGAGGCAAGGGCAGAGTTAGAGTTTGAAGAAGATCGAGAGGTGAGTTCTAAGGTCGAAGAGATCCTAAGTGATGCGGATTACGAAGAAATTAAAACAATAGAAGAAGATCGATCGTCATTAGTGGGGAGCCAAGTTTTTGAAATCTACCACATAGCAGAAAGTCAAAGGGGAGCGCACCCGAGAGCGGCGAATCAGATTAAAAAGTTTGCGCTGGAGTTGGCTAAAAGTTTACCGGAAAAAACGGTGGAAGTGATTGATGAATCAGTTGAGCTGGATGATTCCTATCTTGGAATGGCGAAACAAATGAGTGGCCAGCTTGGATTTGAATTGCCCGATGAAGAGATCAGAAAACTGGCCTATCGTTTACAAATGTCGAAAGCGGATCAGGAAGATGAAGATGGTAAAATGGAAGATGTAGATGATGAGGAAGAGCAAACGCCGGAAGAACAGGTGAAAAGGACCTTGGGGAATCTTATTTTTATTGCAGAGCGGGACATTGTTAGAGCTGCCGGCTGTCTTCCCGATGATGGAGAGAGTGATGTTGAAGATCGTATTTTGGAAGCATCGCATGACATAATGCAGGAAGCTGTTGGAAGTATTCGTCTTCATGAAAGAGAACATGAACGTACAGCGCTGCAGGATATTGATCAGGCGGTATTTTCCAGAATGACAGTGGAAATTGCAAAGCTATTGATGTTGGATTCCGGAGGATTTAATTTCGGAATTATTGATGATGTCGCAGAGAATTTAGTTCCTGAGCATTTAGAGGAGACTGAGGCCGCGATGAATATGATGATCGTTTTGGCGAAAATGAGTCAGGATTCTCGGTTGTGGGTGATGTTAAGTCGCGGTGAAAAACCTGAATCTGAGGATCTCCCATCGAATGAACTGATTCGAGCCATTCTTGGTCTTCGACCAAGTGATGAGATTACGGATAAGCATGTACAGGTAGTGATGCTAAGTGCTGTAATGGATCACATTCGTCAAGCAAAAGCGGGAACCTGCTTTGCGACAAGTTGGATGATACAGATTATGTTTGATCATCTTGATCTTGCGTTAATGGATTTTGCCGATGTCATTCGTCAGGGTTCTATGAAGCGGGTACTCTTTTCAGAAAGTCGTGAATTTCCTTTCTTTGCACATATGCCAAGAGGGTCTTTGGATACTCTTGTCACAGTAGATCAGCATGGGAAAATGCTTGCAGTTCGTGAGTATGAGGTAAATGCAGATCAGGAGTCAACGAAACAGCAGCCGCACCATTCTGCTTATCTATCGGAGGCGCCCGGAATGATTGCAGCTTGTAGAGCTCTGGGAATGGATGATGTGCAGGAGGTGATTACTGAAGCATTGCAAAATATGGGGAAAACCCAGTTTTATGTGAGAGAATTTCTTACGGAAATAGCAAAAGTTTCTTATCAGCGAAGAAATGCAATCCGTTACGATCTTCGAGACCTTGACAAGAGACCTTTGGATCACCTTGAGAGGAAGGCACAGTATGCTTTCAATGCTCAAGCAGAGAATCCTATGCATCGAGCTTGGGAACAGATCATGACTTCACTGGTCGATTATTTTAATTCACAATACATGTGGCCACATTGGACTTTTGATGCTTTAGAGTTGGCTTTTGAAGGAACTTGGAAGAGAGAAGACCCTGCATTTAAGAGAGATTTTAAGAAGTTAATGGACAATCTTTTTCTTCCGATGATTACTCGGATGCGATATCGGTACAACCCGGATATGGATGATGAACAGACAATTTTTGAAGATGCATCAGCTGCCGGAACGCGAGATTTCGGAAATTATGGGTATGAGCTATGTGATGCAGGGCTTCCTGACGATTTTCAATATTCGAAAGATCTGCGAAGAGAAATTAAAAGCCATACACACTTTATTTCATTACAAAGATTTGAAGAGTATCAGTCTCCACACGATTGGAAGCCGGTAAACTCACCTGAGTTGTTTCAAGAATTTTTGGAGAACCTGATTCGGGAAACAACCGGACATTTAATCTCAGAAGAACCCGGAAAATCTGCAGAATGGAATGCTGTTGCAGAAAAAGTGTCCGGACGGATTCATTCAGAAACATTCCTCCGGGGGATGATTGAATACCAATTCGGAAAAGTGAGTGATCAGCGAAAAGAGCTACGAAGAAATGAGAATACATTAAGTACAACACCGTGGAAGTTTCGATGGGGAGGAGATTATAAAGAGGTGCAGAACAGCTACTTCTCATTTAAGAAACATCCGACACAAGAAATTCACCACACCGGAACGGCCAAAAGTGTGTTGGCGTGGCAAATTAACTACATGAAAAAGCAGCCTGCAGAGATTCAGCAGCAATGGGGGAACCCTTTTGCCAAAACAGTGATGACAGCGCCTGTGCACGCGTTTCTCTTTACACCCGGCGAGCCCACTTTTATGCAAGCCTGGACAAGTGAAGTGGATACGAATGACTATGTACAAGAGGTGGTAGAAGAGCCTGGCATGGCTGTGGCAGAGGCGCCAATTTCTCGAACAGCACAGAGGCAACTGGTGGACTTTGTGGCATCCAATTACTGGGTTCGACCTTGTGATGAGAAGCATCATTTGGATCGTCAGGAGTTGACCGATACAAGCAAAGCAATATTCGATCGGATTCTTGCGAGCAAGTCAAGCTTGTATCATATGAAACTTGGGGAATTGCGTAGTACATTGCTGGATGCAGTGATTGATAGTCGTGCACGGGATCCTAAGGTAGGAAAGAGATATCGTCCTTGGGAAGAAACCTTCAAGAGAAGATTGAATAATGAAATCAAAGCGCTTGTACCGGATGCGGCAGATGGAAGTCGGCTTACAAGAGAGACAGTGCGCTCCTTGATTAATTTCGTGAGGAATCGGAAAGATCGATTGGCGCTTTCACCGGAAGGGGCGCAACGATTTAGATCGGAGGCACAGGAATTGCCTTCCGGGATGTCGAATACGGAATATCGGAAGGCGCTTGTTGAGATTGCACAGAGGGTTCATCAGGAGGAAATAGCATCAGGAGTAAAGGATAAGTTCTGGTTGGAGAAATTTGTTCCACTTTTGGATAACAAGTTGCTTTCTATTTTGAATCCCGGACAAGTGCAGCAGTTGATGAATTCTGCGATTTGCACATCGGATACGAATTGGAGGGATGGAATACATGCGATCCATTTCATCTTCATGGTGAATCCCGGTAGTGGTGAAATTGAGCTGTGTCGTTGGGTTCCTGATACCTCAGAGGTAGGGTTCATGGAACAAACAGCCTGGTTCCCGAAAAAAGAGGGTCACGATTGGAATTTGCCGAAGAATTATCACGTCTTCGAGCATGAACCCATGGTGAGAATAAAGGAGCTTGTTGAAGTTTAATCTGCACGAAGTGCGGTGACCCAGTCACCGCACTTCAAAGGTTAGCGTCAAATTAACCCGTATTGATATTGAACAAAGTAACACCCAGTCCCAGTAGGGACGATATAACGTAGCCCATGGTGTCAGTCCCGGTAGGGACAAACCGTGGGAGTAGGAATAAAAAAATAATCAGCCCCGGATGGGGCGACATATATATTTGGTCTATGCAACATTTTTCAATCTCATTATTAAGTGTCAATATGGGTTAATTTGACGTTTACCTCCAAAGCTCTGCGAGCAAATCTTTTCGGAAAAAGTGCGAAACGACCTCCGATACTTTAACGCTATGAGCAGCTTACTGCTTGCCTCTCAAAAACACTTCGAGCAAATTTTTTTTTCTTGCTTCGTTAAAAACGCTTTCATATAAGTCTTTCACAACAACAATTTTCGGAGCCGATTCATGCGAACACATCTCTCACTTCTCTTTCTTACATGCGCTGCAACACTTTTAGGAGGCGATTCAAGTGAAACTGAATTTCATAATCCAACACTTGTAAATCTTGAAGGCGATCCCTCAAACATAGTAAACGAGTCTGTCAACATCGTCACAGGCGATTTCTTGGAATCGGATGTTGATCTCGTAATTCCCGGGCCGGAACCAATCTCGATTGAACGAAGTCATGTGAGCTCAAATGGAAAAAGAAGTCTCATATATCATTCCTGGAACCTAAATCATCAAGGCAAACTTGATCTGCACGGTGAAAAAGCCTATGTCACAGATCAGTTTGGTTCACAGATGAAAATGAGAAATGAGGGAAAAGAAAGAAATGTTCGCAAATACCGAATTGATAAAAGTTCTTGGTTAAGCTGGATGACTAACAGCGGCTCCGGAGAAATTTCCGGACGTACAAACCCTAACAATCGTAATTTGTACCATAATTCAGCCCACACCATTCTGAGAAAGGGGAATGGAGAAGAGTACTACTACAAACATAGAAAAGATAGTGAGTACTTCCTTGATTACATACTCCGTCCTAACGGCAACCAAACAAGCTACGTTTTCGACAAAAACAAAAAGCTAGTCAAGATTGAAGCAAAAAACGGACAAGGAGAAGTTTTCTCTTCGGTAGATCTTGTTCATCCGGAAGGGAAAGATTTCAGAAAGAATCCTCGAACAGAAATCTATTCAAGTGACGGCAGGAAAGTCCTTTATCACTACGAAGGTTCTTACGGGGTCTATCACATCACAGAAGTGAATCGACCGAATGCCCCTACTGTAAAATATGAATATCATAGTGATTTAAGTAAGCTTATACGTAAAAAATTACCTGATCAACGAACTCTTGAAAATGAATACTATACGACTAAAGTTAAATCTGTTGACGGAGTAAAAATCAAAAAACTAGAACATGGCGATCCCAGCCTCGGTCGTGTAATGATTCAAAAAGCACCTGTGGGAACAGACTCGAATCCAATCATCACACATCGCTACTTTTATGATATTAAAGCAAAATCAGTCGGAGATAACGGAGAGAAAAATATTCTGCAGGGTATCACCACCGCCTACGACGCCCTTATGAACAAGACCGTCTATCACCATTCCAAAAGGCATCGACTGACCCAAATTGAAAAATTTGACAAAGACGAACTCTATAGCGTGGAAAAAGTCGAGTGGGGTGACCAAAATACACGCGAAGCAGTGAATTTAATGAGCCGCACCTATGAAGACGCAAATGGAAATATTCAGTTTTCCAGAAATTACACCTATGATGATTACGGAAATGTGATCGAAGATCGTCTCAGTGGCATCCTAACAGGCAGGGAACAAAATCCCATGGATGAGTGTTTGGTCAAAACATTTGTCTATTCCGATGACGGAAAAAATCATCTTCTCGAAGAGAATGACGGTCGAAAAATAACCAAGTATGATTACTATCCCCGGAATAACCAGATCAAAAAGAAGTGTGTAATCTCCGATGGAAACACCATTCTTCGTACTTTTTACGATTATGACAAAAATGGCACCGCTATTCTGGAAATCGTTGACGACGGATCAGAGAATGACATAAATGATCTTACGAACGTTACAGAAAGGCACATCAAGCAAGTAGTCCCCGGCACAAATGGTTTACCGAAAATAATTGAAGAGAAATATCTCGATCTCGCATCAGGTCAAGAGTGCCTTCTTAAGAAAGTTATCAATTGTTTCTCCATTGAAGGATGGCTCACAAAACAAGAACAGTATGATAGCAATGGAGAATACCTTTGCACGCTCTTTTGGGAGTATAATAAACTCGGCAAAGTGACAAAAGAGTGTGATGCACTGGGGCAAGAAACCATTCGACGGTATGATGCCAATGGAAATTGCATCTTCGAACAAGGGCCTCGAACTGATGTTCATAAAGAAATGGCGTATGATTTTTCAAATCGCCTTATTCGAGAAGAGATTATATTTTCCGACGGAACAAATCTCAGTACCCATCATAAGTATGATCTTTGCAGTAATCGTATAGCTACGATCGATCCCTACGGAAATGAAACGAAGTATGAATATGATTCTTTCGGACGTTGCATGAAAATTATTCAACCCGCCACTCCCGATGAAGAGAATCAACTCGTATCCTCGACAAAATCTGTCAAGTTCGATCTGATGAGTCATCCAACATTGCTCATAGATGAGCGTGGAGGAGAAACACATTGCACCTACACTCTGCAAGGGAAACCGATCGATAAAACCTATCCCGATGGAAGCCAAGAATTTTTCGAATACACCCTCGACGGCTTGCTGACGAAAAACGTCGCAAAAAATGGAATGATCACCGTTTACGAATATGATGCTCTGGGTAGAGAAACACAAAAAGAAGAGTATTCCTCAACCGGAGAAACCCTTTCTTCTCATGAAACCATTTATAATGCCTTCCACAAACTCGCTGAAATTGATTCTGAAGGTGCTGTGACTCAATATGAATATGACGGCGCAGGTAGACTCATTCGCTTGATCAAAGGAAAAAAAGAAACAGAATATCACTATGACACCTTAGGACGAGAATGGAAAACCCTCGAGTGGGTAAATGACTATGAGGCTCTAGTGAAAATGCAAGAATATGACCTGCTGGATCGCATCATCGAAGAGCGAACAGAAGATCTCTCCGGCAACATTTATCGCAGAACACAATACGAATACGATGCGTCAGGAAATCAAACACATGTTTGGAATGATGGACAGCTCACTTTGACTCAATACAATCCTCTCGGAGAAGTAATTCAAGTAACTGATGCCGAAGGAAATAGCACTCGCACTCATATTCAATACGATTTTCTCAATGATCAAGAGCAAAGAGTCAAGTGCACCTCTACGACAGATCCATTGGGGAAT
>Ga0233413_10001202_pt1 | contig 11506 bp, 19 predicted proteins | sample Na_anoxic_6_MG_FD_189019 | JGI IMG/M metagenome (GOLD analysis project Ga0233413, IMG submission 189019) | Seawater microbial communities from Saanich Inlet, British Columbia, Canada - Na_anoxic_6_MG | ecosystem: Environmental > Aquatic > Marine > Inlet | place: Canada: British Columbia... | reverse complement strand
CTTGAAAATATATAATTTGATCTTCATTTACACCGTTACTTGTTGGTGTTTCATCTGCCCATTGACCGCCATCCCAAATCTCAAACTTATCCCCTTTTGTGGAATCAAATGACCTAAGATTTCTTTTTCTTGGGAACAAAGGCATACCTCTACCCCAATCATATAACTTGTTTACACTAAATTCTTCTGTTACTTGTTTGTTTTCAAGCCATGTATGACCTGTTAATCTGTCAATTCTGTCCTCGTTGTCCATTATATTTTCATTAATCATTGAAGTATTTGGATCAGTATTAGGGTTAATAGGTATTCTAAGCCAGTCAGATATATTAGTAGAAGTGCAATAAGTAGGTGTCCTAACCATATATAAGCCTTGAGTTAATGTTATTTAAATTATTCGTAAAGTACATTAAGGCTTAAAGTGCCTGTAACGTCAGCATAAAGTTTTGTAAAATTTAGGTCTAAATCAGAATGAACTCCTGTTCCTGCAACAAGTCTATATATTTCTGGTGCAGTTGCATCTGAACCATTATAAAATATAACACTACCTGTTCCTGCTGTTGCTGGTATTACTGCTTTTAATTTACCTGATCTATTTACTACTACTCCATCAGCAGTTATTAATTTACGAGCATTTCGTGCCATAATATAGAATATAAAAAAGAAGTGTTATATAAGGTTTCTCTTATACACCACGGATAATGACGGTCATAGTACAAGTAGTATTTGCAGCTACATTTGCACTTGTAGTTCTTACTCTACCGTTGATTTTTGCAGTAGCGGCAGCTGATGCAGTTGCCTCTACGAACTGATAAGTATTCAATGCAAAGTCATTAGTTTGTTCAATAATACATGAATAGACTTGTTTAAAGCCTACTTGTGTAAAATCACAAGTAACTAAACCACTTGCAAATTGTCCTGTTCCAGTAATTGCAATATCACAAACCATCTCTTTTTCTACGCCTACCCCGCCCGGTTTAATGGTGTGGGATCTATCTGCATTTAAATGCGAATATTTGGCGTTTGTTGTAATAGTTACTGCCATAGTAATGTTTTTTCATTTTACTAATATATAAATATTATTATATATTGATATATAATTCTTATTCCATATAGAAATTTTTTTGAAATTAAATAAAAAAATAAAAAAAGGTTTGTGTTTTTATCTAGATTCCTGAAGCAATATCTCTAATCTTGGCTTGTGCTTTGAAGTTTCTACAAGTTGTTTCACCAAGCATATTATACAAAGCTCTATCTGTGAAAGCTTCGTTAATGAATGGATAACCTTGTTGTCGTTTTCCTGCTTCGTAATAAACGATTGGTTTGAGTATTTGCATACCTAACAATGGTTTGTTTGGAGCATTTTTATCTGCACTAGTGTTTAAGATGAACAAGTCATCTACTGATCCCTCTGCTGATTGGGTGGTATCCTTTGAAGGAATGAATGGAAGTCCATATATTGTGGATATATGTAATCCTGCACCTGTTCCAGTAAAGGTATCAACACCGTTGACACCAACACTAAATTCTGTTCTCAAGTCGGCTGTGTTTTGGATACGGTAAGCGTTCATGTAGATTGATTGAACTTCGGAGTATGTGTCCTGTCCACCAATCATTACAGTTGGCTCTTTTCCAGCGGCAATTCTAATATCTGCAAGGGTATCTCTTAATACTGCATCTGTCAAGACATCTGCTGTACCTAAAGTACCTGAAGGAGATTTTACCGTGGAATCCCAAGTACCTGCACCTGCATTTCTATCTACACCTGCACCGTTAGCACCCTTCCAAGGGTTATAAAGGTCGGTAAGATTTGCGTGTGCTTCGAATTGTTGTTCAGCGTTTGAAGCAACAATGACATCTAAAGATTCAAGGTTTAATCTCTCAAGTGCGTTGGTTGCAACTACATCAGTAGGAATTGCAGTAAGCATTTGATTGACTCTTTCTTTGAATTGATCACTTGCGTAAACTCTTTGTTGTGCGAGGCTACCATAGTTATCATCTCTAGAATTGTCTACTAATTGTTCCAATAACTCAGAGGCTTCGAATACATATTGTAAAGTCTTTGGTTTTACAGTAATCTCTTGAACTGCTGGTTTAATTGCACCAGCGATTGCTCCACCTTCAATAGTTCCACCGAGTCCATCTCTTGCACCTGCGGCAGATGTTAGATTTGGAGCTTTGGATTTGAAGATACGCCATCCAGAGAAATCCCAAACGTACTTTGGTAGAGCTGCAAAGATATTTGCCTCCATATTGAAGTTTGCCCATGCCATAGCACCGAATAGTGGGTTATAGTTGCCACCTGTTCCGGGATCTGTTGTACTGAAACCTGCTTTTAAAATCTCGTCAGGAGTTCTGTTATAGGTATAATTAACTAGTTCATCAATAGAACGTAGTCCTAGATAGGTAGACATTTTAATATGCTCCTCCCGGAAGTCCGTTACCGAACTCACCAGATTCTAGTTTGTTATATGCTATAACTAGTGCATCTTCTGCACTTGAAGTTTGACCATTCCAACCGCTAGAGATAGCTTTAAGGATTTGGTATCCTGTTGGTATAGTTGTTTCTTCTTCCCCTCTTGATTTCAAAAGTGGTCTAACTGTCTTTACAATTTCGTATTCAGAACTATCAGATTTTTTAACATCTTCTTTTTTCTCATCTTCATCCTCTGTTTTCTCAACTTCTTCCTTTTTATCATCTTCTTCACCATCTGCTTTACCCATAGTTAGACTAGGAGCATCAGTTTTTGGGGATTCACCTTTTTGAGGTGGAACAATAGAAGCTTGATCTTTTGGAGATGGTGCATAGGTATTTCCTAATTTGTCAGGATCACCGACATCGTTAGGACTTGATACTGCCGGAGCTTGTGTATCATCCTCTACACCTTGATCAACCGGATTTTTATTCTGCTCTTTAATCAAAGTTTCAAGACCATCAAATCGTTTCTCGAAAGAGTCGATTCTTGATTCTTGTGCTTTGACTAATTGTGCAAGAATAGATGTGACTGAAGTGTCAACATCATCTGATTTTTGAACTTCAGAAACTTTTGTTTCTGTGGTTTGTTCTTCTGTAGTCATGTTGTAATATTACAAATTTTTTATAGTATATAAATATAATTGTTAAAAACAGGAAGAATTGTAAACCTATTTTTGGTATTTTTTATGTAATGTTTTTAGATATTGTATGGTTTCTGCTTCTTCTAATGCTTCTTTTACAACGGATACCCCAAATTTCAATATTAATTCAACAGGTGTTTCTATTTTAGTAAGGTCTTTTACTCGTCTTTCACTTGTTTCATGTACCATATTGCCTTCTATTTTTGATTGTTTTTTAGATCCTGCCAATGAACTTGGAGCTTCAAACTTGTTTACATTACCGTTAGAATCTGTCATTGTGTTTGGTTTTGTTCTTGGTTTTAAAGGGAACTCACCTTTAGCATTTATATCACCTATTGGTTGATCTTTTGTAATTTCTTTACCGTTAATTTTATCCTGTTTGTTTCTTGCTTCTTCTTCTACACTTTCAGGTGTGCTTGGTATATGATCTTTCTTAATTTTAGCAGGTACTTTTGGTATAGTTGCCATTAAATCATTTGTTTCTTTTGGACTTCCCGTTGCTTCACCTACGTTTTCTGCTCTTGTTTCAGCGGCTCGATTAACTAAATTTTGGTTATTTAATTTTTCTATTTCTTCTGGTTTATCAAATTGTTTGTATTTATGTTCTGCTTTTGATAATCCACATATATCACATTCTTCTCCCCCATCACATTTGTATTGGTGGTTATCAAGGTCTACATCTACGTTAATATTTGTTCCATCTGCTTTATCTATGAATTGTTCTACGTCAAATTTCTCAAATTTGCAACCTAAACTAGTACATCTTATCTGTTGTCTACCATTGAAATCTTTGACCATTTTCTCTATTCCATTTGCTTTAGCAAATTTGTTTACAGATTCTACTACTGCAAATGGGTTTGCTGGTGTATCACATAATGCGATTTCATATAACTCTAATTTTCTTAATTCTAATGCCATCTTGCCATCTTTTTGAATTGGCTCTCTTTCTTTACTTGCACCACCCATAGATAGTCCTGAGTATTCTCCTTTTACAACCTTATCCCAAATTTTGTCATACAATGTGATACCTTCTTTTTTATACACTTCCCCTGTAATTAATACGGTGGCAACGCCTTTGTATTCTGATTGTTCATAACTTAATACCTTGCCTACCATTCTGTTACTATGATAATCTGATATAACTGGATTTACTTCCATAAATGCTTCCATAATTTTCATAACTTCTTTGACAAAAATAAACTCTTGTTGTCTATCTATGATTTCAGCAGTAATATGACCTTTGAATATTCTGCGTTGATCTGCTGTATCAACAGTTAGTCCTTTTGTTACAAAATCAGAAAATTCTACATATTCTGTCATGTATATAAAAAAAGAGTTATAGTATATAAAAATTGGGTTGTTCTATGACTGTGAGATGGTCGTAGAACCGTTTTGTCCTGCACGAATACCTAGGTATGTAAGTGCTGAACCAATCAAAATACCAAATACAAAGGTAAAGATTGCTCCATATTGTTCTGAAGACATTTGCACGGTTGAATCAAATAATAGCCCTTTTACTGCTCCCCAGCCAACAAATAGTATTGCTGAGAACAATGAAAGTGCAACTACTGAGATTGCAATATCTTGTCTTTTTATGATTGACATAATAAAAGGGCAAAGAAACGATTATATAAAGGTGTTGATTAAGACTAAGTTATGGACTTTTATGTGTATGATAATGTATATACATTCAATAAAAGAAACCCATTTTCAGGCTCAGTTAATAGTAGATTAGAGGTAAAATCAATAGATATACCCGAAAATCGTTCATTTTGGTTCTATACTGATATGCAATATATGCAAGATAATGTCAATTTACAGAAGCGATATGTTCATATACATCCGGGAGTAGGCACTACAAACACTACTAGATTTAAAAAAGAGCCTGTTCATGTGTCTAGAACTAACTTTTTTTACAACCCAAAAGAGAAAAGAGTTGAGGTAAGAAAGTCAATATTACCGTGGAGTAAGCCTGTATTTGCTAAAAAATGTATATATTATGGCACAGAATTACCTGCAAAAAGAATGTCATTAATGGGTGAATGGTATTATGATTTTGGAAATAACTCAATACATTTAATCATAGATTACAACACACAAAAGATTAAATTTCATTGGGAAGATGGATTTGATGAGCCATCAACTGCTGAACAACTAAATAAAATTGCAGAATTAGAGTTACAAATAAACGAAAAAGAAAAAGAATTAGCCCAATCTGAATGATTGATCTCTGGTTTGATCTCTAGTTATTCCAGTACCAAATTCTTCTCCGGGATTTCTTGCATAATATTTTCTTTTCATAATTTCATCAGGAGCATTTTTTCTACCCCCTTTTTTACGATAAGCATTGTGAACCTTATGCAACCTGCTCATACAAGAGTCACACATTGAACAGTTTATCTGCCATACATCATCTAGTTCCCATCCTGCGTGTATATCACATAGTTCATAATTATGTTTCTTTGTAAGTAAACACATCAATCCCTCTGTTCCACGTTTTTCCATACATTCTCCGCACATATATATCAGAGTAGATATAACTTTGTCTACCTTACTGCAACCGTAACAATACCCCTCACTATAATTATTAATTTTGGTATGTTCATCTTCTTGAACTCTTTCTCTTAGGTTTCGTGTGTGCTGGTTTTCCTTACCTGCACGTTCTTTTAAATCATTTTTTTGTATTCTATCTTTTGCATCTAAACCGTCTTCTGTCCATCCAAATCTTTTATCTGAATCTCCCATTTCAATTATCTAACTCTTTTAATATATATAAGACTTTCTCAGGCGACACTCCAAGAGATTCAAAATGTTTTACTATATCATAAGCAGTTAAATGAGGCATATTAGAAATATATGATATAACATTTTTTGTTAATTCAGTATCTTCGTTCATTCTTCTAAAGTTTTTAGAAACTTATCCCATTGTTTTTTAGTCATACCTTTGTTACTCAATGTTGTTCCCGTTCCACTTGCAGGACTACCATCACCCGTTCCACCTTCATCACTTGGTCTTGCAATTTTTGGCTCTCCGTCAAATTTCTGTGCTTCTCCCTCTGCTTTTGGTGCAGATGATTTTGTTTTGTCGTTATTTCCTTCTCCCTCATTTTGACCTACTCCACCACCCATCATAGCCTGTTGTTTTTCAGGATTTGGGAATTGTGATATGAGTATATTGTTCTCACCGTCAAATGCTACATCAAAGCCCATTCCATATAGTTTAACTGTGTTGTCAATCTTCTGTCCTCTTACTTGTTCTTCTCTGAGTTCATCAATTTCTTCACTTGTTACTAGTTCAATTTTCCAATCATATATTTCCATTATGTCAGTAATCTCATTAAAGAAATTTTCATTCAAGAATCTTTGGAACCATTTGATAGTTCTGTTTGTAAGTGTTACCTGAAGTGCCTCGTTTCCTAAACCTGCTTTAGCCTGTTCACCATAGAACAAAGGTTGAACACCATATACAGTTGAAATAATCTGTCTTAATTCTTTTCTAAGATCGCTTAATTCTAACTCTTTAAAGTTTGGTGTAAGGTCGATATATTGAAGTGATTGACCTACGTTTTCCGTATTAAGAAGAATTGGTCTAGGCATATATGGATCTTGTCTTGCACCTTGTCTTTGTTTTTCCATGAAAGATTGTACGGATTCAGCATTTCTACTTCCCATTACAAGTAATGATTTTGGTGGTCTATCTTTGTCAAAGTATTTCCACATATATTCATCTTGGAACATAAGTGATAGAACTTTTTTCCATACTGATTGAATTGGTGAATTACCATACAATACATCAGGATAATATTTTCCCGGAATCCATACTATTTCTTTTTGTGCATAATACATCTTTTTAGGACTACTAAGTGGTACACCGTAAGGAACGCTGTTGGTTTCTAAAAATGCGTTAAAACATTCACAACCACATTTAGGACATACTGGAACTTCTAATATGGAATCTCTATGCTCATATTGTGGGCATATATATCGTGGTTTACCGTCAGCACCTACTCCCAAAGTTGCCTCATCACTTGCAATTATACTGCATTGGATAGGGTGTATTCTAATAATTTCATCTATTTTACTTTCATGTATGCTGGAAAGTGCCTGTTTTGTTGCACCTGTTTCAGGATCAGGATTGGCAAATGTCTTTAATTTCCATTGTCTTGACACTAAAATATAACAACCGTCTATAATATCCAAATCTCTTTCTGCTTGTCTTGCAACAAGTTTAAGAGATTGCTGGTTGTTGTTTACTCTTTTATCTAAAAGTGTTTGTAATACCTGTCTATTTTTTGGATCTGGTTTTGTCCATTTACGAGGATTATCATTACCACAAGCACTACATTGTAACTTTTCTTTTTTACCTTTATCACCTAAATCACTAATTGGAACATAGTCTTTTAGTGGTTTTTGTTCATATTCTTTCAAACAAACAAGGCATTTATGCTCATATCTTGGCATTACTTGCAAACCGTTTCTAAACATTTCCCTTTGTATAGTTTCAATAACTGCTCTTAAATCTCCTACATAATCTGCTAATTCATACATTCTGTTTGGTGACATACGCCACATTGGAATTTTACTTCCGTCAGGTGTGTCTAGGAACGGATATGGTGTACTAGCCCTAGAATTTGAGTGTAAATATTCATCATTTATACTTTTTCTCATGTCATAATGGTCTTGGGTAACACGATTATAGTCGTCTTTTTCTACCACACGGTAGTTTCTAGGATCTATATTATCCCTAATCTTACCAAAGAACCCCATATTGTACCAAAGTGTGTCAAACTATTTAAAGATTTTAAACGTATTCTTCTTCACAATCTTCGTTACTACAAACCAACAAATCTTCTCCCTCGTAGACAAAATCAGTATGTATTAGGTCGCCTTTTTTACAAGTTTCACATTTCATTGTATATATTCTTTAGAATACCTTATATAACAGTTTCTTCTTTTTCTGCTTTCTTTGCTTTTGCCTTATCTGCCTTTCGTTTCTTCTCTAATTCCTCTGCAACCTCTTGATCAACTACTCCTGACTCACTTAGACCAAACATTACTTCAATTTGACCGTGCTTAGGACTGTCTACCATTTTACCCATTCTGTATACACCTGACTTTTTAAAATATACCCTGTATGTTGACTTGTGTGCAAGAACTGTTCCCCCGATTGCTGTTACAGGATCACCATAGAAAACTCCGGGATTAATCATTACCTGATTAGTCCATATAATTGCTATATTATGAAAGTTAGCCATATTGGAAGCCATAGTCAAAAACTCATCCATATATTTTTGTCTTTCAGATAGCATGGCTCTGCCGCTAAAGTCCTGTCTAAACAATCCTGTTGCACTATCAATCACAATGAGTTTTATTTCCTTATCTTCAACTAATAGTTTCTCAAGTTCCTGTAAAATTAAATATTGATCTGCTGAATTATATGCCTTTGCTCTGATTATATTTTCAAGTGTTTCACTTTTATCTAACTCTAATGATTCTGCAATACTTTCTATTCTTGTTGGTTCAAATGTTCCCTCTGAATCTATCCAAACACATTTTCCCTCAAGACCTCCTTTGTCTTTTGGTAGTTGAACCCTTACTGCCATAGTGTGACAGAATTGTGTTTTGCCACAACCAAACTCTCCATATATTTCCGTTGTTGCACCGCACTCTATTCCACCTGTAAATAATTTGTCCAATGCTTTTGTGCCAGTTGAAATTTTTTCCAAAACTTCATCTTCTTTTTTAGCATCTAGACCTGATTGAAATACGGGGGAATCATCATATTTTTCTCTAGCCTTTTTAAATAATTCCATAGCAGAAGTATTATCTATACCTAACATCTCTGCAACTTTAGGTGGGGGAATAACAAATAATTGCTCTACTGTAGTGATCCCATTCTTTTCAAATTTCTTTGCTGTGCCATCTCCTATTCCTTTTAGTTTGGTTATATCCACAATTCTTTAATATCATAAACACTATTTAACTCTATGGCAACTGCTACAGTCTATACAATATCTGACGGGGTAATTGTTGAACAGTTTGACATTGATTACAATTATGCCATTGGTGAATATCATGGAAAACGAAATAGAAAAGGAACTTACTACATAGCAAAGAAAGGTGTTGTTATTCCTTTTCCTGAAAAGAATCGGAATCTGAAGAATGTGTTTCATCAGGCGGATCGAGAGCAATCTTCTTAATTTCCTCAATCAATTCTTCTTTGGTAAAGTCTTTATTGTCAATAGCTTTTTTTATGTCTTCTTGAGATTGCTTAATTACCTTTACTATAACCTGCTGTTTATGTGTAAGTTCAGTAAAGGCATTTGTTACAACATATAATGCTCTACCCAAATCATGTGATTTCATCTGACCTATTGGCATATCTACAATTACTGCTGATGCACTTTTTATTGAGTTGTAAGGTATTTTTTTTAAATCCTGTAATTGTTTTTTGATATGCGGGTTGATAATTACCATAATAATAACAAGATAGACTTTGTTATAAAGACTACTATGATCATGATCATGATCATACTTTGATACAAAAAGAGAAAAGTATCTACATAAGACTTATATTAGACGAATTGCTTAAAAAATTAATTTAATGAGCTAAATATTTTAAATTTTTTAAAATATGACTATATGATCATACTTTATATGAGTATATGATCATAGTTTTTAGGCTCATAGTATATAAATACAGTATGATCATGATCATAGTCGTGATCTACAATCTTTAAATTATTGTAAATCCTTTGTTTTTTATGAAAAAATGGAAGCCACAGAATTTCAGATTCATAAATCGGGAAGATTCTGACGAAAAGGGAGTATGCTATGAAGAATCTAAACAAACATGGGTAACATTACATCATCATATTAGTGAAGATGATTTGATTAATACTTCTGTTGAAGAAAGTGTGCATCAGGCATTGTCAATGTGTGGTTTAAGTTTAATAGCAAATATTGAACAAGAGGAATGGTTCTTGGAACAGATGTTTTGGGCTTTAAGTGAATGGATTATTAACGATTCATAAATAATGTATATATTGTTATAACTATTGGAACTATGCCGAAGAATATAGCAATTTTTTGCTTTTGTGACATTTTATTTTTAGTCTTTATTTCCTTTATTGCATCTGCAACTGCCACATGACTATTATATGAAGACTTTAAATTATTAACTTCTTTCTTTAGATCTTCTATTTCCTCTGTAGTTTCACCATGTAGTTGATTCATAACTCTAAATATATTATTAATCTGATCAGTTATAGAACGGTGAAATTCGTCATTTGAAATCATTGTACCTTAATAAATGTATTGGTCTATTTAAATTTAGCAATACTTTTCTATTAGTGTTCTACAGGCTTCTGCTCGTCTATCATACATATCACCTTTTGAAGTAGACTTTTGGGTATATAATTCAAATAATTTTTTCCATTGATCTTCATGTGGATCTTTAACTGTTTCCATAAACATTAATATTATAGCAAATATTTAAACTTATTATGACTAAGCGTTTAACCTGCCCAAAATGTAGTGCAGATAATCATTTTGGAAATTTAAAATGCAAAGAATGTCAGGTTGAACTATGAACTATTGTCCTGTTTGTGGTTCTGCTACTGAACAAGCCGAAGCTTCTGAAAGAGAAGATGAGGCATACCCAGATGTATATTTCTTAGATGTAGTTTTGTTATGCTCCAAATGTGATTTGGGGTGGAACTGTATAGGAACTAAAAAGAAATGATAACTAGAGGGTGTGTAAGGTGCAAGGAATTATTTGAATATAATGGGGATTATGGTGTTGGCAGGGGAACAATGACTAGAAGATACTGTGACCAATGCAAAATTCTTCAGCACAGAGATGAAGCCATATTATATCAAAAACGAAAAAAGTTAAATAATACTATTATTTAATTTATATATGGGATCAAGAAATACAATATTAGAAGACGGTTTACAAAGACTGTTGGATCAATGCCCTTACATAGTATTAGATGCACGTTCAATTAAATTAATTATAGAGTCAGGCGACTTTAATCAGGTAATTTCTGAATACAACGCCTCACCCCAATTAGAAGACGTAGGCATAGACATAACAACAAGCGGGGGAACATTGGACAAAATTAAAAAAATTGCAAAGAAAAAACCAAGAAAGAAAAAACAGTCGTCAGATTGACAATTTAGTTTATATACTACAATTTCAAACCACAAATATGAGTTATGTTGAATTTAATGTTAAGAATCTAGCCCGTATGCTAAGTATTATGAGTGACTATTTTGGGAGTAAAGAAATGAGTGAAGATGATGTAGAGTTACGAAAGAAACTAGAAGTAATGCACAAGTCAGAGATAGAATGGCAAAAGGAACAAGAGGAAGAAACAAAAGAAGATTC
>Ga0233413_10001201_pt1 | contig 11506 bp, 18 predicted proteins | sample Na_anoxic_6_MG_FD_189019 | JGI IMG/M metagenome (GOLD analysis project Ga0233413, IMG submission 189019) | Seawater microbial communities from Saanich Inlet, British Columbia, Canada - Na_anoxic_6_MG | ecosystem: Environmental > Aquatic > Marine > Inlet | place: Canada: British Columbia... | reverse complement strand
GTATACTTTCATTTATCTTATAATTTTTGACGATGTTCCTTTATTGTTATATCTCTTTATACCTAAGTCTATTTTTTTACGTTCTCTTTTAGCTACAGGTGTATACTTGTTTTTATTACAAGCCATTATAGCTAATCCTGAACTTATAGATGCATCGTGTTTTGTTCTGTTGTTTATATTAAATTTAGCCCAGTCTTCTAGTGTTCTTTGAAAATACATACTTCCAAAACCGTTAGGTGTATTACCCACATTTTCCTCTATGTATGTTTCTATAGCTGCTGCATGAGCTTGTTTCATATCTTCACTAGAGTTAGGCACTCCACCTATCTCTCTTTCCGTTACAGATAATTTATTATATATCTTGTCTGGTCTGTTCATTGAAAAACCTCTATAACCTCTTCTTTTAAAATGGTACAATAATCTAGGCTTATTGTTCTCTGCTAATATTGGCATACCATAGAATACACAAGCCATTAATACATCTTCAAAAAATATTTCAGCAGTTTGAGGTCTAGCTATATATTCTAAAAAGAATATGTTTGGTGGTACATTTTCCATAGAGAATTTTGTTAAACCATGTAAAGATCCATTAGAGCCTCTTTTGTCAACAGTACCTGATATGTCATAACTATCACAACCAAAAGCTCCGCAGTGTTCGTTACCAGGGTATTTAATACCATTTTTTATTACTATTCTATTTTGTAGTTCAGCTTGTGGAACCCAAGATATTCTAAATCTTCCATCTTTGTTTGGGTAAAACAACACTCTACTATCTTTCACGCCATTTTCCCACATAAAACTACCTGTTGTAATGGTAGAAGTATTTTGTAAGTCAGCATTGTAATCTATTTGTTCGTATATTTTAGTCAGATTAAACAGAGACTCTTTAGCTTCATCCCTAAAAGCGTGTTCTTCTGTACGAGGAAATTGTCTGTAGTATTCGTTTAATCCATCTTGATCATCTTTCAAACCATCAACTTCATTTTGCCAATGATCTATAACGCCTTGATCTATAATATCACCTAAAGGATCTAAAACTTCCTCATTTGGTGTGTCGAATACAGGTATTCCATAAGAATCAATAAATCCTTCGTAGTTCCATTCCATAGGTATGAACAAAGAATATAGTCCCGAGCTAGTCTGTCCGTTGCGGTTTCTTTTTGTTGCATCAGAATCATAATATAACTTTTTAAAATTCTCACCACCTTTATCTAAAGCATTTGATGTTGATCCCATCATACACTTACCTATAACTCTAGAACCTAATCGCAAACAAGTCTTTGTAACTCTCCAGTTGTTTAGTATGTTTGTAGGTCTTTCCCATTTACCACTTTCATCGTGGACTAATAGTTTTAATTTTTCACCATCGTACGAGTTGTCCCCGGTATTCTTCCAGTCGATCGTCGTGTCGAGCCCGGTGATCTCTTGTAGCTTTTCGTTTGTATCAAGCTTCTTTCTCGTAAATTTTGACGCGGGTACTCTGTACGCGAGTTCTGTCTTCGGCCTATCCATACCGTCCTGGATTGGTTTGAAGAAGAAGGGGTAATTAACTGAGATGGGTACGACCTTATCAGTAAACATCTTTTTGGCGTCTGGCCCGGACTTTGATAAAATGCCAAATCTTGAATCTGTAGATATTGTTGCCTGGTTAACCGTCTCGCCTGATGCCATGAAAGAGAAACCTGATCGCCTGTTTTTAAGATAACACATTCCGTAACACCGTACATCTGCTTTACAAGCTTCCCAGAATATAAAGAATAATCTGTTTGACTGCCTAAAGTCTGGCTGCCCAATATCAATTTTGGACCACTGCAAGTACATGTAATGAGTACCAGTAATGTAGCAAGGAGCATCTTTGTTATAAAACCAAAAACCTTCTTCACGCCTTTTAAATTCTTTATCAATGTAATCATACCATTCTTCTTTGAACTGTAAAGGGAGTTCGTCCCAATCAAATACTGATTTTATTTTTGAAAGTTCTTTTGGATACTTAGTATGTCTCCATTTGTTTCCTTCAAATTTCACAACATCATCTTCTTTTGGTAAAGCGATTTTAATGTTCTGTATTTCGTATATATCACCTATTTTACCAGTTTTACTGATAACAATTATATCAAACTCTTTATTATAGCCGTATTCCCACTTGTTATATCTATTTTTTTTATTTATAACTTTAGGTTTAATATAATCGGGTAGTATTTTATATAGTGATTGCTCGTACATTACTTAGATCTTCCTTCTGCAAAACCTTTAAAAGTTTTCTCTTTCTTTTCTACAGGTTTTTCGTTAAGCATGTTTTCTTCGTCCTCAATACGTTTTAGAATCTCAAAAGCATCAAAAATAGCTAACTTTTTCGTAGCAGCAGCATTTTTAAGGCGGTCAGCAGATATATCATCATCAGAATCAACAATAGCTTCTTTAGCTACTTTTATTAATTCCTCAACTGCTTTTTGCCCAGCTAGGATTATATTCTTCTTCGTCTCCTTTATATTCATATTTAATTACAATATCATTTGATTTCATACAGTATAAACGTTCTCCGTCAATTATAAATTCAAACTCACCATATGGAGTATAACCTATTAGGTCACCAGGAACGATTTTAACAGCTTCTAAGGAACTATTACCATATTTTAGTATTCCTATAAGCTTTCTCTCTTTATCCAGCGTTAGATCGTTGTTATCTAACAATGGTTTTACGAAACATCTATCTTGAAAAGATTTCCAAGTATTACCATTATTATATAGGTATATTTGATCAGGTGAGCAAAAGTACAGATCGTCTACAAACTTAGATCTACTGTCTTTTCTTTTACCTCTAATATCAAAAAAGCTTCTAAAAACGTTATGATGTATAATAACTATATCACCTTCTTTAATTAACGTAGAATATGCTGATGGAGTAGAAACTACCACAGCTCTATTGCTAACAGCTTTAAAATCTTCAGTGTTACTATTAGTTATAAGGCTTTTGTCACCTATTTTAATTTCGTTGTCGTATCTTTTATTTGTTGGTCTTACAATAAAGTCAAATAAACTCTTCATTAGTATTCTAGATCATATTCAACAGATATAGCCATGTTAGAATTAAACTTCTTCCATGGCATTACTTCGTCTTTCTTTTTGATATAGATGCTGTAAGAGTTATCGTCTTCAGAGTACAATATAGCTGATATAGTGTGACCTCCATAAACTTGTTGACCTACAGCATAATGCATTGCATCATTTTTGTAATCAGAACCTATACTTATTTTTCTAACTACAGAGCTCATTAGTTGATTGATTTAACAACTGATAATTCAGTATCATCTTTTTCTTCAATAGAAGTATAACTACCATCTGTAATATCAATATTGATAGCCCCGTACTCATCTTCAAGCTCTTTTTTAGTAATATTTATTTCTTGTGAAATAGAAGCTTGAGCGTGTAAAGCTTCGTGCTTGCGTGCTTCTAAAGCACCTATATCCGTAAATATAGCTTGAAGTCTACTTTGTTGACTTTGAATTTTCTCTAATTGTTCTTTTTTGATTTTTGACATTTTGATTTGATTTAATTAGTTTTATTTTTACTTAATTTTATTATCACTTGATTTTTTATTTTTTTCCCAAGTACGACCAACAAAGTAAGCTCCGTATACTGTTATAAGTAAAGACTGAAATATTGGCGTATAAGATTCATCTACTTTAAAGCTACCTATATTACCATCTGCAAAAGATAAAACACTAAATATAAATGTTAAATATATTAAAACCATAGGTCTTATATTCTTAGACAACCAGCTATCACTTTGCATATCAGCTTTCCAACGGTCAGTAACTTGAGCCTGAGCTTCACTATCAGCTTTTTCTAATATTTCTTGTATTAATCTTTGAGCCTCTAGTTTCTCTTCTTTAGTTGTAGTAAGTTTATCAATAACGTTACCAACCTCTTTTATTACTCCTCCGGTAAGCCATTGAAATAATTTTTTCATTTAATTGACTCGTTTATAGCTTGAGCGAGAGTTCTTTTATCTTTTTTAACTTTTTTTCCAGCAGAATAAGAAACTGAACCACCGCTTTTATCTGTTAAAGTGTATTCGTTATATTTACCTTTTTTAGGTGTAACTTTATACTTACCTTCAAACCTTTTTTGGATTTCCTGTAATCCAGGTACCTCACCTACTTCAGCTTTTGCTGTTTCTGATGGCTTACTAGGTCCATCATGTTCTTCGTTATGAAGATGTAAAGGTCCAGTTTTGTAGAATGGTGGCTTTGTAGAGTTTTTTAATTTTGCCATTTTTTTAATTTGTTTATTTATGAATTTTTATAAGCCTCGGCCTCCCAAGGTAAGTTTTTAGCTCCTTCTTTCATTTGAGCTCTTGAATATTTTTTACCTTTCCAGTATACATTATCATCGTCGTAATCTAAATCACCACGTTTTATTTGATCAATATGAATCATCTCGTGGTCAATTACTTTCTTACATTGACTCGGGTTTAAATACTTGTTTATAAGTATTGTGCCATTATTGTTAGCCATACCTAAAACACCTTCCTCCATATCAACTTGATATATAGGAGTATTGTCTACTTCATACGGTGGTTTAAGTTTAAACGCCATACTAGTACTTGCAGCTTTTCTTTTTAGCAGGAGTGTCTGGTTTTGCTTTTTGAAAACCTGATTGACAATGTTTAGACATAAAAGATCCCTGCATCTTAGCTGGTGAATCTCCGTAAGCCATTTTAGCTGCAGAATCAGTATCGTGTCTAGCGTTTTCTAAATAATGTAATCTAGCACTAGCGCTTAAATTCTTATTATAAGCTTCTTTTTGATCGTATTTTTTACCTTTATCCATAGTGTTTGTTTTTACCATTTAACTTTATCAGCCCACCAAGCAGCAGACATTTTACCTTTCTTTATGTTTTTAGCGTGTCTAGCTTTGAAACTAGCACGTCTAGCTTTTTGCTTAGCTGACTCACCTTTTTTAGGTTTACCAGCAGTGCTAACTCCTTGTTGTCCAAATCTAATTATTTTTTCTTTACCTCCTGAACAAGCTTTTACCACGTGAGACTTAGTAGGGTGACTTGGAGTCTTTTTAGGCTTGTTACAAGCCATTTTAGATTTTTCTAACTTTGCCATTTTATTTCTTATTTAAGTTATACCATTTTTGAATAGTATAACCAATAGACACTGCTAATAGAGTTAGTTTGAGTATTACGTCTACGTTAGACATAGACACCATTAAAGCACTAGCGTTTATCATATATAGTTTTATATCTCCTAGCGATCCCATTTTATCCTTTAGCTCTTTGAGTGATTGGTCCTTTTAACGAATCACAACCGCAATCAGCTAATTTTAACTTCATACCTTTAGCGCCGCTACTAGATCCTTTACCATGTGGTCTACCTACTTGACTTAATGGTCCATCCCATATAGTGTTTTCACCAACAACGCCTCCCGCGTTAACATTAGCTTTTATTACTTTTTCTGCCATAATTATTTATTTTTTATAATTTCTTTTGCTTTATCGTAATCACCTTCAGATTGATCCATAGCTGAGCCAAATGCATTTCCTTGAAGAGCTGATGGATCTTTAATATATTGTGTAGCTTGAATATCTCCAGCTTGATTTTGTAATGATCTTTGTCTTTGACCAACATCTCCAAACATTGTGTTTCCAGCATTAGTTACAGACTCATTAAAAAGCGGATTAGCATTACCTCTTTCGTTACCTGGTATAGGAGTTTCATATGTCATTTGCACTGGTGTTATTTCAAACTTTTGTCCTCCAAAAGGATTTGAGCTACCAGCCGGTCCTCCAGTTCCAGGAGCTAAAGGATTACTTACACCCATAGCTGCTCCTTCGTTTACAGCTGCTTGAGCTGCTTGAGCTGCTTGACTTACTTGTGGAGCAGCACCAACAATTCCTGTGCTTGGCGCAGCACCTATTCCTTGAACCTCTTGAGCCGCTTTAGCCGCTTTAGCCGCTTTTAAAACTCCAGTAATTGCTCCTCCACCAAAACTATCTCGTAGTTGCTGTTGGTCTAATGGAAATGAATTAACTTGATTAACACCTGTTCTACTAGTAGCGCCTAGAGCCGCCATTCCAGCTGACAGAAACTTGTTTGGTGATTTTTTTTTATTATACATAGTTATCTTTGTTTATCGTTATTAACGTTATATATGGCTGTAGTTAAAACTTTATCCGTGTAACTATTACCTTTCATTATTTTATTTCTTCTAGAACTAGTTGGTATGTCATCTTCACCTAGCATTATTCTATATATTCTATTTATGAGTTGCTTACATTGAAAAGAAACTTGATATATATTATATAACTGTGTGGTTCTATTTCTAGGTCTCCATACCTTTATCCAACCAGCTTTTAAAAGCTTATTCCAACGTCGATTATCCCAACTATATGAATAAGAACCTGTTTTAAAATCTTGTTTAGAGAAATGCTCCATACAGTCAAGATATATTAGAAGCTCTAAATCAGCATCATTAAGATTGTTGTTTTTACAGGCCCATTTACGTATTATACGATAATGTTTTAACAAGTTCATGTCTTTAACATCTCTTGCTTCTAGTCTTTTCATAAAACAACAACTATATCTTCTAGTTTGATAACGTGATAAAAATCCTTATCTATTTCTATTTTGTGACCGGCGTGTCTATCAAAGAAAATAATATCATTTTCACTTACACCAACTACATCACTTCCAATAGAAACTATACTAGCTTCTATATATCTAACATCTTCTCTATGAGACTCTGCAAGAAGTAAACCACCTTTTGTTTTAGTAGTACCTTCTTTTATTTTCTTTATAATTAAATTTCTACCTATTGCTTTCATCTCCAACTCTTAAGTTATTAATTACACAATCTGTAGATAATATAGTAGTTGCTACTGAAGCCGCATTTCTTAAAGCACTTTTAGTAACCAGTAATGGATCTATAATACCAGCTCGTACCATATTTACGTCTTTACCTGTAACCACGTTTAACCCTCTATTTTTCTTTTCAGGATAAACCAATTCTAAACCAGCGTTAGAAAGAATAGTTTCGTAAGGAGCTTTTATAGCTTCTAGTAAAACCTCTTCACCTTTGTTTTTAGCTTTTACGTATGTAGACGCGTTGAGCAGTGCAATACCTCCTCCTGGAATTATACCTTCTTTAATTGCGGCTTTTGTAGCGCAGATCGCGTCTTCGACTCTATCTGTCTTTTCTTTAAGTTCGATGTCTGAATTCGCTCCAACCTTAACAATTGCAACCTTAGCAGATAAGCGTGCAAGTCTAGTTTCAAGTCGTATAACGTTTGCAGGAGATTTTTCGGTTTCAAGCTGTTCTTTAATTTTGACAATAAGCTCATTTACTTCTTCAGGTGTTTCTTTTATTTGTATTATAGTGTCTTGCTCTCCAGTTACACTTCTTACGCATTCACCTAATTTATCAACTGATATTAAATCTAAATCATCTCCAAGGTCTTCATTTATAATAGTAGCTCCAGTAAGCATTGATAAATCAATTAAAGTATCTTTTTTGTTAATACCAAAAGTAGGTGCGTTAATAACGTTTACTTTAATATTACCTTTTACCTTATTCATTGCTAAAGCCGACAAAACTGGTTGGTCTATATCAGCAACTATTAATAATGATTTGTTGTTTTTGATAACATACTCTAACACTGATTGTATTTGCCTAATGCTATCGATTGGTGAATCTACTAGTAGTACTAGTGGATTTTCAAGTACAGCTTCTTTTGTTGATTTATTAGTTACGAAATTAGAGTTTGTTATTCCTTTATCGTATTGTACACCATCAACAACATCTACGTATGTTTCAGAATCACTAGTTTTCTCCATCATAACAACTCCAGTCTCTCCAACTGCTCTAAAAGCATCTCCTATGACTTTACCTAAAATAGGATCGTTGTTTGTTGAAATCGTGGCTACAGAGTCAATCATATCTCCTTTCACCTGTATAGAATTTCTTTCTAGGTATTTTACAACCTTTGCAACAGCATTATTTATACCGTTTTTTAAATCTCTATCGTTGTAATCTTTATCTAACTTATAAGCATGTTTAAGTATAGAGTGCGATAAAACAGTGGCAGTTGTTGTACCATCACCAGCTTCTTTTACTGTTTTTCTAGCAGCTTCTTTTAAAAGCGTAGCTCCCATATTTTCTACAGGATCTAATAACACTATTGAATCAGCTACTGTTACACCGTCTTTGGTTATAACTGGTTTACCACTACCATCTTCTAGTATTACACACTTACCACTAGCTCCTAATGTAGAGCTTACAGCTTTTGTTAGTTTTTCTATTCCTTTAAACACCGTGTTCTTGGCGTCTTCCCCGAAATTCAGGTTTTTGACTATTTTGTCTGACATGATTTAATTAGATTTAATTCTTAATACTATGATAGTATCATTACTCGTTTTTTTTGTTTTTTACTTTTTATGTATATTAAATAATTGTTTTACGTAGCATAATCCAACCATCTGAAGTAGCATAAAACTCAGCTGATTCATAAGCCTTATCTAGTTCAATTACATTGTTAGGTGCTGTAGTGTCATTTATAGTATCTCCAAACGCAGGCTTTATACCTAGTATATTAGTACCTCCAACATTTCCAAACGATGCTGATGTAACTACTGTTATAAGTTTATTTAAGTTATTAGAGGATTGAGGAAGTGTTATTGTTGCTGGGTTATTAGAACCAACAACTGTCCAACTAGCTATTACTATTCCTTTAGTAGATGCACCTAAGTTTACATTAGATCCACTTTGAAAAGTATGTGAAGTGTTTTTCATTTCTGGTGGAACTTCTGGCAACATATCAGCAAGATTACCTTTGTTAATTTTACCTGATCCATCTAAGTTTAATACTGGAAATGTGTAGGTGTTTGATAGAAAGTCATTACTTGTGTACTGATCTAATACTATCTGTCCGTCGTCTTTTACTACAAACGCATTTTCTCTAGTAATAGTAGTAGAATTTGTGTACTCTCCAACACCTACAATAAACTTCGCATCATTTCTACTAACGTTAGCTACTCCAACAACTGTTTGGTTTATACCACCCCCTCTTAATCCTATACCTCCTAAAAGAATAGAGTTTGTAGAGCCAGCGGTCATTTCGTTGTCTTCACCACCTATAATACCTGAATCACTAGAATTAACATCTATGTTGTTTTTCTGCCCACCTACTATGGTACTGTTTGTTCCATTTGCAGTATTCTGTAAACCTCCAAACACCGAACTAGCTGTACCAGCCGCAGTACTTATACCTGTTCCAATTCCACCCATAACAATACTTCCGTCTCCAGAGGCAACATTACCTTTACCTGAAGCAAAAGAGAGACCTCCGCTAGCAGTAGTATTATCACCGCATGCGAATGAATTACTTCCTGACGCTACAGTAACAGAGCCAAGAGCAGTACTTGATACTCCGGAAGCTAAATTCCCAACACCAGCGGTGAAAGAATTATTATTTGTTGCTTTTGTGTTATTTCCAAGAGCAACAGAATTACCTCCATCTGCTTCACACCCGACACCTATAGCAATATCTCCACTCATATTTCCAGAGACTTCTCCAGCTATTGCATTAGAACCAAACGCAAACGAATTACTTCCATATGCAATACCACCGTCTACTGGGAATTGAAAAGTAGGAAAACCACCACCAGCGAAAGAACAATCCCCCGACGCGATCGATTTATATCCAGTAGCTATAGAACCAACTGAACTTGCTGTTGTCTGATCTCCCATTGCTACAGAGGTTATTCCACTTGCTGTTGTGTTTCTTCCCATTGCTGTAGATAAGACCCCACTTGCTATTGTGCTTGATCCCATTGCTGTAGAAGAAGTTCCGCTTGCTAGTGTGTTACTACCTGCTGCTAAGGATGTTGAACCTGTAGCTTGAGAAGTTGAACCTACCTCGAGCGAGTCCGCTATTGTTAGATTAGCGCCAAACTCAGAGTTCAATCCAGTTGTATCTTTTATAAATAACTTCTCGCCACTTACATTAAGTGAATCATCTTCAGCACGTATGTAATATGCATTGTTTATTTGAGTGGTTGCACTTACTTGATCAAAATCTATATAATGACCAACAGCGACGTTACTAACCTCTCCTTCCGTTAAAAATAAATTAGTGTAAGTACCGAATGCATTTTGTACGGTATTTGATCCGTTTAGATCTAAGACATTGTTCGCTGCAATAGCGTCAGTTATTTCTGTATTAGCTGTACCGAATATGTTTACCTTAGCGTACGATGCTATCATTGTACCAGCACTTCCAGCCCCAGTTAAATTAGCTGTAGTCTGAACACCTTGAATAAAGTTTACAGATCCCGATCCGCTGTGTCTACCTACTGGATTAATACCTATAATTTGATCAACAGAACCAGAGCCTGTGAATGATGCTCTAGAGACGCTACCATATATATCAGCTGGGTTATCTCCTGGATTAGGCCATAGATTCGCTGAGTGGTTTGAATAGCTTTCATTAAATGTAGCTATGTGAGGTGAAGATGTTGTCATGTCCTCAATCCTAAATACGTTTAGCTTTGAATTGCCAATTGCATCGTTTTCACCGATTTTTACGTTTTTATTAGAGTCTTGAGTGATAATAGAATCTCCTATACTATTAAGCCCTGTAAATACAGGTATAGTACCTACTGTACCATTTACTTCTGCTGGTAGTAAGTCAATTATTGACTGTATTGTAAAATTCTTTGTTTGTTTACCAGTTATATCAGTACCTATGAGTAAATCTCCAGCTTCAACCGCTGATGCTACTGGGTATGAATAAATTATTGCCATGTTTTATTTTTTTGATTGTTTCTTTTCCGCTTTTGTACCATCTTTTTTGTGCTTTGCCTGCGTTCCGCCTCTATTATGGGATGACGATGTGAATCTTCCTGTGTTATGGTCGTAATCTTTACCTACCAACCAATTTGCACCGTATTTCTTGATAGCTTCTCTACGCTTTTTCTGACTATCAGCTCTTTTAGCCTTCCTGTCTGGTGAATTAGCTGCTGCTAAGTCTCTTTTCTTTTTAGCTGCTGAAGCTTTTGGTGATAATTTCTGTGGCATATGATTGTTATTAGTGTATACACTATATACTTACATGAAAAGGTGGGTTTTTACTTGCATGTACACTGTAACTTGGCAAATATCAAAAGTGTGACAATAGCCCCTTACTATATATTCTTAACAGGCTTATGTCACAGTATTTAAAAACACGTTACGTATAGAGGGGTATAGCGTTGCCCCCTAACTCCCTGGTTTTCAGCGTTTTACCTTTTACGTTTTACGTTTACGGGCCCCCCTTTTTTTCTGAGTTTTTCGCATATATATACCTGATTTCCAGGCATTTACGTTTTACGTTTTATGTTTTTTCTACTGATTTTTCTATACTATTTTTTTTTTTTTTTCGAAGAAAATACGACGTCGACTTGATAATATCTATGTAACCAAATAATAATGACCATGAAAAAATCTCTAATGATTGCCC
>Ga0233413_10001199_pt1 | contig 11512 bp, 9 predicted proteins | sample Na_anoxic_6_MG_FD_189019 | JGI IMG/M metagenome (GOLD analysis project Ga0233413, IMG submission 189019) | Seawater microbial communities from Saanich Inlet, British Columbia, Canada - Na_anoxic_6_MG | ecosystem: Environmental > Aquatic > Marine > Inlet | place: Canada: British Columbia... | reverse complement strand
CTCACCAGTATTATAATGGCCGCCTATGACAATACTGGTGAGGTAGAGCACAAGAGAGAAAACCGACGGGACTCCGAGCTTGCTGGCTACCCATCCGGCTGCCAGGGCAACTCCTGAGACCATTGCATAAAGGACTTTTTTGTTTCGCCAGAAGCTCATTGTGTTGGTTTCGGTCGTAGTCCTCACAGGAAAACCAATAGCTGTCAATGCCGACTGCAATGATTGGCTTGAAGCAATTTCCTGATCAAACGTTATTACAACCTTCGAAGAACCGGGGAACGCTTTCACGTCGTGCACGCCTGGGCTTTTTTTCAATTCCCGTGTAATTTTGGCTGCCTCGTTTTCGCAATCCATGTTGGATACGTAGAAAACTTGTTCCTTCATGTTTTTGATTTCTTGTGTCATGGATCGACTCCGAGATATTCATGTGTGTAAAGAGGTCTGGCTTGCATAGACTTGCGATCGCCAAACAAGGTAAAGAGAGCGGGGATGACAGCAAGAGTTAAAGCTGTGGACGTGAATAAGCCACCAAAAACAACAACAGCTAGTGGTTGCAGTATCTCTTTGCCGGCACCAGTTCCGATCATCAAAGGCAGCATTGCCAATGCTGCTGTAAGCGCGGTCATGAGAACAGGAGAAAGTCTCTCAACCGAGCCCTCCCAAATTGCCTCGTCAAAGGATACCCCTGACGATATAAGCTGATTGTATGTAGTGACGAGGATGATTCCGTTTCGGCTAGCAACACCGAATAAAGTGATGAAGCCGATAAGTGAGGCCACAGATAAGACGGCGCCGCCCAGAAAGACAGCCAGCAATCCGCCTATCAAAGCAAGCGGAAGGTTGGCCAGAATTAGAATCATAGAGCGAGTTGATTGCACAGCCTGCTGGATGAGGAATGCCACCGTAAGCAGTGCCACTGCACCGAATATCAAAAGTTCCTGCGTGGCTCGTTTCTGGGCCTCAAACTGTCCTCCCAGTGAAACGTAATAGCCGGTAGGCAATTGCACCTTGCGCGAGATGGCCTCGTTCACGTCGGAGACAACAGAACCAATGTCGCGTCCAGACGTGTTTGCTGAAACGACAATTCGCCGCGAAACGTATTGTCTGTTTATGGTATTTGGTCCTTCAGCCTCTTTTAAAGTTGCAACTGATGATAGGGGGATTTTTGTCCCCCCGGGGGCATCAACAAGAAGCTCACCTATCGTTTCGACATTGCTTCGTGCTTCTGGGCGCAGCCAGACAACCAGGTTGAACAATCTTTGATTATCAAGAATCTGTGAAACTACTCGCCCATTAAGAGCGGTTTCTACCGTATCAGCCAACGCCCCTACAGTAAGTCCGTAACGCGACGCCTTTTCTCTATCGAACAAGACGGATATTTGCGGCACTGGCACTTGGGGCTCGACCTGCAAGTCAACAATGCCTGGAACTTCACGAACGGCGTTACCGATCTCTTGTGCTTCAGTGCGCAAAATATCGAGATCCGGACCAAAAATTTTTATTGCCAATGCGGCCCGGGTTCCTGAGAGAGTTTCATCTATTCGATTGGAGATGAATCCACCAACTACTGCCACGACACCTGGATATCTGTGAATTTCGTCACGAATGATATCCAGCACCTTCTCTCTGTCGTTTGCTTTGTTTGATATTTGAAGGTCAAGCTCGCCGAAAGTAACCACACCAGCATCATCATCTCCGAAGGCTCTTCCCGCGCGGAATTGTGCTGTTTCTATTTCGGGATGTTTTAGCAAAGCAACCTCAATTGCTTTGCCTATTTCGTGTGTGGACGCAAGCGAAGCCCCCGGTAGCTGATTTAAAGCAATGACCAAGCTGCGCTCTTGAAATTCAGGCAAAAAGCTCGTTCCTAATAAGGGGATGATCGCGAAGGAGGCAACTAGAGCCAGTGTCGAAACCAGAAGTATGACAATTGGTTTCTCGATGGCAAACGACAATATCGGTTTGTAGATATTTTTGAGACGGTTAACAAGCCAGGTCTCATCGTCCGGCAAAGGGCGATTTGCTAGAAGCATGTAGCACAGCGCAGGTGTGAGAGTGAGAGCGACGATCAAGGAAGCTAGCGTTGAAACGATGTAGGCGAGTCCCAAAGGCGTGAAGATCCTTCCTTCAACGCCGGAAAGTGCGAATATAGGTGCGACAACGATACAAACAATGATCGTCGCAAATACAACTGAGCCGCGAATTTGAACCGATGCGTCAAACACCACTTTCAGGGGCGGTTGTGCATCTTTGCCCAGAGTGCGGTTCTCACGTAAGCGCCGATACACATTTTCAGCATCAATAATGGCGTCATCAATGATTCCGCCAAGCGCAATCGCCAATCCGCCCAACGTCATGGTATTGAGTCCGATACCAAACCAATTGAGAACGACCAAACCAAGCACAATAGAAAGTGGTAATGCAGTTAGCGTGATCGCTACAGTACGCCAGTTGCCCAGAAACAGAACCACAACGATTGCGACAATGATGGCTCCGTCACGAAGAGCTTCGAGAACATTGTCAACGGATTTTTGAATGAAATCCTCTTGCCTGAATGTAGTTGTTATTCGAACATCTTTCGGCAGAGTCTTCTTGATGTCGGCCATTGCTGCCTCAACAGTCCGAGTGACTGTCGGAGTATCAGCAAAAGGAGAGCGTGTTACGGTCACAATAACCGCGTCCTGTCCGGCAAATGATCCATCGCCGCGCTTCACTCCAGAGCCAATGTGTATCTGTGCCACGTCCGATAGGCGTACTGGAATGCCTCCGGGTTTGGCGACCACAACAGAGTTGGCCAAATCAATCAAGCTGTGAGTTCGTCCAATTCCTCGTATAAGCTTCTCCCGGTCGGCAGTTAGCAGAAAGCCTCCAGGGACATTGAGATTGGCGCCTTTCGTCGCTTCAGCGACTTGTGCCAAAGTTACGTTGAATTGTTTCAGTTTTTCGGGCTGAACCAATATTTGATACTGTTTCTCTCCTCCACCCAGGACAAGCACACGGGTAACCCCGGGAATTGCTAATAGCCGATTGCGTATCTGCCAATTAGCAATGGTGGCAACATCTAGAAGCGTTGTATGCTGAGCCATCGGCACGGACGGATCTATCGTGAAGGCAAACTTGATCACGTCTCCTACCGGATTGCTGATCGGAGACAGCAATGGTGGATTGACGCCCTGAGGAAAGCGTGGAGCGATTTGTTGGACTTTTTCCGCGACAAGTTGCCGCGCGCGAAAAATGTCCGTTTGTCCCTCGAATATGACGGTGACAACTGAAAGTCCTATTGCAGAACTGGAGCGAATATCCACGACTCCCGGTGTGCCATTAAGTGAACTCTCCAGAGGCAAGGTGACAAGGGACTCGACCTCTTCTGGAGCCAATCCTGGCGCTTCCGTCTGGATTACAACTTGAGGTGGAGCGAAGTTTGGAAATACATCGAGCGGTAGTTTCAATACGACCGAGAAACCAACAATCAGAAGTACGATCGAGGCAACGACCACCGTAACCCTGTGCGAGATAGACCAGAGGATGAGGCGGTTTAACATTTACTGCTTCTCCGCTTCTGAAGTACCGCTTCGATTGGGTTGCTTAACTACTACGTCGGAACTGGAAACAGGGCTGATTTTTCTAGATACTCTGCCCGCCAAGAACCCGACTACCAGCACAACCAGAGCACCTACTAAAAGCAAGATGATACTCTCAGGTCGAGCTTGTCCTTTTGCTGATTTCGTTTCACCTTCTTCCTCTTCTGAGGGAATGGCAGCTTTAGCCCCTTGCGCCATTAGTTGATAAGCGCGTCTCGTCACAATCTGATCGTTAGGGTGCAATCCTGTAATGATCTGGACAAGATTGTCTTTTGTATCTCCAACCTGGACATGTACTGGCTGAAAGAATTCTCCTTTCTTTATGAAGACTGCCTGTTGTCCCTGGACTGTCACCACGGATTCACTTGGCACGTAATAACTGGTCTGAAGGACAGGTTTTTCCAGGAGATCGATAGTCACAAACATTTGCGGCTTGAGCAGCAAGCTCGGATTTTCAATCACTGCACGTACTGCAAGCGTTCTGCTTACCGGGTCGACAACCGGATCAATGTTGATAACAGTGCCGGCGAAAACTTTTTCAGGATAAGCAGCAGTCTGTATATTGATGCGCTGCCCCACACGAACATTTTGTAGATCCTTTTCGTATACTTGGGCGGTTGCCCAGACTTTGCTGATATTGATTAGCTTGAAGAGCGGTTTCCCAGGTTCAAGTGCTTCTCCAGGAGTGACAAGTTGCTCCAAGACGATGCCGGCGATTGGAGCATAGAGCGTGATCTGCCCTTGGGCCGTAGCCTTGATGGATTGACCAAGTTGAGCCAGTCTGTTGGTCAAAAGAGCACTACTGAGGCGGGTTTGAGCACGAGCTGCTTGGAGTTCCGCTTCCGCCTGTTTGAAGTCGGCCTCTGCTGTTTGATAATCCTTTGCTGATGAGATTTTCAATCCCAACAACGTCTTTTCACGCTCATAGTTACGTCTGGCAAGCTCAAGCTTTGCCTGCGCTTGAAGCTCAGCAGCCTTGTTTTGAGAGACAAGACGTTGTGATTCAACTGCTAACTGTCTGATTTCAGGAGTATCGATCAACACCAGTGCTTGGTTCTTCTCAACTTGTTGGCCTTTTTGGGCAAGGAGAGACAGGACTCTGCCAGATAACGGAGCATTAACAGAAGCTGTATTGGCTGGAATCGCTTCAATTTGTCCATTCACAGTTTTTTTGTGCGCGGGTGGCAACTGTTGGACGGGTTCGGTTTTTATGCCGATTGAGTTTTGAACGTCTTCCGATACATGAATCGGTGCGAATGCGTCTGTTTCTGTTGTTTCAGGTAACTCTGCCAGTGCTGGCAGAATCATTGAGGAACAGAATACGAAGAGTATTACTGCAATTGGGGCAATAATTTTTCGCGGTGATCTCATTCGTGGCTCCTATCAGAGAGTGAGCGGTTGACCGACGGCTTTTTCCAAGTCGGCCCAGGCGTTTTGGTAGGCGACCACGGCCTCGAAGTACCCACTATTTACTTGTTGAAAAGATTGTTGCGCCACGATAACGTCAGAGAGCCTATTTCGCCCGCATTTGTAGCCCAACTCGGCGAGTCTGACTGTCTCGGCAGCGGCGGAAAGTAATTGTGTTCGATATTTCGAAATATTCGATCGGGAAAGTCTGACATTCTCAAAGGCAGCCTTGACTTCGGCAGTCACTTTGTTTTGCGCAATCAGCGATTGTGTGGTGGCTTGCGCAACCCCTATCTTGCCGGACATGATTTCGCCCTGCTTTCGGTAAAACACCGGCAGGTCCATGTTTACATTGAGATAAGCACCATATTGCTGTTTTTCTGGCGGTTCAAAGGTGGTGAAAACGAAACCAGAACCGAGAATCAGGTCTGGAATTCTTTGAGCGCGGCTCAAATTAAGCTGGTTGGTCGAGACGTTCAGTTGCTGTTTTGCAACGCGTAAATCAGGTCTTGACGAAAGAGCTGTCTGAAGAAGTGCGCTCTCGTCCGGCAATGACCGGTTCTCTGGCGGCACCAATTCAGGATTCGTTTCCTGAGAATCGAACAATGCACGTTCTTCGGCAATGATGTTTGGTGCAACTGGTTCGCCCAAGAGCAGGCTTAGCTGAATTTGAGCTTGCCTGATGCGACCCTGAGCGCTGTTTCGCTGTGCATCATATTGGTTCAGGTTTAGCTGGGCTTGTATTATCTCAGCCTCAGGAGCAGAGCCGGCCTTGAATCTTTCAGTTGCGATTTCTACCAAACGCGCGGTGAGTTCGCGCTGGTTTTCTATAAGCTGTGCGTATGCCTGAGCAGCGGCCAACTCGGCATAAGCTCTGCGAATTCTTGTACGAATGTCAAAACGCATGGCATCAAGCTGCAATACGGCTGCTGATTCATGCGCTCTGGCTAGCTTTAAACGAGCCGCTCTCTTGCCGCCCGTCTCAACTATCTGGTTTATTCCGACTTGCTGTGTATTGCCAGCAATTGTTTTGGTCCACGCGGGACCAAATCCCATCTGAACAGCAAGTTGAGGATTCGGTATGGCGCCAGCAGAGACAATGCCTGCCTTTGTCAGAGATACGTCCTGCTTAGCTTTGAGGATTTCTGGATTGTGAGCCTCTGCTTCATCAAATGCGGATTTAAGTTTCAATCTTACGGTCTTTTCCGCCTTGAGCACATAGGTTGAGGGGGACGGTGGCGGAGTAATTTCCGGAGACACTGGTTGAACAGCGGGAACAGTTGGTCTCAACTGCGGAGGACTGCTTGTCGGAGTTCCAGGCGGGACTTGCTCAAAAACCGGACCCGATGCAGCATACGACGGCAAGGGAGCTAAAGCGCCTGTCCCCCAAACAATGGTGATCGAGAGCAGCACTGCCTTATTCATAACGCTGGCATTCGGCCATGCCGCTACCTGCTTCTGAAGTAATCGCGGTCGCCAGAGCAAGCAAGGCTGCAATTCGATCATCTTTGAGCCTATACCAGACAAACCGCCCCTCCGAGCTATTGACGACCAGTCCGCACTCGCGCAAGCAGGCAAGATGGTTGGACACATTAGATTGCGTCAGTCCGGTGGTTTGAACCAGATCTGTGACAATCATCGGACCTTTGGACAGCGCTTCTAGGATAGCTAGGCGCGAGCTGTCGCCCAAACCCCGGAAGAATTTGCACGTCACGCTGGCGGCGCTCACTTTTGATGACATAATCGGCATCCCTTACAAATATCAGCCTCAGCTGATATTATAGCAATGCATCAGCAGGAGCTGATACATATGTTAACCCCGAACCCTCGCCTACACCGCTGCTTGGGTTTAACGTCCCAACTGGCGACCTTCCTGGAATCTCAGAACCTTGCAGTGGTCAGTTGATTTCGTATTACAGGAGCGGTCTCGATGAGCGAGCGCGGCGTAGATGTAATGTGGGATGCCTGGAAGGCCCAAACGGAGGAATGGACAACGCTGGCCAACCAGTATTGCGCCCACCTTCAGCACATAATGTTTTTTGCTCGACGAAATTCAGACTGCAAATCAACTTATCTGGTTAGACAATCCAAGACGGCCTACTTGTGACTTTGCGAATTATTTGGCATCATCGACACGAGGTCAATTAAATGACTAGTCTAAGACTTAGAGCTCCTCCTCGCTCTATCCCTGCGTAAAGAAGTCCCTGACTTCGCCCGCGCCGTTGGTAAGTAATGAAGACGGTTAATAGAAGGGCACGAAAGGTTCGAAACTCTAAGCCACAAAGAGAGTCAAGAATCAAAGGGAGACCGGCATGGTTAGAACGCATTGAGCGAAAACGAACCATCGTTAGTTCCGTGATAATTCGACTGGTGAAAGTGGCTGATACACCAGACCCAAAAGGGAAGCGGGTTGGCTGCTTGAGTTGCCATTCAAGCAGTGTGGAGGCTACACCCCCGCCGGAGCATAGATGGGACCTAAACCGGTCGACAATCATTTAGTTGGAACGTGGTAAGCCTCATGGGCTCTCGCTTGTTCAGCGAGTAACCGGCGCGCAAGCAATGGCTAATCGCCCAGGAGGTAACGGATTCTGGAAAAAGCAAATGCTGAGCTGTAATGGCGCAGATAGGACGCAAGTCCACGTTGAAAGACGGCAGACTTCCAGAGAGTATCCCGCGAAATTGCAAAGCAAAGGATTCAAACGACTGTGAAAGATGGAACCATTAATGGTATCGGAGCAGAAGGTAAGACTTTAGACTGGGAGCTACTACCATGGCAACTGATCGACAAGTCTATCAGAAAACTAAGGCAGCGTATATTTCGTGCAACGCGCGAGCAAAAGTGGAATGTGGTGCGCAGCCTCATGAAACTAATGCTGCGCAGTTACTTAAATCTGCTCGCATCCGTGAGAAGGGTCACTCAAAAGAACAAAGGCAAAAAGACTGCCGGTGTAGATGGTGAAGTGGCACTGACGCCGAAGTCGAGGATGGCTCTGGTGAAGCGCATGGCGAAACATACGCTCTGGAAGGCAAGACCTGCCAGACGAGTGCATATTCCGAAACCAGGCAAGCCTGGTCAAGAACGCCCACTCGGAATACCGACACTTCGAAATCGAGTCTCTCAGGCGATGGTAAAGAACGCGCACGAGCCATACTGGGAAGCTATCTTTGAGCCTAACAGTTATGGCTTTAGACCAGGCAGAAGTATTCACGATGCCATTGAGCATTGTTGGTTGTATCTGCGTGGTCACGGTTTGCGTCCATGGATATTGGACGCCGACATTAAGGGTGCGTTCGACAACATTTCTCACGACCACATACTTCGTAGCATTGGCCACTTGCCCGGCCGAGAGCTAATCAAGCAGTGGTTGAAAGCAGGTTATGTAGAGGCAGAATGTTTTCACGTAACGGAGAGCGGCACTCCTCAAGGGGGAATTATTTCTCCCTTGCTGTTGAATGTCGCGCTCCATGGCTTGCAGCAGAAGTTAGGACCAGTCTACGGTTATATCCGTTATGCTGACGACCTAGTAGTCTGTGCAAGTTCGCGTGAGAAGATTGAAGAAGCCCAGATCACCATTTCGGAATGGTTGCAGCAAAGAGGATTAGCATTGCACCCAGAGAAAACTCGAATTGCTCACATCGACGATGGGTTCAATTTCTTAGGATTCTCAATTAGGCGATATCGAGGCAAGTGCCTCATCAAACCGCAGAAAGAAAAGGTGCTAGCCTTCCTCTCCGAACAGCGTTTGTGGTTGAACAAGCACAAGCAAGTCGCCGCAGAAAGTGTCATCAGGCACTTGAATCCAATTCTGCGAGGGTGGTCTAACAACTACAGACACGTTGTTTCCAAACAAGTTCTCGCATACGTATCGAGCCAAATTTGGAAAATGCTCTGGAAGTGGTGCCTGCGTCGCCATCCGGAGAAAGGGAAGAAATGGGTGAGCCGGAAATATTTTTGCTTACACAAAAATGTGAGCTGGACTTTCCATGCTCAAGCTGGTAACGACAAACTCTTTCTCTTTGATATGGGCGCCGTACAAATCGAGCGACACATCAAAGTAAGGAGCGGAGCTAGTCCCGACGACCCGACACTCCAAGAATATTGGACGAAACGCCGCGAGACACGTATGAAACGACCGAAAGTAAAGGCAAAAGCCCAGTGCCGCGCTGGGTCGGATGCGCGAGCCGGATGATGCGAAAGTATCACGTCCGGTTCTTGGAGGGGCTGGGGGCGGCGACGTCCCCATGCCTACTCAGCAAAATTTGCGAATTATTTGGCAGGATTTTCGATGTTCGCCAAAATTCGGATTACGGAAGTGCGCCCAATGCCAAGCTTTCTAGCTATGCAGATTTGTTCATGCCATCCTGATAGAGTTTTTTTTATTCGCGTAGGGTGCTTCAGAGCCGTTCTTGGCCTGCCATGTTTTTTCTTGGAATCATGAATTCCTGCCTTAATACGTTCACCAAGCATATCTCGATCGAAGTTGGAGAAGATAGAGAGCATTCCAACCATTGCTTTGCCAGCCAAAATGCCTACAGCGAGTTTTGGAAATCGCTCATGGCTGAATTAGAAGCTGCATAATAAGAAGACCAGCTCAGAGAAACACGTCTCATAACTCGTCTCAATTTTTTCGGCCGATATTTGCAACAGAGCCGGAATGAATCAGCCTGAGTTTTTTGAGGTTTCAATAGAGACAGATTTGGCAGCAAGCTGCTTGAAATACCCTTTAGAGCGCTTTTCGACCCAACACTTGGGGCAGCCGCTTTTATTCACGGTCCTATTTCTGACCCGAGCTTGCCAGACATGGCGAGGGTTTTCCGAGCACTTCCACCAGACCATTAGCCACTTCTGCGCTGGTATGTCTTTAGCGGTCAAATTACCATTCCTGGTTGGGTGCAGTTCCTTTGCCAGTTCTGGGTAGAGTGCGAAGAGAGAATTGGTCTTGGATACGAGCCTCCAGGTGCAAAAGGGGCAACGAAGAATCTCTCCACTTTTTTGAAATGGTTTATACCAAGTATGATCCGGTCCGTTCGGACAGCGCCACCAAACGAAAGTGGTGATTGTGAGCCGCTCTGGGTTTACTCCCTTGTTTTTCTTCTGATCAAAAAGCTTCAAGAGCTTAGGATAATTGCGCAGATTCAAGCAGCGCTTACCATGACAGACTGAACACCCGGAGCCTTGAGCAGTTCTTGATTTTATTGATGCCTGCCAACTATGCCCATGCTTGCATTGCCACCATACTTTGTTGTGAGATCCCGCAATAACTTCGTCGGGTTTAAGCTCCCCATTTTTGTCAGGATGCCATTCTCTAGCGATTTTGGGAAATAGTCTTGAGAGTAAATTTTCCTTGCATACACGCTTGCCGTTGCAGTAGGAACAGTTGGAGCCCTTCAGTGTTCTGTCAAGAATTCGCATGTCATAAATATGACCAACAGGGCATTTCCACCAGGCAACGACCTTTGAACCATATGAGAAATCCTCAGGACCAAAACCGCAATTCTTCTTGTAGTACCACTCGACAGTCTTTTCAGGATAAGCATTTTTGAGCGGTACTCCTCGCAGGTTGTTGGGATGAGGCTCGATTATGTCTTGGATTGCTTGAGCTTTTTCTTTTGTTCTTCTTCTCGACTTTTTCATTGCCTATTGCTCAGCTTCTAAGGAGCGCAGATGTTCTTCGGCGTAGCGTAGATTCTCCTTATTCTTTGTTAGTTCTTTCTGCTGAAAATCGCGGTAGGACTCTAGCTGGCGGCGATCCGTAATACTCACATTTGGATCTGCTATTTTGGTTTCAAGCTCAGGAATGAGAGTCTGCCCATGCTCCACGGCCCTTTGATAGCGGTCAACATCTAACTTAGCGAAGTAAATATCCTGGTCATGCTTTTTCTTCGCTTCCTGCTCGCGGCGTATCTGATCAGGGTCTTGCGGCTGAGCTGGTGGAGAGAAGTTTGTGGAAGGACTCAGCTCAGGTAAAGGAGCGAGAGGAGCCGGGATTGACTGTGACGGTTGCTCTTGCTTGGGAGCATGGTCCCTCTCCCAATTAAAAGTAAAAGTATGCCACCAGGCTTTGACACCGGTGCCAACATAGCCGAATAAACAAAGGCCAATATAGGCAGCACCCAACGCTATGGCAATGCGCCACCTCAGGCGATTATCCCTCAATTCTCGATCATGGGCCATGGCATCCTGCATGGCTTGGGCGGCTCGTTGTTCGGTTTGCTCTCGCTCATTCTGGACTGGCTGTTCAGAGGCAGCTCTTTTGGCCCGCTCCTCGTTCTTGGCTTTTGCCTGAGCATCCTCACGGTTCGTTTCTTCTGTTGTCTTAGCCCGGCGCCCTGGACCGGTATTGCTGCGCCCAGCATGGCCGGCACTGCTGGCATTCCCAGGCTTACAGATGCATGGACCAGTCGGGTTATGCCCCCCGCCTTCAAAGTGGGACTGGAGAATATCCTTGGCCCAGTTGAACTTTTTCAGCTCCTCAGTTGCCTCATCCTTCCATTTCGGGTCATTGGGCGCCCGGTCTGGATGCTAA
>Ga0233413_10001198_pt1 | contig 11512 bp, 6 predicted proteins | sample Na_anoxic_6_MG_FD_189019 | JGI IMG/M metagenome (GOLD analysis project Ga0233413, IMG submission 189019) | Seawater microbial communities from Saanich Inlet, British Columbia, Canada - Na_anoxic_6_MG | ecosystem: Environmental > Aquatic > Marine > Inlet | place: Canada: British Columbia... | reverse complement strand
ATCATTATATTTAAAAGTAATATCTCGATTTGTTTTAGGACCAGTACGAGTACCAGATTGATTAGATGGTCGAGATCTAGAAGCACTTTGTTTAGCCGCACCAGAACCACTAGCTTTAGTTGGTCTTCCTGTTGCAGCACCAGATGCCTTCTGCATCTCCTTGGCTAATGCAGCTTCTTTTTTAATTGCAGCAGGTTCTATGTGAGAGGTGGGTACTTTAGCGAGAGCTTCTGATGCAGCAGACCCCGGTGTCATAGACTTGATGAGAGTATTTGGCTCTTCATAAAGAGCATAGTAGCTGTCTTCCTGATCGCTGGCGCTAAAGCTCTTGTACCCTAAGTTCTTTCTAGCTTCAGAATGTGTGATAAGCTTATTTAAGAACAGTTGAATCTGCTGGTTTTCAAGCTTCATCCGCTCTTCTTTATCGATAACTCCAAACTGAATCTGGACCTTTTGCTTTCGATCAAGAGGATTATATCCTCCCTCAAGAAGCAGTTCGTTAATCACATAAAACTCGATGAAGGTTTTCATCTTGGCCTGCATGGCCTCGACTTCCATCATTAGGTTCTTAGACATAGTTGATGCTGTAGAGCGGTTGGCTGTACCCCCCTCTCCCATATCTACAGCACTTACACCTAAGGCAGCATACACTCTGTTTTTAAAGTAACTTAAATAAAAATCAATACGAAGAGCTTTTGATTCAGATCCGATAGCTTCAATCTTATGTCTATGATCAGATATATAGACACCACCACTAGGCATATACTCTACGGTTTTTTTAACGATATCAGTTTCCTTTTCACCCTCAGGGCTAAAACGTTCAGGAAAGGAATCGTTACCAACCTGATAATGGAATACTGGAAACAAATTTGTCTCAATCAGTTCCTCAACATTTTCTTCGATACGCCTAAGCAGGGCAATGTCATCCAACGCTGGTAGCATCTCTGGAGTGCCAACACTAAAGCCAGGCTTTCTATTCGTGTAAAAGTGAACAATATCTCTAGGAAGAAACTCTTTTTGAGCTCCATCAGCCATAAGTTGTTTTACTTTTTTCAGCTCACCATTAGCTTTTGTTTTGAGCTGAAGAGTTTCAAACGGTAGAATGTGATAACCAACAACAGGCTCTACTTCTATTCCTGTAATGTCAGTACGCATTCCAGCGTTACTCTTAGTTAGGTTCCTGCTCTTAACCCAAGCACAGTTGGAGTATCTGAAAAGATCATGAGCTGTTTCTTCTAAAGTCAAAGCAAAGGGCTTCTGAGTAGCAAGTTCTATCTCGCCAATACGGTTATGGATATAATCGAGAGCTTCGTCATCCAAGCTAACAAATTCATACCCAGCCAAGAAGAATCGATCACTCTTCTTCTTGAGAGCCCTAAACATAAAGCTGCTTACATCCTGAGCAATTTGAATTTCATCAAAATCATACTCAGGACGAAACCAGTTTCCTCGATGATGATGTGTATAAGAGAAGGTTCGATCACGAACCTTCTGTACAGAACTAGGTTTTGAAGCAGTCAAATCCATATGCATTGGAGTTGCCTTGGGACGACTAATCTTCTGAAGCGATTGATCTAAAAGTTTAAGATTCATCAGACTGCACCCTTTGCGTCTAAGTCCTGTATCCAACGAGCGACTGCTTGGCTTTCTGCATCACCACGATGAGAACTACAGGTTTTGATTGTACCTACAATATCTGGACCACGCTTAAGGATAATGTCTTGACCCTCTGTTCTGCTAGTGCCGCTATTCGTTCCCTCTGCCTCTGCAGTAAGGTCATTACCATAAACACTTTTGATAACAGACTCTACAATTGCAGGATCTCTCTGTATCTCTGTGCACCAGTCCTTTACGTCTGGTGATTTTTGAATCAGCTTAATAATCGCTGTAACAAGAGCAATAACATCTAGGAGAAAAAGAATGATTCCAATATTATCAAGGCTCAGCGCCAAACCCCCACCCACAAGACCACCAAGAGATCGAATTGCATCAATGATATTGTGAAACAATTCACTAATCCAATTGCGAGCGTCTTGAACGGGAACAATGACTTTTTCTAAAAACGTAGAGTCTGTCGTAAAGAGAGGGTCAGCTAAAGCCTCCTCTAGAGAGATGTCTGATTTTAAAGCGAAACCAATCGGAACAGAGACTGAAGAAGAAGCTTGGCTTTCTCCACTAGTTCTCTCGGTGCTTCGCAAGAAGCCTGGGTCTGGAGCTTCTGGCTGGTCGGTTTTGAACGGCTGACTCAAACCAGGTATCTGAGAGTCTGAAGTAATCCACTGATGGTCTTTGTGAAGACCATCAGCCTCAATACCACTCTCAATGCCCGCACCAGGTAGCGAGGCTATGCCGGCTACTGAATTAACTAGTTCTGCTCCTGCTTTTAACAAGTCATTGCTGGTGTAGAGTACAGCAAGCGCACAATCAATAGGCGCCAATATGATTCCAGTAATCTGTTCTAATAGCGTAGCTATACCTTCTACGATGAATTTTAAAAGGGGTCCTAACAATACTGTCCAATCAATACGAATTGAAAACAACTGCAATACATATCTCTTAATAAGCATTTTGAGTGCCATGAGAATAGCAATAAGGTCTGCAAGACAAAAACCTTTAAGAGCATTTAGCAGATTGCACAGATCATCCAGAAGCCTGAGGGGATCCATTCTTGCTTTTAGTCTATCTATCGCGTCTTGAATTGAATCTAAGAAAGCATTAATCGGACCTAACAGTGCGAATGGTTTCAACTGCCAGTCAAACTGTAGTCTCAAATCACATCCAGCACATTCAGCAAGCCAATCTCTAACAGCACCATTGTTATCTAAGTTCATAAGCTCGATAAGATCTGCATCAGCCTCTACATCAATATTTACGTTACTGTTCTCAAGCATTTCTCGAAAGCTTTTCTTCTTGCGTTCGCCGTCGCCTTGTCCAACCACATTGTTTTTCTGACCACTCATTGAATCTCGGGTTTGCTGAGTGGTACGCAAAGCACGTTCGCTACCCTCTAGGGCTAGCTCCATTCCCGTCATTGGACCGTTAGAAACAGCAAGAAGCGCTTGTCGCTTCTGGGTGCTAATTGCTTGCTCTTCAAACTCATCAATGACCATTGATAGCATTTCGTATGCCATCGGATGTTCCGTATCAATAGTCATTAGTCGTCATCCAGTTTGATAAGGTCTTTATATTTTTTTGTTCCATCTTCACCAGAGTCTAGCACGGCTTTATACTCTCGTGCACGCTTTCTAGCTTCTGAAGTATCAGCAGCAACCGAAGAAGTTCCTGCGGGATTCAAAAGAGACATAATCCCCTGTATCTGGTTATTGAAGTCCCCCTGATAGACAAAGTCCCTGCCAATCTTAGGAAACATTCGCAAGTAATGCTCCTCATCTTGAGATGAGACCTCTTCTCCATCTTCTTTTTTAGAGCTTCTTTCTAAGAACCCACCCCCACCATCCTTCTTGTTTTTATTGTTGGTACTTTTGGATTCTTTCTTATCGTTCTCCTTGCCACCACCCTTCTTAGGAAACCCCCGAAGGTATCCGTCTCCCTGCTCTTCCTCAAGCTGTGCCTTTGCAGCAAGCATCTTCTTATACATCCCATATGTAATTGTATCCGTTTTCACTCCGAAGAGCTTTTTGACAGCTCTTCGAATACGATGCTTCTTGGTGATATCAAGTTTAAACTTCCACTCTTTCTTCTTGCCAGATGCATCGTTAGGTTCAACCTGACTATCTACATCTCGTTTAAGTGCCGCAATCTTATTTTTCATAAACTGAATACGATCTAAAGTAGCCTGAATTTGTTTGTCTGCTTCAACAGCCTCTGCCTCAGTCAGGGGTATAGGGGTATCCTTTTGAGAACTCAATCCCCTAGCACCAGTAACAGGGGTCCCAAATTGTTTTGCTTTAAGGCTTTTTTGAACCTCTTCTTGAGAGTCAATCTCAATCAAAAAGTTAGCAATATCTAGCTTTTCAGGAACAAACTCTGGATGGTACAAGCCCCCAAGAAACTCTCTTGGAACAAGGGGGTCTGGTATCTTGTTTTTAGAAGCCATTAGGCACCAACATTGCGCTCAAAGAAATAAATCTTCATTGATTGTACTTCTCGAATTTGAGCAGGCTCTTTGCCTGGACAGTAGATTCTAACCCAGAGTGGGTGGTATGTCGAAGTGTCGGCCGCCAAAGTAGATCCTATATCTGGAAGAGCGATACTATCTCCAGGACGGATTTGATCCCATTCCTCTTCTGTGGGTCGGCGTTGACCATAAATAAACTTTACACCCCAACCAGTGGTACCAAGCTCGCCACCGTCCTCATAGGAGTCTAAACGCAAATGCACTGTGATGTTCTTGTAGTACTTCGCACTATCTGTGTTTCGGAGATAAACTAGTGACTCATGGGCACCACCAAGGTGCCCATTGTGAAACGTCCTTAAAGACTGTGCGCCAAAAGCTACTTTAGAATCATCGTAAAACCCGAGAGCCATTCTATCTCCTAGTGTCCGAATCCGTTTCCACGATTTTGATTAAATCCGCGTTTGTGGCTTCGTCTGCCACCAAACATCGCACCACCAAGCAATCCGCCTCCAGCAAACATAGCAGCCCTGCCACTTGATGTTGCAGAGAAATTCCCAATACTACTCATGCTTGAGCTAAAAGTTTCATTGTTCAAAGCAGACCATCCCTTGGGGTTGTTCTTAGCTAGCTTCGCTAGCTTTGGCACCCCTATAGCCATCCCAGCACCACCAAGGCCACCCATCATTGCACCTTGTGTGAAATCCCCACCAGTAGCATAGCTTGTTACACCACCAGCCAAGGCGCTACCACCAATCATTCCTGCGGTAGCCCACCCTGCGCTATTGCCACCAACAGCACCAGCACTAGTGGGCGCACCGCTCTTTGGGGTCGGGTTAGCAGCCTGATTAGTTAATAAGCTTGGCTGGTGTATCGGGCCGTATTGGGGAAGAGGAGAGCTAGCTCTCCTCTTTCTCCTTGTTCGATGTTGTGGTTTTGGTGTCTCGATTGGAGATGGTGTTGGTGCCTCCCCCCACCAGGGATTGGGACCACCTAAATCTACTGATTGATTTCGAAAACTACCAGGATCAACAGCACCACCCCTTACGCTTGGTCCCGGAGTTGATCCAATACCAACTGAACCTGAGCTTACCCCTACTCCTGAAGTATTCCCAGCCAAAGTATGGCTAACAAGAGATCGAGAACTAATAGTCTTCTTTCTTCCAGGCGCAGATTCAAAAGAAGAGGGAAAGGGAGTGTGATTGGTCATATCGGCAGATGCACCCTCAACAGCTTGTCGTGGGCCGCCAAAACTCATGTTTCTATTACTTCCAGCAGAGCCACCCGCATCATAGGTTCTAGGGGGTGATATCCCCGGTGCATTATATTTATAGGCGGGTACACTATCAGCCCGCCCCGTTCCATTTAATCTCTCTTTCCAATGCATCATCTTATGAAATTTTTTGGGACGAGGGCCTCTCCTCCCTCGGTATTTTATCGACTCAGGAAGGTCCGTCCACGGAGGGTCCCTCCACGAAGGACTATTAGAAGAAGCGTTCGGTCTATGCTCTGCTAATTCTCGTAATCCAAAGCCGGGGACATGGCCCTTAGCGATCCCATAGTTAGGCAAATTGCGTATTTTTGTAATACGATCACTGCTTGTGCCTACTCCACTTGCAAAGTCACCATAGTAGAACCCATCCACACCTCTCACAAAAGACCTTCCTATCTTTCCCAACATGCTTTTTCCCATCATTTCCTCCTTTTAATACCGCTACTACGTCTTGCTACCCTCTTCCCTCTTCGTGCCATGCCAGGTCTACTCAATCCACCAGCTTGATGAAGAGCTTCTGTATCTGTACTATATCCTTTATTGCTTTTGGCCTTGCGATTAAAATACTCAAAAACACCTTCACCTTGTGTCTTGGTTATATCAGATCTTGAAGCGCCAGGTCTAGACCTGCCAGAATTGGCTTTAAGTATATCCTCTGCCCGCTGTATACGACGGATATGCGCTTCTTCCTGGGGGGTTCCTCTCCGTATCTCCAGCACATTTATATCTACTGAAGTTTGGTTTCGAAGACGTTTAATCACATCCGCAGCACCATACTTCTCCTCCCCACTACGCTTATCAAGATAGTCCTTAGATAAACTTGTTGGTTGAGAACCAACAGAAGTCTTGCTGCTATACATAGACTTCTCTAGAAACAAACCAGCTAGTGCTAACATCAGCGCATCTAGTCTATGGTCTCCAATTGTGTTGTTATCCGTACCGTATACTGGCTTGTTGGTAGTTGGGTGCCGTCTCAAGATAACATAGTGCTGAAGTTGCTTTAACAACGTGATGTCATCTTCTGGAAACCATAGTCTCCCCTCTTCAAAGACACGAACAGCGTTCTCAACCAAGAACTCTTTTCCAGTTTTGGTAATAATCTGACCATCAATCGGAGATCTAAGTTCAACTTTTTGTGAGAAGTTAAATGCAATTAGCTTATCTATCAGCTTAACAGTCTGTTGTTGAATTTTATTGAGTCCAGTTTGTGCTCGAAGCCTATGGGCTTCGACCTTCAGATCTTCAATGATAGTGTGTCCATATCCTTCATCAGCATAGATGTAGTCTGGCTTCCATTTGTAATTGAGACGAATGACTTCTTGTTTCCACTCCACAGAAGACCACTCGCCTGCAGCAATGTTTACTGCCTCCACCACAAACCAATGGTGTTGGTTTGGATCATATGCAACTACAACAAACTCGGTGCCAGCATTTTTATTCCAATCAATACCCATAACTTTTAATAAATCAGATCTATTTTGTACTCCCGCCGATTCCCGCCACCAACTAGCGTTATTAACATCAGAGTCTGCATAAGTATATGCACCGCGTGCTCTGTACACATAGTTGGGTTTAAACACCCCGTATGATCCCTCGATAAAGTGCGCCATGTATTCTGCAGCAAACCCATCTGCTGTATTATCAGATTTAAGCTCGTCTTTAATATCCTCCCACTGAGGCAGCACTGTAGAGGGCAAATAATCTTCTTTAAAATCTGGTCGCTCTAAGCAATATGTCTTGAACTTACCTTCCTTTCCAATAGGCGTTGATGTAGCAATAAACATAACGTCTTTCTTTGTAAGCAAGAGAGGCTGAATAACCTTGAGCAAAATATCTTCAGGAATCATATCCATTTCGTCTAGATAAATAACACCTGCGCTGTTATGGCTGATAATCCCGCTGTTAACAAAGAAGTTATGCGTTCCGGCAACCTCGATATCATATGCAGTTTTTAAACCAAGTGATTCAATGCTTTTGATACGATCAAGGTAATAATTATTGACATATGAGTACTTCGTACCATCAACAATAGACCGCGAAAAAGTTTCTAACAGCTTGTTTTTGGAATCTTCTTTGCCTACAGCATCAACATCCACCAAAAGTGATGCAGCAACATACAGTCCTCTAACAGATACAACGAATTGATCTCTGTGCTGTGTTCCATCCAGCCACTTCTCTTTGGTGTATAGATTGGCAGTAGCGCCAAGAGACATAAAAAGATCTAAAACTTGATTTGCCAACTTCTCAGAAGTCGTGCAATAAGCAACCTCTCCTGTTCGGCCATTAGAACAAATCCATCCGTCTGTTGCAATAAGGGCTCCCAAAAGAATTTGTCTCTGACGTTTTGTTCCCCATAACAGCTCATTGCTAAGAGACTTCTGATACGAATAGCAACCAGCAATTCCAGCTCGTGTCAAAAGATCCCACATTCTCTGAACAGACTCTATACGCCATATACGCACATCGTAATTATTGCCCTTATGAGTACTTGTAATACTAGCATGCACACCAATACCAGCACAAAGATCCACAAACCTTTGTGCAGTATCCAAGCGACCAGATGAAAATCGGAGGTTGTTATTCTCGTATGCATTGGCAGTGCAACAACCATCTCCTGTCATTAAGCCTACAAGCTCTATCTCTATATCTGAATATTGGGCAGCATTGCTAGCGTAATCATTAGATACAGCGATATACTGCTTTGTTCCCCATTCAGATACAGATTTCCATTTGAGAGTGTGTGTCCCTTTATCGACATGTCTACGACGCGTTGTGGGAGGTCGATCACATCCTGCAAAAACATGGTCAGCAGACGCCACTACAGTGCGACCAGAAGCAAGAGTTATTTTAAAAAGCTCTTTCTTCTCTGGCTCAAACACATGGGTTACTGGATTAACCACAGTGCCTTCTGGTGTATAAGATTGGACCATATCTCCAATCTGAATATCCTCTATGTTCTTATAAGAACCATCGGCAAGCAAAACACCAGTATCTCCAGAAAGACACTGACCTCGTACGGACCCGCCACCGCTTCCGTCTTCTCGGCCACCTACTCCAGAAACAAAACCACTGATTGAAGCACCATTATCCATTTCCATGTGATAATAAGGAGTCTTGATATAGGTTCCCCCGCCCTTAGCAGTAGTGATACGTTGAACAAGAGCCTTGTTACGCTTAAGCAACTTCTCCATCTCATCAAAGATGTTTGTTACCTGTGCTTGATATGGTGTAATGATAACAATCTCTGGGCCTTCGATAACAGGTTGGCCTTCCGCGTCTACACCTTTGTCTTGTCGAAGGTTGAAAGCTAGGTAAACAAGCTTAAGGGCAATAGCGAATGTATTGTGGGTAACAAGATGCTGTTCTCCAGCCAAATACAGACTATTAGGAGAATCAACAGTAATACACCTTACAGGAACAGTGGCTACGCTGCGAATCTCTACTATCGCACGATACTCTCGCACGATTCGACCCGGTCGCATCTGTCTCTTGAGTTTTCGTTCAAGATTAAATGCAGGTTTGTACGTATTAAAATAGAACCGCGTTCTGTCTTTGTGGCGGACACCATTGAAAAAGGAGGGACCAACAGTTCTGGTAATCTTTAAGCCAAGACCTGTTGCTAGCTCATAGAAATCTTGGGCGAGCAGAGGGTCGCTTGATGAATATTCACAATGACCAGCCTCATCAACACTACCGTCAGAATCCATTAATCCCTTTAGGACTTCCCATCTCTGATCGACAGGTGCTCTCAAATAGTCAGCAGGTATACGTTTCGCATTCTCGATGCCCAACGCCTTGAGATCAGTAATAAGCCCATAAACGCAATGGTCTATCGCACTAGAACCCCCAACCCTCATCCTGTAACCAGCTGCTTGAATTCGAGATACAGATTCAACTAAATCTTCTTCCCCAATTATAATTCTGCCAGTGTTTCTAACACCGTCTCCAAGCCAATATCCTAAAACATAAGGATCAACAGGCAGAGCCGTAAGGCTATTGTACTGTACCGGTTGTGTGAGCTTAATTCGATAATTAAACTCTGGCTTTTTAACACCGATCTTTAATCGGTCAATCATTTTCTCAGTCGTAATCGTCACTTGATCAGAGCCTAGACGGCCTTGTTTAAAGCGTCGTCTACTGCTTCGAGAGCTTACATCCCATTGATGTTCAGCATCCGCGACAATAACAGAGCCATCGTCAAAAACAATCTCGTAGCAATCGTGATCATACATGGTCTCTGTTGTGAACGTAACGGTTGTAGCTTTACCTTCGTCACTAAAGACAGTATCCCCTGTTCGAAGATCGCCCATAGTCGTCCATCCATTCGGAGAGGGAATCGGAGTGTCTAGCGGCAGTGCCTTACCTGAACGACGCCCTTCTCGAATTACATAGCGGAGACTGTTACAACGCAGCTGCTCCTTTTGGTAGCTTCTAAGTCCCCACTTAGCATCCCCATCACGAAAACCAAACATGAGTTCGCACCAGCTAACTGGATCAATTGTACTCTTAAGGTACAACAGCGCTCTTTCTGGATCCATATCATTTTCTGCAATGTACTTGTTCAGAAGAGTTCGACTTCCTGGTGGAAGTCCCTTTGGTACAAAATTACATTTAACTGCAAATTCAGAGTTCTTCTTTCCGTTGTCGTCAACAAAACCCTTATATTTGATTAGTTGACGGGCCTGACAATTAACACACATGCTATGTATGGGAAAGGGATTCTGACCAGGGGTGGAGGCTTCTGTTTTTAAGCCATAGTTAGTTTCCATGTGCTTGATTTGATTGGGCTCAAGAACAGCAAGACTATCTTGATATTTGTATCCATATTCATTCTCAGAATACAATTTGGCTTTAATCTCTTCAAGAATCTTAGACACGTCGATACCTACTATTATAGCTACGAGATGGAAAGTGCATATAGTTCGCTTCAGAACCTAAAGCGCTGCGTGAGTTCATATGGGATTTGCTAATAGCTTGTACAGCCCTGCTCCTCATAGTGTGTGCTCCCCTTGTATTGAACGCAGCCATGCTCCCCGCAGTATGTAGACTTTTTCTATTCTGATGATGCTGATACCCACGTACAGCTCCAGCTTTCAATATGCTGTACGCCCCATAACTTGCAAATCCACCAGCAGCAAGCCCCAGGGCACCCACACCCGCAGCCAAACCATATCCTGTGCCGCCCAAGGCACCTCCGCCTGCAGCAATAGCCATTCCTATCGGACCGCCAACCATACTGCCAGCCATAACACCACCACCAACACCAGCCATAATGCGAGCAACTCCAAAACTACGCATACCAACTTCACCTGCCCTAGAAACCTTATAGGCGGTGGCTGCTACACCAGCCGAAGCTGCTGCTTCCATTCCTAGATTCTCCATAACTCCAATCACACCATCCTCTTGATAGGATAAGGCTGAACCACCTACAGTAAAACCCATCCCAAGAACACCCGCTACAACGCTTCCTACAACTCCTTTATCTAATCTTTCAATGCTAGTAGGCAGAGGACTGTCTGGTCCAAAGGTAAATTTGTTTCCCAAAAACTTCCAAGAGCTATAATCCCCAATTCGTTCATGAGGGTCTGCTCCAGCCATTAGGCCCAAACCTCTTTTCGCAAATTGACGAAAACTGCCAGTAGCATCTAAAGCCTTATCTAGATATTTAAGCATTATTGCGTCTCATGGTGATTGGTAGGTGATCGGAACATATCGTGGTTTGCATTCCTTTGTGCTTGGGATTGCATCATTCTACGAGCCAGAACTCGCTTCTGATCCTTTTTGTAGTGGTCGAAGGCAGCGAATCGCCTACGGTTATGGATATTGGTTGTACTACCCAAGGTGTCTAATACCATGGCTTTGTCTAGCTTACCATATCCGCCCTTTGATCTAAACCTATTTTGCTTACCACCACCATTCGTGGTGTTCCATTTGCTTAGGTCTTTGGTCATTTCTCCAATATAAGAATTGTAATGACTATGTTTTCTATCTAGAAAAAAGGGCTTTACATGATCTGGGCCACGTGATCTAGCAGCGTAACCAATAGACTGTGCTTCGGCAGCGTGGGCGCTAGTGTAGAGTCCTTGCGCTTGTGACTGTTCCATCAAACTAATAGCATCCATAGTGGATACGTTTTCAGCAATCCTTTCCTTGCGACTTAAGGT
>Ga0233413_10001195_pt1 | contig 11519 bp, 17 predicted proteins | sample Na_anoxic_6_MG_FD_189019 | JGI IMG/M metagenome (GOLD analysis project Ga0233413, IMG submission 189019) | Seawater microbial communities from Saanich Inlet, British Columbia, Canada - Na_anoxic_6_MG | ecosystem: Environmental > Aquatic > Marine > Inlet | place: Canada: British Columbia... | reverse complement strand
TTGAGTCATTAAAAAAGGGTGAAGCAAAGGTTAACGCTGGAGCTGTATACCCTTACGATATCACAAAAAGCCTTAATTTTGGTGGTGATAAAGATTTGGCCAATGAACAATGGAAAGCACTTCCAAATTATATGGAAGGTTCGGAAGAACTTATTCTACCGATAGTAGATGTGTCAGGTTCTATGGGTTGTCCAGCGGGCAATAACCCGAACTTAACTTGTATGGATGTTGCTATTTCCTTGGGTATGTACATTTCAGAAAGGAATGTAGGTAGTTTTAAAGATATGTTTATGACATTTTCTTCACAACCAAAAATCCAAAAACTGTTAGGACCTTTGAGTGACCGATATAACCAATTAACGAGAGCTGAATGGGGAATGTCCACTGACTTGGAGGCGTCTTTTAAAACACTACTAGACCAAGCGGTTAAGTTTAATATACCACAAGGTGAGATGCCAACTAAGGTATTAATCTTATCGGATATGGAATTCAATGAAGCTACTGGTAGTGGTTATAGACGTAGACGTGACAACACTGATTGGAACCCAACAGTGATTGGTATGATTGATGAAATGTACAATCAAGCTGGTTATACAAGACCTGGAATTATTTTCTGGAACTTGAACGCTAGTGGTAGTAATTTTCCAACTAAATTTGATAAGAATGGGACCGCTTTAGTTAGTGGTTTCAGTCCATCAATAATGAAACCGATATTAAACAACCCAAATAGTTTAACTCCGGTTAACATTATGAACGAAACTGTTAATTCAGAAAGGTATGAATTAGTAACTATCTAGAACCTATAGGTGATGAAAGATACTCGGTATCTAGATAGTTAAAGTTCTTTGAAATAAAATATTGTGGTATTAAGGAATAATTACAGCAAATTAAACTTAAAACAAAAACGAAGGGGCTTTGATAACCTTAAAGGTGGTTGTATTTATACTTCCACTCCATTTAAAAGAGTCAGAACGATTCCGTATCACAAAAGTATTAGATGTAAACGAATGGTTTCTGCAAACTTAAAAAACTAAGCTAAAGTAGAAACAGGTTTTATTTCCCCTTTACCTTAAAAAAAGTATAAAGGGGATAACCATAGGTGAGGTTTATATGGGATAGTCCCATCCTCTAGGTTATAAAACATACCTTTTGGTTTTGTCACAAGTAAAAATAAGACATTCAGTGGGGCTGAGTTAACAATCTACCGTAATGACGGTCATTACGTAAAATTCATACCGAATCACCATTCCGACATCGAATTACTAAGAGAGGGTATTTTTTAATTAAAGTACCCTCTTTTTTTTTGTTTTTTAAAAAAAAATCACTATACTTGTAATAATAAAAAAATAAAAGTTATGAATTTAAGTTACAAAATAAGAGGAAAAGATATTAGACTAAACCCATTAAAAACATGGGACATATCTGATGGGTCAATAATAGCTATATACCAAGGGAGTAGAAGTCAGAGACCTGAATTAGATTTTATTGTTAAATATAGAAAAGAAGGCACAAGATTAAGAACACCTTCACATACACATTGGGTTGTAGACATAATAGTTAAAGGTGAAATAAACCAAGAGTTAACACTAAATTTTGTAAATAAATTAATAGAAATTTATGATAACGTAGAAAGGTTTAGAACAGTCGAAGAAAGAGATAATTACGAACTAATTTATCCACAAGAAATAACTCATGAATTTAATGAATTAAACACTATAGGTGCATTACCTGTAGACTTTATTGTGACATTAGTAGAACTCTTTTCAAAGTGTGAAAAACAAACTGATGAAGCTTTTATGTTTAGAGGTATGTTAAATCTTTGTAGACAATATCTAATGGGTGAAAAAGATTATTATCAAATAGTTGGAATTTCTAAACGCGTTTAACAAACTAACCATATTTATCTAATGAAAAAGTGTTGTGGTGAGTGTCCGTGGAAAGTAAGAAATCGTAATAACGATTCTTTTATAAGTCACTCAAAAAATTTTATTAAAAAACATAATTGTCACATGATACCGTCTAATTTAACTGGTGGTGTTTGGGATATAAAAAAAGAATACCAATGTGTTGGTAATAAAAAATTTTTAAATCATGAGTAAAATAGAAGATATATTATACGAAGCTCACTATCTTGGGGTAAGGTCTGAAGTTATAGATGAAGTTTCTAAAGTTAGGAATGAAGAAAAAAACAAACACACATCATTATCTGATTTGTATGAAAAAGCTTTTGAAAGAACGAAAATTAAAAAAAAGTCGTGACAGTGTAACGACAATTATTTAAAAAAATATCACATATCTTCTGGTCTAAACTTTTCTAATCTTCTTTTCACCCTTTTCACCCTGTACTCCAATGTGTTAAACGCGATACCCATTTCTCTAGCCACATCTGATTTAGTCCTACCTTTTAAAAATATTTCATTAAAAATTCGTGTATCTTCACTACCTAAAGACTCTATCATTTCTTTAATTAATTTTCTATAAGATTTAATTTCAATGTTTTTATATATCTCATTAATAGAAGGTTCTATGTTAGGGACATCATCAAGGTATATTTTTTTTTGGGGTGGAATTCTTTTCTGTCTGTGCTTTCTTTTATAGTACTCAACAATAAAATATCTCATAGAGTTAGTAATCCAAGTACCAAAAATACTTTTTTTTGAATCGTATAAATGTAATTTTGATGATATTCTACCTAAAAACTCCATAGACATATCTTCAATCTCATCACTATTGTAATTATCACTACCATACCACTTTATTACATTAGTGAAAAAAATTGGTTTGTATTTTTTAAATAATGGGGTAAAAGCACTTGAGTCCCCATTTAAATACCGTTCAACCAATTCCTTTTCTTCATCCGCTTCATTATATTGATTATTACTCATAACCAATTATAGATAATTTTATGGTAAATTTGAAGCTAAAATATTATAATATATCTTTTTTTTCTTAATTATATTTAGTATAATTAAATATGGATAATAGTTTTAAGAAAAAAGAACACGTACTTAAATTAATTGATAAGAGTGTTGCCTACAATTTTATTAAAAAATACCACTACCTAGGGGACGCTAAATTTTTCTCTAAGTTTGCTTATGGTTTATTCCATAAAAATGATGACTCAATGTTAGGGGTAACCACTTTTTCTAACCCACAAGGTAATGTAGCTCTTAAAGGTTGGTTCGGTTTACCCAATACAGACCAAACAGTTTTAGAGTTGTCTAGACTTTGTGTTTTACCCCAACTTAATGGAACAAATGCCACTTCTTTTCTTTTAAGTGGTTCAATTAGGTTACTAAAGAAAGAAAGTATTAGAGCTGTTATTACCTTAGCTGATGATAGTAGACACTCAGGAAGTATCTACCAAGTTTGTAACTTTACTTATTATGGGTTAACAGATAAAAAATCAGATTTCTTTAGGTGGGATGGAAAAGTTAACCCAAGAGGAGCAACAAAAGAAGTTCAGGGTGTGTGGATTCCTAGAACAAGAAAACATAGATACGCGTACATTTTAAATAAAGATTTAATCTGTAATTACAAACAAGAAGTAAGACCAAAAAAAGAGGACACCAACGACTATGATTGTTGTGGTGGTGAGAAACAACTCTATGATAAAAGATTTGGTAAATGGTATTCTTGTCCTAAGTGTGGTGAGATGGCTGAATTAGCTTTTTAACGATATTTATATTTGATGGAAACATTAAATGAGGAAATAAATAGAATTAAAACTATAATGGGTGTTCTTATAAAAGAGGATAAAATGTCTTCTATTGCTTTAGATAAGAAAAAACAAGAATACATGGACTCTGGTAATCTAGAATGGTTAGAAATATTGGAAAGATTTCCAGAAACGTTACAAAGAGAAATCATAGACGAAAGACCAGAAGGCACACAAGAATCAATAGATGAAATTAAAAATTGGCGATTAGTCAGTAACGAACCAATTAAAGTACCTTTGATAGATTTATTAGACAATGAAGAAAACTTTTTGGCTATAAGCAGAACACCATTAAAAGTAATGGAAAAAATACGAAACAATCCAAAGTATAAAAACAAACTTTCAAACATCAAACACATAAGTCATACTGATATAGGTAAGGGATATGGTTTAAAACCAGGTGAAATATTCGACCCTAAACCAGATAGATATTTTAAATATGCTGAATTTGATGGGGACACAGCTAAACCATCCGTTATGGTTAATGATATTATACATTGGGGCCAAGGAAGGTTTATGGCAGCACTCTTAAGGGGTGATGATTATTTAAATGTATGGAATATAAAAGAATGAAAAAATTAATCAAAAAAATATTAAAAGAATCTGACTTAGATTGGATTAAAAATATTCCATTCAACCCTTTTTTGCTGTTTCAGGATGGTAATTATATAGTTGATGTGGATATGTCGTTAACCGAAGAACAATCTGAATTAGTTTGGGGTTGGTTAGTTGAAGCTGGGGTAACATCTGAACATATGGTAACTAAACATAATAGAGTGAAAAAATTAACCAAACTAAAGGGTACCTATATAGTGGTTTTTGGTAATAGTAGGTTTATGTATAATATGAAAAACATTGATGGCAATCTTAAAGAAATTAATAAAAGACTAAAAATAAGTGATTTTTTGAATAAAGAAGAGGATTTGAAAGACCGCCAAGAAAAAATTTCTGTTGGTAGTATGAAAAGACTAAAAGGGTGGGATTTAAAAGAAGAGCAATTAGATTTATTTGGTGATGGAGAGGAAGGTAAAGACGAATTAAAATGGATTAAAGATGTTATACCATCATATGAAAGGTGTTCTCACTTTGAAGGTAATCCCAAACACAAAGAGTTATGTTTTAATTTATACACCCTTGGCACTTTCTTATATAAAGATTTAGGTTTAAAAAATATTATAAACCAAAAAATAAAGTTGATGGGTGAGGTTAAAAACTTGAATGAAAAATATCAGGAACCATTAGAGTTAGTTTATAATACAGGTAGGTTTGATGATATTAGAAAAGAAGATGGTAAGTATCACACTAACAAACTAGTTGATGTTAGTACTCTTTATGATGAGGATGGTGTTTGGCATTATGTTAATAAACTAAACACAAATTACGCTGATTTAGCTGAGTTATTAACAGAACTTTTTATTAGAGGTGGGATGGCTGACAAACTAAGTAACAAAAATAGGTTAGGTCTTAAAAAATACTTAAGCTCAATCAAAGATAAGTTAATAAATGTTTTAGACAAATACATCTCTTTAGATGAATATAAAAGTTTTATTAGAAACACACTATACCTATCTCAGAAAGGAGAACAAGCGGAAGACGATGTTAAAAAAGTTTTAGAAAGTTTTGGTATGAAGACTTTATATACTGGTGGTCATGGTGACTTTATCGATATGTTATATGGTATTGATTTAATTATGGATTATAAGGGTAAAACTTATCTAATCCAAGTTAAGAATACAGAAGACCAAGCATTAAAAAGTGCTGAATACACAAGATATAAAAAGCTTGATTATTTCACAGCTCCAACTAACTTTGGTATAATCATCAAAAACAAAGATGGTAGAATAACAAAGTTAAATAATGAAGGTGAAGTAATTAATGACTCCGAATAAAAAAATACCTGGTTTTTGTTTTGAATCTCCGTGGTTAAAGCCATTTGACCTTACTATGGAATCTGTAGTAGTACAAGTAGCTACTAGGAGAATTAGAACAACATGGACCCCTGAATTAGAGCAACATGTGTTATTTGGTACACAAGCTGAACTTGGAGATGTGATGACAAGACATTTAACTCATAACTTATTTTATTTCGATTATAACTATGGGCCAATGGAAGAACCCATAGTTTATGACGATGGTTCATGGTCTATGAGTAACACATTCGAAGGTGTTATTGGTATTAAATCAGAAATTAAACCACACACACTTATTTAATCAAATTCCTTAATATTTATTATTAAATAATTTAATATGTCAAAAAACTTTCGTCATAGATTAAAAAATATAATCAAAGAGTCTATAGATGACATGGATTGGATTAAAGATATTGAACCCACTAATTTAAATTTTAACTTTGATGGTAAGGAATATTGGGTTGATGTCTCTGAGATAGCTATTGAAGGTAGAAAAGAGATTGCAAATTACATAAAAAAAACTATCCCAAATTACACAGAATTTTCAGGTGGTGAACTAATTGATTTATCTAGGGGTATGAATAAAGGGGTTATTATTCATTGTGGTTCAGATAGGACTGACTTTGAACCTGAAGAAAATTTAATTTGTTATTCGGATAGTAGTTACGAAGATGATTATGAAATAGACAACCCACACTCAGATATTTCAAAATCTATCTATATCGATGGACAAGAAATTTTAGATTATCTTACCGTGGTTGGTGATGAAGAAGAACTAGATGAGTCTTTAGAGTGGTCGGACAAAGATACACCTTTTGATGAAAAAGATAAAAGTTTTGAATCAGACCCTAGTTGGAAGAATGATGAAGATTGGGCATTAAACCCTGAAAGGTCTTATTGGAAACAGGGTGACGCTGGAGGTTCTGGTGGTGGTGGTATGGATGAGTCTAATGAAGTAGATTGGATTAAAGATGTTAAACCTGACCCTTTAACCGCGTCCCCAGATGTATCATTTAGAGATGATAATGAAATGTATGACACCCTAAACCAATTAGGTCATGATACAATTAACATGGCAGAAATGACCATGGTAGAATTAGCAACCAATTATGGTTACAGATGGTCTGAAGAACATGAAGGATGGTATCACAGAGATGAGGTTGCTAATTTTGTGAATGGTAATTTCCCAAAAGGAGTTAGAAGGGGTCTTGATGAATCCGATGAACTACAATGGATTAAAGATGTTCCCGATACAACACCACCATATGATAGAAGAATCAAAATAGACCTTAAAGACTTTTTAGTTGACATTGCGAAATATGATGTATATTTATTACACTTTTTAACTAGTGACAATTTTATAGGACCAACAGAAGAATATATGCAAACCGGCAATGGTGGTGAAGCTTTTACAAATGATGATTGGGATGAGTTTGGTTACGATGAATGGGTTGGTGATGGTCATTGGGTTGATAATCATAGGTGGATGGAAGACCCCAAAATTTGGCAATCTGAAATAAGGGAGTCTATGGAACTTACTGATGGTATTTGGAAAATGGTAGAATGGGATACCTTAGACTATAATTTAGAACGGGGGACACACCAAGATAGAATGGTATTTAAAAGAAAATCTGATGGTGCTTATTTCGCACTAGATTTTTCAGGTAGTCATTACGATGGTATAGAAGATTGGGGTGAAGAACTTTACCAAGTATTCCCTAAACAAATCACTAGGTTTATATATGAGTCTAATAAAAAAATAATGTTTGAAGGTGATATGAGTTGGATAGAGGATATTGAACCCCACAAAAACTATGAAGGTCACCCACAAGGAATTGTTTTATTACATAATCACCAAGAAATAGATGAGTTTTGTGACATTATAGATAACTATAATGGTGATAGAACCACAGAAACCACATTCATTGATGGAGAATTACACAAAGCTTTAGAAGATAGAAAAGATGAATTAGAAGAAATGTCAGCCGAAGATAATGAAGATTATGGTGAGGCAGTGTTATCCACTTCTTTTTTTGTTGAAAAAAGATACCCAAATAAATTAACTACTGGTTATTGGCCTTATGATGTATCCGAAGATGAAATGTCTATTAGTGATTGGTTAGATGGGGGTTTTACATTTAATAAGGAATACCAAATCTACAAAAACATTAATCAATTAAAAACAACCTTTAAAAATTATAAAAAACCTAATTTATAGTAATTTTAAGGTATTGGGTGTGTATCCTATACTCTATCTACTTTATCCAAGTCTATTACCTATTTATTAAGTCTGAATATCTAACCCACTTTTCCTTATTATACCAGTATTTACCATCATCACCATATGACAATAGTTTATCATCTTTAGATACGGTTAAATAAGCTTCCCCAATATCATTAATGAAGTGGTTAATCATAAATATATCATGATTTCTTTCATCCCAATTTTTTGGGTTATTAATATCTGGTCTAGCTATAAGTGCCATATCTATATAATCACTAATGACTTTATGAGTTATCGGCATATCAAAAATTACACCGTCATAATTATAGAAAGGGTTGATTGGCTCGTTAGTAATCCAATCAAAGTCCCCCTCCTTTAATATTTTTTTAATTATACCCCTCATTAAACCCTATATTGTAGTTTACACATTGCATTATCGACCCAAAATTCAGACATAAACTCACCGTATTCATCATAAAAAGCTAAATGTGCACATAATTCTTTACCTTTTGTGTTACTATAACTAGACTCATCAGAACAATAAATATCCTTCGCGTCAATAGGTAGAACTTCCATCACTACCGCATAGGCCGTATTGTGAGTTACCCAAGACGGTTCACCACATTGTTCACACATTCGTTCAAATAGTCCCATATCAAGGATGGGGGTATACTCCTCACCCTCTACTAAATTAGAGAACGGAATAAAAGATTCGACATCCTTAATCCATTGTAGGTCATCAGACTCACTCAACATTTTATATATAAGTTTTCTCATTCTTTATATAAATATGTTCCAACAAAACTTTGTTAATTAAATATTTTTTATATATATTTGTAGTTTAATTGACTACTGCATCAACCATAAAAAGGAAATACCACAGTTTTTTGTACAAAGTGCTAACCCTGTAGGTAAAAAAAACATAACAACACTACTTAATAACGCAATTAAGTATATTTAATAAAACGATGAAAAATACTATAAACAAGGAAGATGATAAAATTTTGTTCTTACTAAAGGAGAAAGAGAAGAACATTAACAAAGTTGTTAATAGATATATGCGTATTAATTTTAAACGAAGATTGAGAAAATTAACTGGAATAAAATTGGGGTAATGAGAACAATACAAATAACATATCAGGAAGTTAAAATGGCAACAAGACCTAATGTTTATCGTAATAAGAAAAAATACGATAGAAAAGATAAGTCTTGGAAAAAATCTTATTTAACTACTTTGGTTTTTATTTTAATGTCAACGTTTATGTTTTCACAAACCAACACTAATTATTTAATTGAAAATGAAGTTACAAAAGAAACTCAAACTAAATCAGTTATAGATTTTAATAAACAATATACTTATTATTTAGAAAAATCTTACAATCAAAGAACTACCGCGACTTGGGTTGGTGTAGTTGGTGGTTTAGTTAGTTCTATTGGTTATACTTATTATTTTGATGACCCACGAATGAGACAAGGGATTTTATTTACAAGTATTTTAACTTCTTGTCTTTCCACTACTTTTTATATCAGTTCTTCTAATAACAGAAGAAAAGCCTACCAACTTAAATCAAACAAGTATTTAAAATAAAGTTCTCCCAAAATTATAAAAGTTTAGGTTTTAAATTAATATTTATATAAAAAGTCTTATGAAAGTATTAGTACTAAATATGGACTATAGCCCAATCAATATTACAACACTACAAAGGGGTTTTAAATTAGTGTTCAAAGGAAAAGCGGAGATAGTTACACACCAAGATAAAAAACCAATAAAAACAGAACGAAAAAACTATAAAAGACCAACAGTAATTCGTTTATTAAGGTACATTACCTTACCTTTTAGAAAAGTTAGTTTAAATAGGCAAAACATATATAGAAGGGATGACCACAAATGTGTTTATTGTGGGGTAAAACAAAACTTAACTTTAGACCACCTTATACCTAAATGTAAAGGTGGACCAAACACATGGAAAAATTTAGTTACTTGTTGTGGTGAATGTAATGTTAAAAAAGGTGATAAAGATGTTAAAGTTTTCCTAGAAGAAAAAAATTTAAGAATGAGTCACCAACCCTTTAAACCAACTTATCTATATTTTGTTGAAAAAATAAATAAAGTTAATTCTGATTGGAAAAAATTTGTGGGGATTATAAATAATTAATATATGAAATTAGAACAAATAAAAGAATTAGCAACAAGACTTCACGGTGACCAAAAAAGAAAATATTCTGGTGACCCTTATGTTAGTCATACATTTAGAGTTTCAGACACGGTAAAAGAAAACGGTGGTGATGAAGCTATGATTTATGCAGCAATTCTACACGATGTTTTAGAAGACACACCAACAACTGAATCTGAATTGTTAACTGAGATGGTGGCAATTGTTGACCCAAGTATGGCCATGAATGTTATTAGGTTAGTTAATGAACTAACAGATATTTTTACACATGAAAGTTACCCTGATTTGAATAGAGCGGGTAGAAAAGAAATGGAATCTATTAGGATGGGTAGAATATCACCTAGAGCTCAAACAATTAAATACGCTGACCTTTTGGATAACGGAAAGGACATTCTTTTGAATGACCCAAAGTTCGCAAAGGTTTATCTAAAAGAAAAAGAAGTTATTTTAAGGTATATGAATAAAGGAAACAAAACTTTATACCAAAGATGCTTGGATTTTATAGAAAAAACCAAAGGTTAATTTCTTGGAAAATTAAAATTTTATTATTATATTTACCAAACAAAGATGGGGAGTTACACAATGATATCTGGAACTATGTAACTTTAAAAAAGAACCTTATCTTTTATTTGTTTGGATGGTGGGGTCTGTGGTTATACACCCCCACATCCGAATATTAGGGCCCGTAGCTCAGCTGGATAGAGCACCATTGGGTAAAAGGTGAAGAGTTCACACCCAATCCCTTCTAAGGAGGCGGTCATAGGTTCGAATCCTATCGGGCTCACTAAAACAAACAAGGATGTATTATAGGGTAGGTGAGAAAGTTAAAATAGAAAAGAAATCTAAAGGCAAACCCGATGTGTGGGGTGATGTGACAGGTCGTATAGCTTATATAAGAGTACCAAGAACTAGAAAGGATTTAATACGTTCTTACGGTTACGCTTGGATGTATGGTGTTGAGTTAGATGAGAAAGATTCTTTCGGTAAGACAAAAATACTGTTCTATACTAATAAACCACAAGAACCACATAGAAGAATAACTAGATTAGGTAACCCAGAACTTTACCCAAAGTTTTTAAACTACAGAAAGTTTAGATTTAATGGGGGTATATCTTAATGATTATATTGTTAATAATTAAAATTTTTATTATACTTGTTACATGAAAATAGAATTTGAAGAAGGTAAGACTTACTACCTTGAAAATGGTCGTGTTGTATTAACTGAAGATTATCATAGAAATCGTGGGTTTTGTTGCGGTGCAAAATGTAGACATTGCCCCTTTGAACCACTACATGAAAAAGGTGGTAAAATTTTAAAACAAACTAAGGATAATAAGGAATAGTTTAATATTTATTATTAATGAAACTATTTGAAGTATATGAAGATATGGTGTTTACTGAAGCTTGGAATAAACTGGAGGAGATACTACAAACAACTCTACTCCAAGAAGAAGGTGATTCTAAATTAAATGAATTATTAGAAATAGCAAATC
>Ga0233413_10001193_pt1 | contig 11526 bp, 14 predicted proteins | sample Na_anoxic_6_MG_FD_189019 | JGI IMG/M metagenome (GOLD analysis project Ga0233413, IMG submission 189019) | Seawater microbial communities from Saanich Inlet, British Columbia, Canada - Na_anoxic_6_MG | ecosystem: Environmental > Aquatic > Marine > Inlet | place: Canada: British Columbia... | reverse complement strand
CTAGGAAACAATCCTCTGCCATTCCCATTACCATTATTAATATTATCATTATTAATTTCTTCATTTTTAATTGTAATATTATTATGAGAATCACGAGAATACATTAAGTATATTATTAAAATTAAAGCAAAAATTATGTATATAAAAGTAAAGTTTTCAAAACAAATAACACCTGGAGGACATTTAGTCATATTATATTATATAATAGTAAATGATAATATTATATAATTTATTCATGTTTATTCGGAATTTTTTTTACCAGTAACTTTAGAAAGAATACTACCAATACCATCAAGACCACTTAGATCTAAATTATTCATAAAAGATTCAGCTGTTTTTAAAAAAGGTTGCATATTATTAATATTATCCATTAATTCTTTTTGATGCTTTAATAGATCACCTGTTTGTTGTGTTAAACCCTCAATTCCTCCATCTCCTATAGATTTTTGAAGATTACTATATGCTTCTTCTAAATTAGTGGCATAATCTATTCTATTAGCTTTCTTTTGATTACCTGTTGGTCTAGAATTTTCCATACCTTCTAAATCATTGGAAGAATTATTATTATTGTTATTAGTGTTATTAGTGTTATTAGTTTTATGAGCGTTTTCTGCTTTTTTTATATCATCTTTTATCATTTGTTTTTTTTTAGTAATATCATGTTTATCAGTTGTGTTATCAGTTGTGTTATCAGTTGTGTTATCATTTTCTTTATCAGTATTATTATCCATGTTATTCATACCTTCCTTAGAATATATTACTTTAGGAGAACGTGTAGAAGAAAATATAGATGTAAAAACAATAGCAATGATTAATACAATAATCATATTTTTACTAAAGTATGTAGATAATAATCCAACAATTATGAAAAACATAACAGCTTCTAGATTATTTGTCACAAGATATCCTAATATATTTAAGATTGCAACAACAAACACGATATATAACACGTTTTTATCATTTAAAAGTTTATCCATTTTTGGCATTTTTGGCATTTTTGGCATTTTTGGCATCTTCATATTAGATTTCATTATATAGTAATACTAGAAAAAATTGATTAGTAATTAATTATAAAATTATAATTATAATTAATTAAATATGGTAAATTCTAAGTTTAAACTAGCAATTGTTATTTTATGGAATAAAAATATACATGGAGAAATTCATGACAATGAATTTCCATCAGAAGAACAATTGTCAAAATATTTTATAAATGATACATCTATTAGTATTGACGAATTTTATGATAAACGTGATTATAAAGAAATTAAAAATTATTTAAAATTGATAAAGAATGAAATATCTGATAAAGTTAATGAAAATATATTTGACGAATATTATAATAATATTTTTATAAATCTTTTAAATAAAAAAGTAATTGGGATACAAATAGTAGAACAAATTGAAGTAAATGATTATGCTATGTGTATTATAAAAACACATTGGGTACGATTAATACAAAGAAGATGGAGAAAAATTAGAAACAAAAGAATAAACTCCAAGAAAAAAATATCTAATTTAAGACATAGAGAGATGTATGGTAAATTTCCCAATTCTTGTAATGTTCCATTTAGATTAGGTATTTAATATTATAAATAAATAATATAAATACACATACAGTAATAATTATATCATGGTATTTATTAAAAATCTAATTAATAATAATTATATTTCAAATATGTCTAAAAAAATCTTTAGAAATTTTTTTAATTATAAGATAACTACACCACTCGGTAGATGGAAACTAAAAGATAGTGATAAAAATATAAATTTAACTATTGATTATTCAAATGAAGATCATTGTGGAACTTGTGCACAATACATAAATGATAAACATAAAGAGAAAGATAATTACAATTTAACTAATGAAGAATATTTGGCACAATTTGAATTATTAAATGTAAATGCTCCTAATACTAATATTAACAAAAACAATAAAATGACCAATAAATAATATATATTATTTATTATTTATTTATCGTTTTCCTCTTCCTTTCTTTCTAGAATTTTTACCTCTTCTTCTTCTTCTTTTTCCATCTCTTTTACGAGATTTACCATATGTATATCCTCCTACAGTAGGAGGAGGAGAAGAAGGAGGTTTTCCACGTTGAGATGGTGGAATATACGGTTTTGGTTGAGATGATTTAGCTGCAGCAGCGGCAGCGGCAGCATCAGCATTAATATTTACTTGTTCTGGACCAGGAGTATCCATAACACGTGCTATTTTATTAATGTCCTGTTTTAATAAATCTAATTGCTTTTCTAGTTGGTCAGTGTTACTCATTGCTTCAATAGAAGATTTTAATTTCTGAATAGTAGATGTTTGTCTCTCATCTGCTTTTTTTATTAAGGTTTGTACTTGTTCTTTAGCTTGAGAACCTTGTCCTTTAATTTTACCAATATTATCTTGTAAAGCATTGACTTGTTTATTACAATCACCAATTAATCTCATTAAATTTTGTTTTTTTTCAGAAAGTTTAGCTGAAGTATCTTCAACAGTAGCGGCTAAATCTTGTAACTCTGCCATTTTGTTCAAAGTTTCTTGATAACTAAAATCGTTAGTACTCATTATATATTTTATAAACAAAATAATATATAATTTTAGTTATATCTTATTAAATTTGCTAAAGCCAGTTTAGTATTACGTAATGAATTTTGAATATCTTTTATTGTTGAATATATTTCAGTAATATTATAATCATCATGTATATCCATTAATTCAATCTCATTTTTTTGTAACATAGAGAAAATATTTAATAAAATCTTTTGTTCTTTGTCTAATGTATCATTTATTTGTTTTAATTTCTCTCTACTCTTATTTGTTGTATGTTCCATTATTTTTATTTTGTTTTCTTTTAACATTAATAATTTATTAATTTCTTCAATAGAAATATCATTCATCTATATTATCAAAAGAATTAATATCCCACTTCACTAGAATCTACTAAATTTTCTATTTCATCTTTCAAATAACTTATTTCCTTTAGAATATTGTCTTGATCCTCTTTGGATTCTTTTAATTTATTATCTGTAAAATTTAGATCTAAAGTAATACCTTGAATATAATTATTAAGTATTTTAAAATATTCTATTTGTTTTTCTTTTTCATTAATAACATAATTATTATATTTTTCATAATCATTTGCAACGTCTTTTAAAAAAATATTATCTTTCACAGTCTTTTTTAATAGAACTCTTTTATTACATAATATTTTTTTTCTATGTTCTAATTCAGCTTTTAATTGATGAATTTGTTGATCTCTTAAAGCTAATTCCATGTTATATATTTACTATATTTATTTTTCTTTAAAATATTCTTTAAAAGAAGTTTATTAGAATATTACATAATAAGTATTTTAATATTTAAAAACTTTCCTACATAATGTAGCAAAAATGATTTTTTTAATAGATATAAAAATATGTACATATAATATTTAGGATGTCTAAAACTCAAACAGATATTTTGCTTCAAGAAGATGAAAATAGATATGTTATGTTTCCATTACAAGACCAAGACATATGGAAAATGTATAAAAAGCAAGTAGATTGTTTTTGGAGAGCAGAAGAAATTGATTTATCAAAAGATATTACACATTGGGATGGTTTGACAAAAGAAGAACAATTCTTTATTTCACATATACTAGCTTTTTTTGCGGCAAGTGATGGAATAGTCCTTGAAAATCTCGCTGCTAGATTTATGGGAGAAGTTCAATTAAGTGAAGCTAGAGCATTTTACGGTTTTCAAATTGCTATGGAAAATATTCATTCTGAAGTTTATTCACTATTGATTGATACCTACATTAAAGATAGAGAGGAAAAAATGACATTATTTAAAGCTATTGATAATTTTCCTTGTATAAAGAAAAAGGCTGATTGGGCAATTAAATGGATAAATGATAAAAGAAGTTCGTTTGCTACCAGACTAATTGCATTTGCATGTATAGAAGGTATTTTTTTTTCAGGTGCATTTTGTAGTATTTACTGGTTAAAAAAAAGGGGATTAATGCCTGGATTAACATTCTCTAACGAATTAATCTCTCGTGATGAAGCACTCCATACTGAATTTGCTGTATTATTATATAATAAATTAACTAAAAAAACAAGCAAACATAAAGTTATGGAAATTATTAAAGAATCTGTTGAAATTGAAAAAGAATTTATTAATGAGGCATTGCCTTGTAGATTAATTGGTATGAATGGCGACTTAATGTCTCAATATATAGAATTTATAGCCGATAGACTATCTCTTCAACTTGGATATGATAAAATATATAATAAATCTAATCCATTTGATTTCATGGATATGATAAGTATTGAAGGTAAGACTAATTTTTTTGAAAAAAGAGTTTCAGAATACGCATTAGCAGAAAAAACAAAAACAGAAGACGTTTTCGACCTTAGTGATGATTTTTAACTTTTATTCGTAAATCTATATAAATATTATTTATATTTATATTTATATAATGTGTGGAATTAGTGTAGTATTATCTAAAAATAAAAATAAAAATGTTATTCCATTTATTACTAATAGTTTAAAACAACTTCAGAATAGAGGTTATGATTCATTTGGATTAGCATGTTTTATACATAATAATAATAATATTAATATAAACAAACATATATGTGATGTAAATTGTGTAACAAATACAAATAATATTGACGATTTTAATTTATTTTCTAATAATATTTCTCATTTAATTACTAATATTGCAATAGCACATACAAGATGGGCTACACATGGGTCAATTACTATAGAAAATTCTCATCCTCATATTTCAAATTCAAAAAACATTTGTCTTGTACACAATGGAATAATTGAAAATTATATTGAACTTAAAAATATGTTATTAAAATATGGTTATATATTTTATTCAGAAACAGATACTGAGATTATTGTAAATTTAATTGAATATTTTTATATACAACATAATAATATAACACAATCAATCCAATATGCAATTAATATGTTAGAAGGTACATATGGTTTAGCTATTATGTGCAAAGATAATCAGGATGAAATATATATAGTTAAAAATGGTTCTCCTATTATATTAGGAGAGAATGATAATTATATTATAGCAACGTCAGAACCTTCGGGATTTGTAAATGAAATTAAAAATTATATTGTAATAGATAATAAAAATATTATAACTTTATCATTAAATAATGGTATTATTAATAATAAAAATAATTCAATTATACATCATGAACAAAATTCTATTAATTTAACTCCTCATCCATATGATCATTGGACTATGAAAGAAATTATGGAACAAGAACATTCTATATTACGATCTATTAATAACGGAGCTCGTATTTTTAATAACACTATTAAATTAGGAGGTCTTACATATTTAAAACCACATATTAAAAATATTAAAAATATTATTTTTTTAGGATGTGGTACTAGTTTAAATGCATGTGAAATAGGAGCTATTTATTCTAAAAATATTAAATGTGTAAATTATGTTAATTGTATTGATGCAGCCGACTTTGAATTAAATGATATTCCTTTACAAGGTAATACATTATTAATTATGTGTAGTCAATCTGGTGAAACAAAAGATTTGCACAAAGTTTTAGAAATGATAAAAAATAAAAATAATATTATCACTCTTGGAATTATTAATCAAATCGATTCTCTTATAGCTAGAGAAGTCGATTGTGGTATTTATCTAAATGCTGGTAGAGAAGTCGCGGTTGCTTCAACCAAATCATTTACATCTACCGTAATGGTTTTAAAATTATTTTCATTATGGTTATTACAAGATAATAATAATATAATTAATAATTCTATATATGATGATATTAGAAAAGTAAATATACAAATTAAAGATATTTTAAATAATAATTTAATTACTAATCATCATATCTCATTTTTTAATCAAACAAATTTATTTATATTGGGAAAAAATACAATGAAATATATTGCATATGAAACAGCTTTAAAAATGAAAGAAATTTGTTACATACATGCAGAAGGATATTCTGCAACAGCTCTTAAACATGGTCCTTTTGCTTTATTAGATGAAAATTTTCCTGTAATTTTATTGATTAATAAAGTTCATCAAGAAAAAATGTGGAATGTATATAAAGAAATTCAAAGTAGAAAAGCGAAGATATTGGTAATTACTGAAATTAAAGATATTGACATTCCTCCAGAAAATTGTATTTTAGTACCTGAAAATAAAACATGTCAAGAAATTTTATATACAATTGCTTTACAATTATTATGTTATAAAATAGCTATTAGTAAAAATATAAATCCAGATAAACCAAAAAATTTAGCCAAAGTTGTAACTGTTGAATAAAATAAAATAATATTTATTATTATTTAAATACAATAGTTTGTTATTATCTAATGTCTAATATTGCGTTTATTACTGGTATTACTGGCCAAGATGGTTCTTATTTGGCTGAACTTCTTCTTGAAAAAAATTATAAAGTATATGGTATCGTACGACGAACATCATTAGTTTATACATTTTCTAGATTAGATCATATTAGAGATCAATTATTTTTAGAATATGGGGATCTAACAGATGGATCATCTATCACAAATATTATACATAAAATATTAAATGAGAATTTTGATTTTAAAATTCTTGAAATATACAATTTGGCTGCACAAAGTCATGTTAAAATATCTTTTGATATTCCCGAATATACATCAATGGTAGACGGTATTGGAACATTAAAATTATTAGAAACTATCAGAAATCTTCCTGAACATATACATAACAGAATTAAATTTTATCAGGCTGGAACAAGTGAAATGTATGGAGATGTATTAGAAACACCACAAACCGAAACTACTCCTTTCAATCCACAATCTCCTTATGCTTGTGCTAAAGTATATAGTCATTATTTAGTTAAAAATTATAGAGAAAGTTATAACCTATTTGCATGTAACGGTATTTTATTTAATCACGAATCTCCAAGAAGAGGTGCTAATTTTGTTACTGCAAAAATTATAAATGGTATTAAAGAAATAGTAAATGGTAAATGTGAATCTATTCAATTAGGTAATATTTATAGTAAACGAGACTGGGGGCATTCTAAAGATTATGTTTATGGTATGTGGTTAATGCTTCAACAAGATAAACCAGATGACTATGTATTAGCTACTGGAACAACAACTACAGTTAAAATGTTCATTGAAAAATCATTTAAATATGTATCTATTGACCTAGAATGGCACGGAACAGGTTTAGAAGAATATGCAACTAATAAAGAAAATGGTAAAACTGTATTAAGTATAGATAACAAATATTTTAGACCATCTGAAGTGGATTTATTATTAGGTGATTCATCAAAAGCAAAAGAGAAACTAGGATGGAAATTAAATTATGATCTAGATGAATTAATTAAAGATATGTTTGAAACAAATTAATATTTAAAAAAATAATAATTATAAATATTAATAATGTCAACCTCAAATACGATTCATATTATGGGTGGATTAGGAAATCAACTATTTCAAATTTTTACTCTTATTTCATATACATTAACCTATAAAAAATCATTTTATTTTGAACATAAACCTATTGATAGAGTAGATCGTCCATATTATTGGGATAATTTTTTAAAAAATTTAAAACATTTTATTCTACTCCCAACTATGAATATTCCTGTTTTTAGAGAAGCCAATTTTCATTATTCTGAAATTCCACTTATTAATAAACCATTTAAATTATTTGGATATTATCAATCTTATAAATATTTTCATTCAAATAAAGATCAAATAGAGAGATTCATTAAATTAGAAGATCAAACAAATAATTATAAAGATTCATATGATTTTAATAATATAGTCTCTCTTCATTTTAGAATTGGTGATTATATTAATCTTCAAAATCATCATCCTATTATGACAATTGATTATTATAAAAATGCATTAGAATCATTAATAAATAAAACAAATAAAAATGATTGGAATGTACTTTATTTTTGTGAAGAAAAAGATATTAATATTGTACTAGAAAATATTAATAAATTAAAAGGTTATTTTCCAGAACTAAATTTTACAAAAATAAATTCTAAATATGTAGATTGGGAACAAATGATAATTATGTCTTTATGTCAACATAATATAATAGCAAATAGTAGTTTTAGCTGGTGGGGTGCATATTTTAATAAAAATAAAAATGAGGTGTTCTATCCATCTATATGGTTTGGACCAGCACAAGGAGAGAAAAACACCGCCGATTTATTTCTACCAGAATGGAATAAAATCATGTGTTAAATAATAATTTTTATTATATTAACATTAAATATAATAAAGACATTAATGAAATTTTTAGTATTATCGTCAAATTTTCATTTTAAAAATAAAATTGGATTAATAAATATATTAAATTATTTACAATGGCAATATCATTTTGGAAATATTAATGATATTAATAACTATGATATAATTTATTCACCAGATAAACCTGTCGATGTTTCTAAATATCCTACAAAAATTTTCATATTTGGTCCACAATTCTCTGTATTTCCTGATAATAAAATTAATTTAATAAATAATAATTATAATAATAGTATTTATATACAACCTAGTAAATGGGCTGCTGATGTATGGATTAATATGGGAATTAATAATATACCTATATTACCATTTCCATTTCCAGTTGATACATATAAATTTAATATAAAAGAAAATGTTCCAAGGGATAAAGTATTCATCTATTTTAAACATAGAAATCCACAAGATTTACAGTTGTTAGAATTATTTGTTAAAAAACAAAATATTACATATAGAATATTTAATTATGATAATAAATATCAAGAAGAAGATTATTTAAATTATTTACAACATAGTAAATTTGGAATTATATTAGATGCTCATGAAAGTCAAGGATTTGCAATAGAAGAAGCTTTGTCTTGTAATGTTCCTTTATTAGTTTGGAATACAAGAACCATGAATCAAGAATATAGATCATCTTATACATCAATTCCTTGTACTACAATACCCTATTGGGATGAGAGATGTGGGGAATATTTTTATGATATAAATGAATTAGATAATAAATATAATACATTTATTAATGATTTAAACAAGTATGAACCAAGACAATTTATTCTAGAAAATCTTTCATCAAACAAATGTGGTGAAAAATTGGTAAATTTAATAAATAATATGTAAATTATAGTTTAAGGATAATATAATATAAAAACAATATATAATATATAATATATAATAACCTATGGAAAATAATAATGATTTTTTTGATAAATGTTTTGAAAAACATGATTTTACAGAATTAAATAATATAGATTATTATATGTTAGATTCTACAATACAAAATTTTAAAAAGATGAATAAAAATATATCGCCTGTATTTTTTGATGTAGGTTGTAACGCAGGTAGTTTTGTAAAAGTATTATCTAATAATAATTTTACAACTAATATACATTGTTTTGAACCACATCCAAAATTATCTAATATAGTTATTGAAAAATATTCACATGTAATAATGAATAAAATTTGTTTAACAGATAATATTGGAAATATTAATATTAATATACCATTATGGAGTGTTGGATTATCCAGTATAATAAATCGTCCTGTATTTGATTATTTAAAATCAGAAGGTCAAGACATAACAGTATTAAATGTTAATACTAATACGATAGATAATTATTGTAATGAAAAATCTATAAATAATATTGATTTTATTAAAATTGATGTTGAAGGAGCAGAAAAAATGGTATTAGATGGAGCAAAAAATATGTTAGAAAACAATAAAATTAAAATGGGAATATTTGAAATAGGAGAAACATTAAAAGATGCAAATACCAATGAAGATGAAATATGTAATATGTTAAAAAATTATAATTATAAGATATATAAAGAAATTCAAAATAATTATTTATTTTATTTATAAATTAATTATCATTAGTTATTTTTTGTAAAATTTTTAATGATACACTGGTGGTTGATTATATGAATACTAACCAAGACAATTTATTCTAGAAAATCTTTCATCAAACAAATGTGGTGAAAAATTGGTAAATTTAATAAGTAATTATAAAAATAAATAAATTAAATATTAATATTATTTTGTTTATTTTTAATGATGAATAAGTATTTCATTGGTGGGAAACCATATTAGATCCATCTTATCTAATAAATTATATGATATTTTATTATCAATAATATAATTATATATAATATACTCAATACTATCCTTATTTTTAGAAAGTTCAATTAAATTAATAAATTGTATTAAAATATTAGTTTTTAAACAAAATAAACCAGTATTAAAATGCATTTTATTAGTTCCTAATGTAAATAAATTTCTTGGATTTTTTAAAAAATTATCTATAAATTGATTACTTTGGAGTAATTGTCTTGGTTCAAAATGGATAATATAATCATATTTTTTAATTATATCAGTATTATGTATCCAATTTTCTATTAACCCATTACCTTTATTTATATGACCAAAATTATTAGGCGCATTTTTAATAATTTTAATATTATTTTCATTAATAATATTTAATAAATCAGATTCTTTATTTAAATAATTGCTATTATCACTTATATATATTTCTATATCAGGATTAAAATTTCTAACTTGTTTTATACCATCAATATATTGTTTGATTCTAATATTATTAGGCGTTAATTGACCTAAATTATATAATGAACTATTAGTATTTATTTCAATAGTAGTTAACATAAAAATACATATATTCATATTATTCAAATATATATTATCGATATATATATATTTAAATAATAATTTATTATTTATATTATAGTATAATGAAAATTCTTATAACAGGAGGATGTGGATTTATAGGTCACCATTTTGTTGAACATGTATTTAAAAATACAGATTGGGATATTGTTATCATTGATAGATTAAGTTACGCATCCAACGGTTTTGAACGACTAAGAGATACAGAAACATTAGATAATAATCGAATTAAAGTTTTTACTTGTGATTTAATATTACCTTTATCTGAAGGATTAATTAAAGAAATAGGAGAAGTAAATTATATTGTTCATATGGCTGCCGAAACCCATGTGGATAATAGCATTAAAACACCGGAACTATTTTTAGATAACAATATTAAGAGTACTTATAATTTATTAGAATATGCTCGCAATCATTTACCAAATTTGAAAACATTCTTTTATTTTAGTACAGATGAAGTTTTTGGTCCTGCATTAGGCGATACATTATATAAAGAATGGGATAGACATAAACCAACTAACCCTTATTCTGCATCTAAATCTGCTGCGGAACAAATTTGTATTGCTTATGAAAATACTTACAAAACACCATTAATGATTGTTAATGTAATGAATGCTTTTGGAGAAAGACAACATGTTGAAAAATTTATTCCATTATGTATGAAAAAATTATTAAATAATGAAAAAATATATATTCATAGTTATCCTGATAAAAAAACAGCGGGCACAAGATTTTATATTCATGGAAGAAATATAGCATCCGCTGTTTTATTTTTAATTAAAAATGGAGAGATCGGGTAAAAATATAATATTTCTGGCGA
>Ga0233413_10001190_pt1 | contig 11540 bp, 17 predicted proteins | sample Na_anoxic_6_MG_FD_189019 | JGI IMG/M metagenome (GOLD analysis project Ga0233413, IMG submission 189019) | Seawater microbial communities from Saanich Inlet, British Columbia, Canada - Na_anoxic_6_MG | ecosystem: Environmental > Aquatic > Marine > Inlet | place: Canada: British Columbia... | reverse complement strand
AGCGGAGGCACGAGGGGAGCCCATTGTAAGCCGGTAAAAGAAAAAGCCTTTCTTCCCCGCCATTCATGGCTTGACAATATGTGCTTGATTTATTCGCATCTTTAGCTGGCCCAAAATCTATTTACCCCATTAGAAAGAAAGTTTCTAATGATCTTTCTCTAAGATTATTTTGTTATCAATAAAGGAAATCATTTTTATTTGAGCCTCAAGAACCTTTTGATCTCCGAAAAGATTTATCATCTTAATTGTGTCACCTTCTTTATGTAACTCATTTACATTTTCTAAAATAAGCTCCTCTTTTCCATCCTGAATAACATACGCTGATGTCTCACACACTTTTTTCTCCTTCCTTAATAATTTCAATGGCTTGATCAATAAGATGGGGAAGAGGTTCACCAGATACACCCACAATTTTAGCCCTCTCCTGGGTTAATGGGATTAATATTTTAAAGGCCTTACTTGTGGAGACGGCCTGGGACATTCCTGGAGTTACTTCACCCATCATAGAATTCGCCATGATTATAGCTAATGGACCAATTATGATATCAACCTCAGGAGCCATGTTGATGATTGCATTTTCTCCAGTCGCCCCTCGATTGGCACCAGCCCTCATCATTTGTGCGGTAGCAACAGAATTTGTCCCCAGGGCAAGTATTTCTACCTCTTCCCCAAAGGCATCCCGTAATTTTTTTATTATAACCCTTCCTATTCCACCACCTTGTCCGTCCATAACCATTAATACACTCAAAGAAGGCCCCCTTTAGTTAAAGATTTGGATTGAAACATTTAATAAACCTGTTTATTGTAATAATACTATCAGCGATTCTGGCAATTTTTTATTGTTATATACCAGGCAATTTCAATTTAAAACCACTTTTTCTTTCCTTTTTGGAATTAACAGAAATGTGGATACTTTTCATAGCACTATTGGCAGCTGCATATCTCTTAGGTTCAATTCCTTTTGGTCTGTTGATCAGTCAAAAGGTGGCTAAATTAGACATAACCAAAGCAGGCAGCGGAAATATCGGAGCAGCAAACGTTGCTCGTGAGGTTGGCCTCAAATGGGGGATCGTCACCCTTTTAGCAGATACGTTAAAGGGTTTTATTCCTGTTATATGTGCCTATTATCTTTTAGGATCATCAGCAGAAATAAACGAGGCCTTAAAAGGAATGATCGGTCTCGCGGCCTTGTTTGGGCACCAATTCTCCGTTTATAATCGTTTCAAAGGGGGGAAAGGAGTAGCTACATATCTTGGAGTTTTTTTAGCTATTTCCCCAATTTCGTGCTTACTGTGTGGTATAATATTTTTTATATTCGTCTGGGTATGGAAATATATCTCCTTAGGATCAATAGTGGCATCCCTTACCATGCCTCTTTGTTTATATTTCATGGGTCACTCCAATGTTATAATCATCCTTTCGATGATAATATCATTCTTAGTTACATTCAAGCATAGAGAAAATATTCGAAGATTAGTCCGGGGAAATGAAAGAAGGTGGCAGAAATCAACACTACAGTAATTGATCAATCAAACGGCCCAAATCCTCATCAGAATAAAACTCGATTATAATTTTACCTTTTTTACCATTACGTCTTATAACCACTTTAGTGCCCAATGACCTTTGAAGATCTTTGGATAAAGACTCTATATAATGGTCTGTTTCTGTTTTTGGGCTTTTTGGCTTTTTTAGTGTCAGAATCTTTTTAACCAAGTCCTCTGTCTGGCGAACAGAGAGAGATTTCTTTATGATAAGATTTCTGACCTCCTTTTGGGCTGAAAGAGATTCAATAGCAACAAGAACCCTTGCATGGCCTGTAGTCAAGTGACCATCTATAAGATCTTGTTGAATAATATTAGGAAGCTTCAACAATCTTAAGAAATTGGCAATGGTGGAACGATCTTTTCCAACCCTTTTTGAAAGCGCTTCTTGTGTTAGATGAAACTTTTGCATCAACTCCTGGTACGCAGATGATTCTTCGATAGGGTTAAGATCTTTTCGCTGGATATTTTCAATCAGCGCTAATTCCAATGTCTCTGAAGGAGACACATCCCTTATCCATACAGGTATCTTATCAAGACCTGCTTTTTGAGCCGCACGCCAACGTCTCTCTCCTGCAATGAGTTGAAATCCATCCTTTGTCTTGCTGACCAATATGGGTTGGATAACGCCCTTCTCTTTTATAGAATCTGCTAATTTTATTAGCTCAGAGTCGCTAAAATTTTGTCTCGGTTGATGCGGATTAGGAGAAATGGACTCAACAGGGCAGTAGAAAAAACCCTTATCAGTTTCTGACATAACTGTTTCTGGAAATAAGGCTGAAAGTCCTCTTCCGAGAGCCTTACGCTTGGCCACCTTTATCTCCTCCTTTTAAGATTATTTCCTTTGCAAGCTCTAAATAACTCTGAGCCCCTTTTGATTGTATATCATAAAGAATGATTGGTTTCCCATGGCTTGATGCCTCGCTTAGACTCACATTACGTGGGATAACTGCGTGAAACACAGAGTCTCCAAAATGGCGCCGAACCTCATCCGCTACTTGATGTGATAGATTGTTGCGTTGATCAAACATTGTTAACAAAATGCCCATCATTATAAGTGATGGATTAAGCCCTTTTTTGACCAATCGTACCGTATTAAGCAATTGGGTTAATCCTTCCATAGCAAGATATTCGCATTGAAGTGGTACAAGAAAAAAATCAGCCGCAGTAAGGGCATTAAGTGTCAGAAATCCAAGAGACGGAGGGCAGTCAATAAATATGTAATCGTATTTATCTTTAAATTGAGCCAAGACATTGTGTAAAAGATACTCCTTATTATTTTTAGAAAACATCTCTACTTCTGCTCCAAATAAATCAGGATTGGCTCCAATAAGATTAAGCATGGGGATTTCTGTTTCAAGAATGAATTTGTCATCCATACATCCCCCCAATATTACGTCGTAAAGGCTTGGTTCAAGGCTTGAGGGATTGATTCCCAAAGAGGTAGTTGCGTTTCCCTGAGGATCGCAATCTACTAAAAGGCATCTTTTTTCAGCAGCAGCAATAGATGAGGCTAAATTTACAGCTGTGATAGTTTTACCAACCCCTCCCTTTTGATTCACTATAGATATTATTGATCCCATGGGTACAATGTTATTGTTACAGAAATTCAGGTATCGACCTTCAGAAGAAGTAAACAACCTTATTATTTGTTGTATTTATTTGCGTTGTTCGTTTCTTGTTTCAATGGACAAATGACAACTTTCAATGAGCGCGACCGAATGTTTCACGTGAAACATTTATACATTTATAGCAACCGCCCAGGTTGTCAGGTTCAAGGTTCACAGTTCAGGGGTTCAGATTGAAGCCATAAACCATTGTCCACGCCAAGTCCCGTCAACCGGCTCATGAAAAACCCGCATTTAATGGGTAATGGTTCAGCAAATAACCATTGAACCGTGAACTCGGAACTTTGAACCTGTGTAGTTACCATTTATAATCCCTTCCAGGCCTCTTTCTCCATGGTCAGAAAATTCTGGATCTCTTCTTGATTCATTTGGTCTATTTTTATTTCAAGATCTACTCCCAGCGGGATTACTGATTCTTTCAGGCTTTTCTCTAAGAAAGATAGGATAGGGATGCCTGGAAATGGGAGTAACAGGCTTAAAGAGGCAGTATTTCCCGTCAAAGCGATATCCCGGATCATACCTAAATCCATAAGACTTCGATCTATAGATGGATGCATCACATTCGCTATTGCCTGAGTAACACCTTCAACTGAATGATTCTTTTCCATAATAGCTTTTCTCCTTTTTTAACTCTATAAAATATTTCCTTTCAACATTAACCTCTAATAAAGATAAGGAACCTCTATATGAATCAGGATTAAGATTTAAATGGGTAATGTAAGAAAAGAACATACACTCTGGGAAAAATATTCTCAATTGAAAAATTACTACGAGCAAAATTATACTGATTTACCGTTTGCTCATTTTGTGAGCAGTGCGAATTGAGCTGCACTGCCTTTTTTTAGCCTTTATCATTAATGGAGCGAGGTATTATTGATATATGAGGTGATTTTATTGAGGCTGAAGCTGATTTGAAGATTCGTGATAGATGTTTTGATGTAGTTGATTGATTATTTTGGTGGTGCGCCCAGCAGGATTCGAACCTGCGACCTACGGATTCGTAGTCGGGAAAAGTTTCAAAAAGATAAGTAAACTAAAGTAATAATAGTTATGTAATTTCAATATTTTAAATAAACTTTAACACATCACTATTTCCTTGATATTCGCCAATTTTACCTATTCATACTCGTTTTTTCGAAGAATTATGGCAAACTTTTGGCAAATTTTTTGCTGACGCTAAATTTCTGCACAACTTTGCACAACATTATCAAAACCTTCTTTTTTTAGAGAGTATCATAGGTCATTCTTTGTGTGTCCAAGGAGAGTTTTTACCCTCCTTAGCGCCTCTCTGCGATAAGTATGCCTTACACCCCGAATGTTAGAGACTGTCAGGAGCAAGATCGACGGATGGGTATCATTGACCATGTCTCGCGGTTCAACAGGGCCTATGGCTATAGGGAGGGCTGGGTGTTCTCCAATCGTTTTACCAAGGCTTTGACCAGGTTGGCAGAGCTCGCACAGGGATTCATAAACAGAAAGAATGCTTTTCAGGAGCAGAAAGAGCGGGACTTGTTTGTATATCTGTGATTATTCTTACGTTACAAATTGCCCATTTCATAGTTTCACAACCCATTGATTTAAATTCTTTATAGAAAATATCTGGTTAAATTGTTATCCTCCTTTCTTACTTAAAACAAAACTAAAAACACAGCTTGTGCCATAGGGTGTCAGTGATATGAAGAAGGAAATCTCTCTCATTGCACAGAAGATCTCGGAAGGTGGTAAGACCATTGTTTTCACTGGTGCCGGGATATCCACTGAAAGCGGTATTCCTGACTACCGCAGTCAGGGTGGGATTTGGGATAAATTCCGGCCAGTATACTTTGATGAATTTATGACCTCAAAGGAGGCCCGCATAGAATACTGGCGCCATAAGTCGGAGCTCTACCATGATCTTGTGCACCCTAACCCCAACCCTGCACATATTGCTATCTCTCAACTCTATGAGATGGGCGTAGTTGAAGCAGTCATCACCCAAAACATCGATGGTCTCCACCAAGAATCCGGCCTTCCTGATGATACAGTCATCGAATTACACGGCAGCAACCGCCGGGTACGCTGTATGAGGTGTGGAAAAAGTAGTTCCATACACGATGCACAAAAACGTATAGAAGCAGGAGACTGGGCCCCGGAGTGCGAATGCGGCGGTTATCTGAAGCCAGATACCATTTCATTCGGCCAGGCTATGCCTGAAAAGGAAGTAGAAAAGGCAACCGAGTTATCCCAAAACTGTGATTCCTTTATGGTTGTGGGATCAACCCTGGTTGTTCAACCAGCTGCACTGATGCCACACTATGCAAAGCAGAGCGGTGCCTTCCTCGCCATCATCAACCTCTCAGAGACGCCGTGTGATGAAATCTGTGATGTGCTGATTCGGGGGAAAGCAGGGGAGGTGTTGTCGGAGATAGTGAATGAAATAGAAAGGATTAGGGATAGTTAATGTCATATATGGGGTTAGCATTCAACGACTAGAATTATCCCTGGCCCCATAGGAATCCTTTAATCACCTCCCTTGATAGCTAACTCATTATCTCTCTTGTCTTGCCATAGCGCCACAGTGAAACAACTGTAACCGGAGTGTTTTGTCATATTCAGAATATATGGTTCTCCATTGGACATTTTCTAAGCTTACCTCCTGAGGATCCACAGGAAATGTACCTAAAAGACTCTATCGCCCCTCAAAAACCCTGAATTTCTAGTTATTTCGATAAAAAATAGCCCTATGACTGTCAAAAACTCCCTCAAGATCTTTCAAAATAGGCCAGAATTGGGGAAAAATAAGGCGATTTTCTTTCAATTTTAGGGTCCAAAATCCGAAAAAATCTCTCCTCATTTTGTGAGTCCATAGAAAATTCTGACCAATTTCGGTGTAATTTTTCCTAAAAAACACCAAAAAACTCCAGATTTCAGCCCGTCTTTTTTTTCAATTAATCATCAATCTGGCGGTTTTTCACCATCCATCTCAGGTTTTATAGAGGAAATCGCTCAGTGTGGGAGTAAAATGCAAGTGGAAACCATGATATGCATATGTGTAATGTATTTATAGTATTATATTTATTTATTTTTTATATAGAAAATAACAGTAACAGTAACTAAGAGAACACATCACCAAGTCCTTCCGGAAAGTTCCACTTGCAAACTACTCTCACTAACAAATCAAAAAAAATTTAAACCACCTCTGACTACCTCAACATCAGCTGGTAGAATGCCAGTGGAAATGCAAATGAAAGTCGAAGATAAGATCGAAAAACAGATAGATAATCTTCTTCAAAACACCATTATCCTGAACAGGAGATACCTCGATGATGAGCAACTGGACAGAGCTGAGCAATTTAAGGTTCTAAAAGAGATCTTCGATGTGAATGTCAGGGACAAGGAGATTAAGGAACTGAGCAGCCACTTTGCCCCTATCTTTAGAGATGATCATCCCATCCATCTTTCCCTGATTGGCAAAACCGGAACCGGGAAGACAGTCACCATGCTCTATTTTCTAAACATGCTCCATGCACTCTGTGCGAAAAGAAAAATCCAAATGAGACATGTTCATCTTGACCTTTCAACACCGAAACCATGTTTCAGGGCGCTCAATGACCTTGCATGCCTTCTGGATGCTGCCAAGAGATACAAAAAGGGAATATCCCTTGATGAACTCATGTCTAGGATCGAAGATAAGATAAGGAATTACAAGGGCTATTTCATACTCTTTGTTGATGAGGTTGACCATGTGAGGAGGGATCTTGATAGTTTCCTAAAGTTCTTAATTAGACGGCTGCCCCAGGCTATTCCCCTGAAATTACTGATAGTGTTTACATCGAATAAGATCAATTGGCAGGAAAACATCGATCCCAGAGTAAAGTCCTTTCTGAAAATAAACGAAATCCTCTTTGATCCTTATAACGCCGTGGATCTCAAAAAGATCCTTTCGATAAGGATAAAAAAGGCCCTGAATCGAAAGATGATCCAGCAGAACACATGGCGATGCCAGAAAGGCGGTAGAGATTCTATCTAAATCTGCACAAATAGCAGAAAGGGAAGGCACCCCGATCACCATGGATATTGTAGACATGGCCCTGGAGGAGATTGAACGGGATAAATATGTTGCCATGATAAAATCAGCACCAAAACAACTTCAGGCTGCCTTATTGTCCATTATAAGTTCATTTTCAGGGTCAAGCAAACCAATTAGCATAGGTACGTGTTACGAGTCTTATCATTCATTTTGCGCCAAAGTCAACCTGCATGCCCTCAAACAAAGGGCCTTTTCAGATCTGATATCAGAGCTTGATGTTTATGGCTTCATTCAGATTCGTGTTATTTCAAAGGGCCGATATGGACGCAGCAGGGATATCACAGTCAATCTACCCAAAGAGGTCTCTGATAGCTTGAATAAGGTAATTTTGATGGAATTTGATTTAGATGCTGTTCCAAAATCGCGGATATAGCGCATGTGAGATATTTGTAAGCGTGGTTATCTTTCCTTTACTTCCTGTAGAGGTACCTTCAGAAGATTTCCAGTGGAAACTGAATCAGCCTTACTATCCTCCAAGACCAGATTCAAAACCTTCTCGACATCACCCATCACTTCAATGCATGCCTTGACTGGTGTCAGGTTTGTTTCTTTCGCGTAATGGGAAATGTACTGATGGTTGTTCCCAAGATACCTGGATGTCTTCCCCAGCATTTTACACAGCACAGCCGCAGTGAGTTCTGCCACGATCTCTTTTCTCCAGTACTGGGCATTCTTGAAGTCTGTTGTAACACGCTGGTGCGCGGCATGAGCAAGTTCATGAAAGAATACACTCTCCTCTTTGCTAGCCAGGCCTATCTCTTTTCTTTCGTGTGAAAAATATCCATAACAGCGATAGTTGCCAGGGATTGCCTTGATTGATATGCCCCATTCGTTCGCCTTATCTACGAATGGAAGCTCTGGGAGTTCAATCCGTTGGTAGTCAAGCAGTTCTCCTTCAGTATCTTCCACCCTGAAAACAGGCCGTGCCATGAATGCTGCCAACACTTCCTCTTCTTCACCATCTTCATTCTCACGCATCACCATCCTCGGCACCAGGATGTATATCGCACATGCTCACTTCTTCACGTACCTATTGACCTTCTTCCATTGGTTCCATCCTCGTGCATCCATAGTGCCTGCAATATACATGAGCGTTCTGTTGAGCAGCGACCACCGCGAAGACGGGATATCAGGTATGGGAAACACGCTGTAGGCAATTGCCTGCGGAATATTGCCTGACTCAAAACAATCAAGAATGGTCTTCAGCACCTCTTTGATTTTTCCTGTCATACTTCCACCTCCAGGAGATTTCCCCTTGAATATAGGGAAATCTCCAAAAGTGGAGCCCAGCTTATAGAAATTCAATATTTGTTATTCTTTAGGCAAACATAATAAGTAGCGGGCATTAAGGTTTATTTAAGAGGAGTAAAGGATTTTTGATCACCTCATCTACAAGTTCCGTACTTTTGGTGGGGGGGATGGAGCTTTTTCAAAATCTTTTTCTTCTTCATTTCCATCATAGTCATCAGCAGGGTAACTGTTCTTATAGATATGTCCAATCGGCTCGTTGCCTATTAACTCTGCCACCACTATCTCTTTATCTATGAACTTGTAGAGATCGTCCTTGTAAATTACCTTCCTTTCGTGTTCTTCTTTTTCCCAGACAGAACCAGAATGAAAGGTGGGCGGATCATCGTAGCTCATATGGCCCAGTGTCATTCCGTTTTTCTCCATCATGGATTTGATCTTCCTGGCATTGTGAAAGATGTTCTCCTTTCCACAGTGAGCGATATCTCCCCAGAAAAAGAACTCTCTGTTATGCTTTATCACGGTGGTTGATCCATATTTGAAGTTGTCTTTGAAGTATCTTTCTTTATCTTTTCTTTCATTTTCTCGCCTCTCTTCCTCTATTTGCTTTTGTTCGAGCTCTTTTTTCTTTTCACCTAAATCTTCACACAATTTCAGTTGCATTTTTTCACCTCCAAGCCCCGTGTCTTATTGGTCCGGCACACGGAGCTTTTGACCTAAAGCTCTCTATTTCCTTAACACTTCTGAAACACCAAACAATATTCATGCTTGATGGGTATCATGAAGGGATTCCGTGAACTGTAAATCACCCTGTCGCTAAAACAATTATGCTGTACTTTGATGATGGTTGCCTTGAGCTGGCCAATGTTTCTATTTAGGAGAAGGCTTTTGAACAGAGCATAATAGGTGCCCTCTTTCCGTTTGTCTCCAATCAAAATTGCCAGGATTCCACTGGGCCGTACTACCCTATAGAGCCTTTCAACAGATTGATTAAGTTTACACTCAAACTCTTCAAGAGTCGGACAAGTGCTGAGATCTTGTGGATTATCAGAATAGCGGATAATATTCCAGTACGGTGGATGATACCAGACCAAATCAAACTGTTTCTCAGGCAGTGGCCTGCTCAGAATATCCCAGCCTTTATTAAGGTCTCTGCCCTCGTAGTCAATCCCCCGTCGAAGATAATGATTTATACCTTCAACCACATCCCTGACTGTCTCACTGCCCTCTGCAGGATCGAAAACACTCTGGCAGTTGAACCGTAAAATGAGGTCTTTCACCAAATGCCCTGAACAGTTTCCTCTGTATCTCGAATCTCCCCAGGGGCCTCTGTCTGGATAGGAAACCACACTACAGAGCTCTTTGTTCTCTTCATAGAGACCATAGAAACCGTTGCCGAGTGGGCTTAGTTTCTCTTCAAGATTCTCACTCCGGGACATCTCAGAGAGTCTGGCCCTGACAGTGTGTTGTGGAGCCTCTGGCCGGAACTCAATCACCTGAAGATGTACCTCTCTGATATGGCTCGGGCCGTTACCGGTCATGAACTCAAGGATAAGTGTTTTTATGGCATTTCTAATTCTGATCACCTCTATGAAATAATCACCTTATTTTTTCCATTTTATAGAACTTGCAGGTTGCTCTTTCTTTCTGCACATAGCTTCAAACTGTTTATCCTTCCATGCTTCATAGAGTAAGTCTTCAAAACCTGTTTGGATTTCCCCTTTCGCGTCCTGCTCAGCCTCCTCTATCAAGACAACCTCTTCAAACTCAGATGTTCTTCCTAAATCATTCGGTAGCTCATTTCGCCCGTATTTTTTTCCCATCTTTTTCACCTCCAAAATCATGCCCAAGCCCAGACCTTAAGGTCCTTTGATTCTTCCCTTTTGTAGAACTCCATTAAAATATCCACTTGCCTTATGGTCTCTTCTCGGGTGAAACCTTCAATGCACCAACTTTTATTTTCTGCATGAGACCGTATCTGCTTCAGTATTCTAAGCTTCAATGATGCATTGCTCTCAATCTTGGTAAACCTCTCAATGCCTAACAGTTTTTCAGCTATAGTGTCGAGGTCCGCGGCCATACCGATGCTTCCCACTCTTACCCCGCACATGGAGCTCATGAAGCCCGCAACTGGTTGAGGTTTTCCCCATATGGCATAAGGGCAGCCCGAACATACCTCAACATGCTCCGTATGGGTAGAAATCATCTTGTCAGGTCTTGGGCATTTCACTCTTACAAACCAATCAGTTCCCATTTATATCAGCTCCGTGCTTTTTGAAAATGGCACGGAGCGTAATTAATCAGTCGATTTTTGGCTTTTCTGGTTTAACGTTCAGATATTTGTTGGTAGGTTTTGCACTATTATCGTTTGGAAGATGGGCTTTTAAGTAAAGAGGTGCTGTACAGGACAGGGGTTCCGTTGCCTTCCATCCCCGCCAGTGAGCTTGGTAGTTGTGTTTATCAAAAAATGAATAAATTCTATTCATATGTAGATTAAAAGAAATTAAAGAGAGAGTATCCCTTGATTCACCAGGGAAAATTGTTCTTAGTTAAAGAGATATCTTTGACTGAATAGCTGACACGGGTCAGAAAATTGATGAAATTGATTCTGTTACTGCGACATACGTTATAAATGATCAATATTTTCTTTTGATTTCTGATCGGCACGATAAACATGTTGCATACGCTGGGGGTAAAAACGTTTTATCTGCAGGAGAAATATTATTTGAAATAATTTATGATAAGGTTGAAGTTTAGCAGATCACGAATCGATCTACAGGATACTTCCCCGAACCATCACCTTGACCATCAGTGGATAAGACTTTGAGTAGAACGGATTTGAAACACCCGTCATCTTTTACAGCTGAATTCATTTTCAGAAAATGCCCGAATTGCCAGACTATAAATATAGTTAAAGAGGAGTTTTTCTATTGTGCGATCTGTGATAGCCAACTGTCGGATGATTATAATATAGGTTGACACACAACAATTTAGTGGGCCTGACAGCGAGAGACATGCGGCTTTTGTATCCTTTAAAAAAGAAACTAATAGGAC
>Ga0233413_10001189_pt1 | contig 11543 bp, 10 predicted proteins | sample Na_anoxic_6_MG_FD_189019 | JGI IMG/M metagenome (GOLD analysis project Ga0233413, IMG submission 189019) | Seawater microbial communities from Saanich Inlet, British Columbia, Canada - Na_anoxic_6_MG | ecosystem: Environmental > Aquatic > Marine > Inlet | place: Canada: British Columbia... | reverse complement strand
GGAGGATTATCCGCCCTTTTAGGTATGCTCAATAGCTGTGCAGCAGGGGTAACAGTAGTCAATATTGATAATGGTTTTGGGGCTGGATATGCTGCCAGCCTGATAAATTGCCTTTAAATGGCAAGTGTCTTATTGAGGCGCCTCCTTTTTTTGATCCCCATATCTCACCAAAACTCTTATGCTCAATGCCACTTTTGCGAATCGAAGCACTTAGCTATTTCATTGCCGTGTGTATGGCGGCGGCCCCGAACAACAGGCGATTGAAACTAACCTCGCAAAAACCAGCTTGTCGGATGATCTCAGCAAGTTTCTCAGGGCTATAAAAATGCCGCATGGAATGTGAAAGATAGGTATATGCAGGATCAGAACCAGAAATAAGGCGACCAATCTGCCTCACAGATGCTTTAATATAAAGGTGAAACATCCATTGAATCGGCGCAAACCTCGGTTGGCTGGTATCGAGATTTACGAATTGCCCGTCAGGCTTAAGCACTCGGTAAAACTCTCGAAGGCATTTGAGCAGATTGTCTTTAGTGAGATTGATGTTGCGGGTAGCGAAGGATATAATGATAGCATCGAAGAAGTTGTTCTGGAATGGTAAACAGCCTACATCTGCCAGGGTAAATGCAATACGCTTCACATTGGAATTCTTCATAGCCTTACTCATCATTGGAAGAGAAAAATCTACCGCTACTATATTCGTTCCATTTCTTGCCAGATGTGAAAGACAGGTAGCCATATCACCAGTACCGCTGCATGCATCAAGCCACAGCGTTCCTCCACCGGCTGCAGCGACCCTGGCTGCTTTTCTGCGCCAAAAAATGTCCTGCCCGAAGGTTAAAAGATGGTTCAGGAGCTTATATGTGCGAGGAACCTCGGTGAACATTTTCTGAATGAATTGGCTCATGAGAGGATTCTTAATCTATATCGAAAAATAAATGAGGGGAAAAACATACGAGGTCTTTGGCCAGATAGTCCCAGTGATTGGCTAAGGCTCGATTCGACCTTGCAGACCTCGGAGAGCTTTGTTATTTTTTTCATGTTGTTTACTGACAATCTTTTGATATGCGAATACACAGACACCAAAAATTATTCCTATGCATACTTTTACTGGATCACTTGTAAAACAAAGTAATGCCCCTGCGACTAATACAATCCGCATGAATATTCCAAGATTTTCAAATAAATAGCCCATAGTTCCTGCAGCAATCATATAAACACCTATTGTTGCGGTTATAACGGACCAGATTATTTTTGACGTTGATCCAAGCAGTAGCAGAGAAGTGTTTAAAATGAACATAAACGGCAGGATGTACTTTACAATAGCAAGTCTTACAGCTACCCATGCAGTTTTTAGCCAGTCTGCATTTGCTATGCCGGCTGCTACGTATACTCCAGGGCAGACTGGTGGAGTAAGCACAGATAAAATAGCAAAATAGAAGACAAACATATGGGATGCAATAGGTTCAAATCCCATATCTATAAGAGATGGTGCCACAACGGCTGCACCCAGAAGATATGCCGCTGGAGTAGGAACTCCCATGCCCAGCACGAGCGCTACTATTGCAGCAAGACCCAATGCGAGGTAACAATGGCTACCACTAAGGCCAATTATTGTTTCAGAAATATTTACTCCAATTCCTGTTAGTGTAATAAGAGAAACAATTATATTGGCACAAACTAAAAGGGGAACAACTTTTATAAGCGACCTGCCAACAGTATCCATGCCTGCTATCAGTCTATATGTCCTTTTTTTTATTTCAGATATTTTAAGCGTTGAAAAGATATAAAGTATTGAAAGAACGGCGATTGCCCAAAAAGCTGATGTTTCTGGTGTGCGTCCTTTCAGCATCAATGTAATTAGAAGCATGACAGGTATTACCAATAGTATAGAGCGAGACGGCTTTAGTATTTTAGTAAGGGGCTTAATATAGCTTTTTGGAACACTTTCAAGATTGCGCCTGGCACTTTCAAAATGTATTGCAAAAAATACGGATGTAAAAAATAAATAGGCAGGTATTGCTGCGCATACTGCAACTTTAATGTAAGGCATTTCAAGAAGCTCCGCCATTAGAAAGGCTGCAGATCCCATGATTGGCGGGGTTATTTGTCCGCCTGCAGATGCTGTAGCTTCAACACCTGCGGCAAATTCACTGCTGTATTTTAGCCTCTTCATCAAGGGAATTGTGAAATTTCCTGTTGTTGCAGTGTTGGCTACTGCAGAACCTGAAAGCATTCCAAAAAATGCACTCACTACTACAGAGACCTTTGCAGCACCCCCAAAAAATTTTCCTGTAAGCCGGACTGCTAAATCCATAAATGTGTCACCGGCACCTGTAGAAAGAAGAAATCCACCAAATATGATAAATATAGCAACGATTGTGGAAGACACTCCTGTTACAAAACCCCAAAGCCCTTTATCACTTAGATACATGACCTGAATAATGTGTTTTATGCTAAAGCCTCTATGTCCCCAGTAAGAAAGATAATCGCCTATTAATGGGATATCCGGAATGTATTGGCCCCAGAGTGCGTAAAAGAGAAAAAGCAGAGTCAAAATTGGAAAGGTTATTCCTATAGTTCTTCGTCCTGCTTCCAATGCAAGAATAATTGCCGCTGTTCCGAGAAAAAGTTGGATATTTGTTGATTCAGCTGGATTCTCCATTATCCAGTTGTAGTTAAAAAAGATATAGCCACACGAAATAATAGCCATTAGAATAAAGATAATATCTATGCCAAGAAATGCCGAAGCCCAGATATTGCCCCTTTTATTCCTTGTAGGTTTCATAAGATAAAATGTCAGGATCAAAGCAAAGCCAACATGTATTGCCCTTTGTTTCAAATTAGGAAGAGGCCCGGCAAAACCAGTATAAATCTGGAACAAGACGAACGTTACAGCAACCACGCTTAAAACAATCTTCCAGATTCCGTTAAAATTTCGCTGTTCTAATATATTTTTTGTTTTTGTTTGACTATCTTTGACTGTTGCATCTAGATTTTCTACAGGAGGCATGCTTTACTCCATGAAGTAAATTCAACTGGAAAATTAGGATTGATTAGGCCTTTAATCAAAAGAATTCCTCGATGCTCTGCATCGGGGTTAATAAGATAAAAATTCATTTTGATACCTCGCAGCTCTGCTGCGGGGTAGTTCATTTAAAGAACAATATAACAAAGGGGCGGTCAAATGTATGAGACGCCCCTCTAAATATTTTTAATGAAGCTATTTTGCTTCCGGAGGTATTGCGATTGGCCGTATATTTTTTGCCCCGAGTTCACGATATGCCTTTAGAGCACCTTTATGAAGAGGGACAAGTGTTAAATCTGCAGGGTCCTGAACCAAATCCAATTCTTTAAATGCCGGCCACGCAGCAATCTGGAATTTTTTGCCTTTTATTATTCCATTTACCAGTTTATATCCCAGATCGTTTGGAAGACTTTTGCTGCACATCACTCCTATGGGTCTTCCCCACATTGTATATGCTGGCTGATTGGGCATAGCTTTTATTCCCCCAGTCGGAACAGTGATAAATGAAATATAGGGAATTGCAGCTAAAATCTTCTTGGTGTGCTCATTTGTCAGTGGAATGAGCCGTACCTTGGTAAGGGTCATGATGTCTAAGGTCGATGCATCAAGCTGGGTGCCGATTCCCGTTTTGACATAACCTACGATTCTATTGTCTTTTATTGCTTTCACAGCATCAGATGTTGCACCGATATGGTAATCCGGTTTTACTCCCAGAACCTTAAATATTTGTTTTGTAGTAGCTTCTGAAGCAGAGCCTCTGATTCCAGGATTGAACTTTTTACCATTAAGATCTTCAAGTTTTTTCACTCCGCTATCTTCTCTGACCACAATAAAATCAATACCTACTGCATAGAGCCAAAGCAACCTGACATCTGGCAAAGCATTACCCTTCCATCGTGACAGACCTTGCCATGCTTCATACATGGTTTTCATTGAGCAGATGCCCATGTCTATTTCTCCGGATTTAACCCTCTTAAGGTTATCTACACTTGCCCCTGTTTCTACTACATTGACCTTCACCTCGGGGACATATTTATTTATAGCTTTTGCAGCTCCAACCACATACGCATAGTGACTTGATGCTGCTGCACTGGCCCCAAAGAATAGATATGTCTTCTTGGCCTCAGATGTAGCTGGCAATGAAAATGTTAATAAGACGGTGGGAATAAGAAAGAGCCACCCATATTTTTTCATTAGTTTTCCTCCTTAAATTATAAGTTTTTGCTAAAGATCATTTCAAAAACAAAGTGTTTGTGTAAATCAAAATAGGTTGTAGATAAATATTGATATTTAACGCAATGATTCCTTTACCTCTATTTGCAGCTTATTCGGCTTGACCTTTCGCCAGGTATTCACTTTAAATGTATAGTTTTTCCCTGCGGTTACTAAATTTGGCTGACCTTTTTTTCCTGACGCAGTATATTGTGTTACTTGATCATCAGCCTGGAGCGCCAGATAGAAAGGTTTATCCGTGCCAGAAATATTTTTTATGGTTACGTACACATAATAATTCCCTTTTTTATCCGGTTTATACTCAACTTCCTCTATTTTCGCACTATCCACACTTTTCTTTTTGATTCCCATCGAAACACCACTGCAGGATACTATTAAAAAAAATAGTATCAAAGAAAATACAACAGCTCTTTTCATTTTTTCCTCCTTGAAATAAGTTTACGGTTAAGTTTGACTACAATACTCTATATGAATATTAATTCCCTTCATATTGATTCAGTTACAATCATTTTTCTTGTTTTATATAATACCTATAAATTTCATGGATTATATGTTTTCGATTTTGTGTATTATTGAAAAAGATTTTAACTGCGTTATTACCAAACTATTAATTGGCGAGGGAATGTATTTAAAATTTCATACCCTGTTTCATTCACAAGCACCATATCACCAATGACTCCTGCTGCCTCATTTGGAATAAAAAGGTTAGGATGAAGCTCAAAAAGCATTCCTTCTTGAATTTTAATCGATGATTTATTTTGCTCTTGTTTCTCGATATCTTGAGTTCTTAATAAATATGGATTTGGAAAGGCATCTGATAAAATTGGATCATTATAGTCGAGGCCTAAGCTATGACCTGTTTTTAGCCAATACCAGTCAAGGTCTCTTACGTTTGGATAATACTTTCTTAATACATTATCAGATGCCATCCAAACTTCATTAAGTTCTATTCCTGGTTTCATGCAGCCTAATGCCGCTTCCTCCATCTCCAGAACAATATCAAATGCCCTTATTTGGGCTTTGTTGGGTTCTCCAATAGTACCTATCCTTATAGCATGTCCCCAATGCCCTTCATACATGACGAAAAGCGCTACCAGGATTTGATCTCCTTTTTGCGGCACCCGGTAGCATTCCCCCTTTGCATATCGCGGTCTATCTACGACTGGCCCAACACTTAAAAAGGTTGAAGCATGTTCACAACCCTCATATTTTGCAGTATATTCCAGATCAGCCTGAAGCTGATATGCTTTCTTACCTTTTCGGATCTCCCTGGTAAGAGTTTCAAACATTGCATCACAGATCTCGGCTGCACGTTGATGAAAAACAATTTGAATTTCATCCTTCACAATCCTTTGTTCATCTATAATGTTGTTTGCTTCAATCCATTCTATACCCCCTGCACCTTTCTGCAATGTCTCATAAATAGGTGCTGGTGTTTCATTACGCCCGATATAACCAATCTTTTTATTTTTTGATATGAGAGGATCAAAAATTGCCATTATCTCTTGGCCAATTTTTGCCTGTGGAATGACTCGGATATCATCAAACCATAGAGTTTCTTTGGCAAACAATTGAGCAGAACGCATAGTAACTAATAATATGGAATCTTTTTTTGGTGTTACTATAAGAACAGAAGGTAAATTTCTTCCATCCCACCCGCACAGATAGCGTATGTAGCCATGTGAACGGCTGCTGTTACCCAACATGCTGCCGGTAGAATATACGACAAGACTGTGCAGATTAAGACTCTGCATTTTTTCAGCAGTATTTTTTAAACGTTTTTTAAATATTGAATTTGGAATTTTCAAAATTAGATCCTTTAAATGGTAAAAAGCCGTTATTAAAAAAATATAACTTCACACCAACTATTCTAAAAATACGCGATCAGGATTATCTGTATCAAAAGCAGGAGCATATATGGAGAGGATAATACACCCAAACCTCAGCGCATGTGGTATTCCTTTTGGAACAAAAAAAACATCACCTTTTTTAAGGTTTCGCTTTTCATCTCCAATGATTACTTCACCCTCGCCTTCCATTAATTGTATAATTTCATCATGATATCTGTGAATATGCAAGGGAATACCATTTATATTATCGGCCATCTGTACTGCATTTAAGGTACAGTGGTCTCCATGATGAAGGAATGTATAATTAATATTATGCTTGTCATCCCGCCCATCTTCTCCTTTAATCGCTTTCTCTATTACTTCAGAAGCTGACCAATAATTCTCTGACATACCTAAAATCGCCTCCTCTTGCTACGTTACTGTAGCCATTATATTTTTATGAAATAATTGTATCTATTCAGACACAAAGACCCAAAGAAAAGACTGATATCAATAAAACAATACATAGGTGGCCAGGTTTTCTCAATACTATCAATGCGCCACATATCAATCTGGCATATTAATAAAATAATTCCATAATCTTTGTGGCTTAGTGCCTTTGTGGCAATATGCCTGAGCAGATAACTAATTAAGCATTAGTCTGGGAAGCCATAAAGTTATTTGAGGAAAAATATATAATAACACTAAAACCGGTAGCTGAATAAGGATGTAAGGAACAACACCTCGAATTATATGAGCAACCGTCATTTCCGGTGGAGCAACGCCTTTAAGGAAAAATATGTTATAAGCAAATGGAGGGGTTATGTAGGACATTTTCAAAACAACACAAAAAAGCAGCGCAAACCATACTGGATCAGCGCCAATTGTTTTAAGTACAGGGACAAATATAGGAACTATGACTAATAGTGTGCCTATCCAGTCCATAAACATGCCTACAATGAAGATTATAGTAAGCATAATAAGTATTGAACCGAGCTTACTACCTCCGCTAACCCCAAGAATAAATCCTTCTATTACCTCAGCGCCGCCTAAGGCCATAAATGATGTAGTAAAAAAACCGGCAAATAACATTATTAAGAAAACCATTCCGCAGGTTTTGGCTAAAGATAGAAGTGCCCCTTGCACAGTTGAAAAACTGAGACGACCATACGCAGCAGTGAGCAATACAGAGATAAAGGCGCCTACTCCGGCTGATTCGGTAGGGGAAGCAATCCCAGCAAAAATTGAACCTAAAACGCCCACAATAAGAGCTACAGGGGGAAGTAAGTCCCTTATTACTAAAAACAACATTCTGGATTTAGTTACCGCTTTTCTTGTCTCAACAGGCAGGGGTGGCCCTAACTCCGGGTTAATCGCGCATCTTATGAATATATAGATAAGATAAGCGCCACCCAAAATTATACCGGGCACTATAGCCGCTGTGAAAAGACGGGCTATCCCAATCCCGGAAACAGGTCCATATAAGATTAGCATTATGCTGGGTGGGATAATAACTCCCAGTCCACTTCCTGCACATATACATCCTGCAATCATTTCCTTATTGTATTTGCGCGACAGCATAGACGGCATAGCAACAAGTCCCATCATAACTACTGTTGCTCCCGATATCCCGGTGCAGGCAGAGAATATAATAATTATAATCATGGTGCCGAGAAGTAATCCGCCTCTTATACGACCCATCAAGAGATGCATAGTGCTGTAAAGCCTCTCTGCTATTCCTGCCTTTTCTAACATGCATCCCATAAAGATAAAGAGGGTAATAGCCTCCATTTCGTAGCTTGTCATCATGGTCATGGTTCGAGCGGGGAGCATTGCAATTAGATCCGTCCCCCACGCTAAATAACCAAATACCAATGACAAAATACCCAAAACAAATGCCACATGGAATCCGGCTATCACCAGACCTATAAGAGCCACAAACATGATGACGGCCAATTGTGCTTCTGTCATAATTCCTTTCCTTTTATAGCAACTGATAGGCTGCGAATAAGCTCTGCTATTCCCTGAAGGCCTAACAAGCCAAACGCAATTGGTATCATTGTCTTAATATAATAAACAGGAGCACCTACGGTTGTATGCCATGAGCATTCCTTTATTACCCAGGCTGTTTTAGTAAAGGGAATGCCATAGCAAACCAATGCCACGCATACGGCCAAGAGGAATAAGTAAGATATCGAGTCAACGATTGCCCGCATCCTCAACGGGTATAACTTAAACAATGGGTCTACTTTAACATGCCCTTTCTCGACAAGCGTATATGCAAACGCAAAAAGAAAAACCATGGAATAGAACATCCAGGATAGCTCAAAGGACCAGTCATCGCCCCTATGAAAAAAGTATCGTTCTATTACTATGGCAACCGTAACAATCATCTGTAGGATAATAAACCAGCTCGTGACATTTCCTGATACACGGCTGGCGGTATCTATATATTTCAAAAAACGATTCATGCTAAACAACCTTGTTTAAAGTAAAATCGGCAAACACTGCTTCCCCTCTCATTAAACCTGCGAGGAGAGAGGAAGCTTGCAACCTGTTACCAGGGTTCTATGGCATATTTTTTATATTTGTCATAAAAGCCCTTTTGGTGATCAAGTATTTTCTTGGCCCATGGATCACTCGAGGCAAGAATTCTATCTCTCGCTCTCTTTGTCGCCTCCACGAATTCTGTTTGCATTTCCGGTGTTACCTTTATTACCTCCCATTTATTTTGCCACTTTTCCGCCATAACTTGATCCATATAGCCGCCATATTCAAAGGCGTGCCACATGCTCACATCTGCAGCATATTTAACTATTCTCTTGAGATCATCCGGCAAAGCGTTCCACGATTCCATGTTGATAAATATCTGTACAGTCGTTCCGACAGGCTGGTGTATCGACCCAACCACCACGTATTTTGCTACATCTTCTATGCCGGACTTGGAGTCGATGTAAAACGAACTCATCTCACAGGCATCCAGTTCACCTCTTGCCATAGCCGGCGTTACATCGGTCATAGGAATAGAAACGCATGTGCACCCAAGTTCTTCAAAAAACATTTTGTTCAGACCGGAAGTTCGAATTTTTAACCCTTTAAAATCGGCTATCTTTCGAATAGGTTTAATTGAGTAAACCGCCTCTGACGCGGTAATGACAACGGGAAAGCTGATCAGGTTGAATTTTGTCTGGATATATTTATTATAGATATCCAGGCCACCACCTTCATACAAATACCGTACCTGTGAAAATATGCTTTCATTCGTCCATCCTGGCCTGCTACCAATGGGCAGCCCTGTCCAGGGTAAAGTACCCGCAACATACATGCCACTGTTATGCGTGAGGTCCAATCTTCCTGCAGATGTCTCATTCATAGCTGCTATGGGGCCCACTATTTCACCAACAGCATACATTTTAGGAATTACTAACCGGCCACCACTCATCCTCTTAAGCGCTTCAGCAAAATACTCGGCCTCATCATGAAACGCATCTCCACGGTGCCATGCTGATTGTGCCCTCCATTTAATCACCTTTTCCTTTGCTTGTGCTGATCTTTCACAAACAATAAACAACAAGGTAAAAGTAACTGCCAGTACCATTAATAATGAAAACCATCTCTTTATCATTTTCTTACCTCCCTTTTAAAAAGTTTTTTTGCACAACATCCCTTTCTGCAACCAACATCTTTTTTTTGTATAATAAGCACCTCCTTTCTCTTTGAAATGTGGCGCCTCAATTTAAGTTATCTTTCGTCCACTCTATTTCTGTCTGTAGCATCTCGTTTCGTAAAAATTCAAAGGTATAATTAATATGTTCTCTCAGAAATTCTTTGGCCTTTTCATAGTTACCCGCCTTGATAAGTGATAAAACATGTTGATGTTCCTCTATGGAACGTCGCCCCGATTCCGGTATATATAAATAAACAAATTGATATCGGGCTAAATGGGAAGAGATTGAATTGTAAAAGTGGGCGACCCAACTGTTGCCAGTAGATCCTATCAGCTTTATATGAAAATCGACAAAGGCTTTAAGGTGGGCGAATACTTCTTCCTTATTATCTTGAGAGGGCATAGGTAAACTCAATGTTGCCTTAACAGACGCAGTGACATCAGGCAACACCCTGATATTTTTGGTTTTTAAAATATCTATGGCATAACATTCAAGCATCTCCCTGGCCTGATAAACCTCTTGTAAGTCCTCCATTGATATGTTGGTCACCTTAGTCCCCCTTCTTGGAATATTTATGACGAGATGTTCATTTTCCAATATCCGAAATGCCTCTCGTATAGGAGGTCTGCTGATTTTAAGACGTGTGGCCAAATCGGTTTCATTGAGCCTTTGATTAGCCACAAGTTCCCCGGTAATAATTTGCTTCCTCAAATATTCGGTAGCAATATTTGTTACAGTTTTAATTTCCATAGGCTCCTTATCCTGTCTACAGTCTACAATTTACAATATAATTAGCTTATACAGGTGTCAAGAAAAATGTGGTGTGTTGTCGCTTTTTTTGTTTTGCTTATATGTTGAAATAAGCGATTTCCACTTTTAAAGGAATGAGTGTTATTTCTTAGAGTATTAATTGTGAAAACTGAGAGGTACAATTGCTGAGTAACAGAGATTATAAAAATGGTCTCAATGCGGTTTATTTGACTATATATGCATTCACACATCTATGGTAGTTAGAATTTGCCCATTTAAGCGGAAGTCTGGAAAAGAGTCGGTCATTGGTAGGCCTTTTAGACCTTGGTGTTAAATCCTAGGATAATTGTCAGGTCTCAATATGCCAGGCGAGAGGTGGGGAGGCGGGCGGGAATCAAGGCGAGCAGGCCGTAGAATGCATAATTAGGTTGTACCCTTGAGCATAGTTGTCATCTTACCTTATTTTTGCGTCCCCTTTTTCGTTTTTCACATCATCTTATATAAAAAGACTAAAACCTCACCTAAATTTCTGGAGGCGAGATATCATTAGTCTTTATTCCCTTGATTTCCTTTTATTACTAAAGGAATGATAAATATCACGCAGGCTATTAAAAAAATAATGCTCCCAGCAAGGTTTAAGATGTTATGGCTTAGCAAACTTGATGCTATAAAAAACCCCGCGCATAAAAGAAAAAGGATCCATCCCCAAAGGTGAAACTTTGTTTCCCTGTCCCGATTGTCAGAAGACATCTCTATCGCCTTTTAAAATTGAGTAAATATGAGTAAAATTCTTTAAAATCCTCTCTTTGATAAAAAGTGTTCAAATGGTTCCATTGTTTTTTAAATTGAAGACAGTATGGGGTAAAGTTACTTCTAAGTCAAGCAAGGCCATTTCAACGCTATTTCACCTACTTATTTATCTATAGATGTTCTCTTTAACTTGATAGTATAGAGAAATCCCATTTTTTAGACAGGATATACGGGCCTGCCCTGCCCGCCCTGGCGCGACTTCCTTGGCAAATATTGCAATTTCTA
>Ga0233413_10001187_pt1 | contig 11556 bp, 9 predicted proteins | sample Na_anoxic_6_MG_FD_189019 | JGI IMG/M metagenome (GOLD analysis project Ga0233413, IMG submission 189019) | Seawater microbial communities from Saanich Inlet, British Columbia, Canada - Na_anoxic_6_MG | ecosystem: Environmental > Aquatic > Marine > Inlet | place: Canada: British Columbia... | reverse complement strand
AGCACTTGATGGCGGCGCTTGCTGGTCTGGGTATCGACAATGCATTCATTGACCTGAGTGCACCTGAGGTACCGATTATGGACGGCAGTTCAGCGCCGTTCGTGTTCCTGCTGCAGTCGGCGGGTATCGCCGAACAGAGTTCCCTTAAGCGCTTCATGCGGATCAAGAAGACGGTGCGGGTTGAGGATGGCGATAAGTGGGCAGAGTTCAAACCCTACGACGGTTACAAAGTGAATCTAAGCATCGACTTTGATCACCCAATCTTCAAACGGCACACGCAGACAGCGAGTATCGACTTTTCGACGACATCATTCGTCAAACAGGTAAGCCGTGCGCGCACATTTGGTTTCCTGCGCGATATCGAAGCGCTGCGAGCTAACAATCTGACGCTCGGTGGCACGATGGACAATGCGATCGTTCTCGATGATTACCGCGTTCTGAACGAAGATGGCCTGCGTTACGAAGATGAATTTGTTCGTCACAAAATTCTTGATGCAATTGGTGATCTGTACCTGCTTGGTCACAGCCTGTTGTGTGAGTTCAGCGGCTACAAATCCGGCCACGGGCTGAATAATCAACTGGTGCGTGCGCTGCTGGCCGATGAAAGTGCCTGGGAAACAGTCACATTCGACGACACGAGCAAGGCACCGATTTCCTACGCAACGCCCGTAGTCGCTTAAAGACTCTCGACTCCTTTGAAGGCTGCCTTTGCCGGCAGCTGATTCTTCAGGCGTAGATAAATGAGTCTGGTGTTGTGCAGGGGTAAGCCATGGCGCATGTCCGGCCTGTTTTAATTCAGGTTATCGCCGCTGTTATTGTGTTGCTGATTGGCGTACTGGTCTATTTGCTGGATCGTCCCAGCACAAGTGTTTACTTCATTTCAAATAACTGGTCGCTTGGCGAGGGTATTCCGCCGGTATTTGGTGCTATTGGCAACCATCTCCCAACTTTCTCACATACCTTTGCATTTATCCTGTTTACATCAGCAGTGCTTGAGCCGTGGCGATGGTCGGCGGTTGTTGCGTGTGCCTGGTGGTGGTTTATCGGCAGCTTGTTTGAAATTGCACAGAGAGATTCATGGGCCATGGCCATTGCGTCGCGTGTACCAGGATGGTTTGCCGAATGGCCGTTGCTGGACAACGTAGCTGATTACTTTCTTGCCGGTTACTTTGATCTAGTGGATCTGGCCTCAATTGCGATTGCAACTATTTGCGCCTTTATCGTTATCCAGCTGTCGTATCGTTATGGCTTGAATAACAGATAAAAAAACGGCCTCGGATTAACGAGACCGTAATGCTGGAGGACTATGCAATGTCGGTCATGCACCGGATTGCCTTCAATGTGTGACACGGTAGGGTGCCGGTCACAAAAAATGCTTAGCTAATATAGGACCAATTATAGGTAGAATAGTAATATTAAGCATATACCTTGAATAGGTGATTATTGTTTCTTAGATGAGATTGTTTCAGCCAGTTTCAGTTCTCTTGTTCAAGAGGCGGGCTATGTCAGGATATTAATATTCATCGCAATGATTGGCTATTTAAATGGTGTTTCAATGAAGTTAAGGGCATATTCGTGAAAATTGGCGACATTACTAAGTAGAAGGCAGCTCTTTTCCTTGTATTGTTATGCTGTAGTTTGGTTTCTGGACTAAATATAAAGAATCCTTTATATTTAGTCCATGTCTTTGGTAGCAGCAGTTCAAATTCTTAAAGCGACAGCAGATCCAACTCGATTGCGGTTACTTGCCTTGCTTGTAAACGGTGAGGCATCTGTCGGTGAATTGCAGGAAATTCTTGAGCAGAGCCAGCCTAGAGTTTCGCGGCATCTTCGTTTGCTTGATGAAGCCGGGCTGGTCGTAAAGTTTCGTGACGGCCATTGGGTTTACTATCGATTAACTGCTGTAGCGTCGACCAAGACAATAATTGATGAAGCGCTTGCCATGATCGGCGCTGATGATGAGCGTCTCGCGCACGACAGAGCGGCGCTTGATCGCGTCAAACGTAATCGTGAGCGTGATGTTTTTAGTATGCGCTCACTGAGTACGGCCAGGATTGCCGAACGTCCATCGGCTGAGGAGTTTGCCGAAGCTATTGACGAATGTATCGGTGATTATTTTGACGCTGGGCGCCTTGGTAATGTACTTGATGTCGGCTGTGGTGGTGGCACATTGTTGCGCTTGTTTGGCCAACGGGTAAGCCGGGTGGTTGGTATCGATAATTCACGCCGCATGCGCTTGTTAGCTCGATCGCGCTTGCACCAGGCTGGCCTGGCGAACTGTACGGTTCGCAAGGGTAGCCTTACGAAGTTGCCGTTTCCCGATGACTCATTTGACCTGGTGATTCTCGATGAGGTGTTGGACGGCTTTAATGATGTTTTGTCAGGGTTACGTGAGGCGCAGCGGGTTCTGCATCCGGCTGGTCAATTGTTGATTGTTGATCGTGTGCGCCCTGTTGCAAGACGGTTGCCGAATCAACGTGGCGGTACCCGACTGATCGAGAATCAGTTAACCGCAATGTTGTCTGAGCTGGGCTATCGTGTCGCGCACCGAATTTGGTTCCCCGGCAAGGTTATGGAATATGCGTTGTTTGCGGCGGTACCCGACAACGTACAACAAAGGACAGGAACATATGACTGAAAAACTCCAGGTTTCATTCGAGTTTTTTCCACCCGGTACTCCGGCGATGGAAGCAACATTGTGGGACTCGATTCAACGGCTTGCGCCACTCAAGCCGCGTTTTGTATCGGTTACGTATGGTGCTGATGGTTCAACGCGTGACCGTACACACCGCATTGTTAGTCGAATCATTGCAGAAACAGGCCTGCGCGCTGCACCACACCTGACATGTGTTGGTGCGACAAAAGAAGAGGTGCAAGCCATAGCCCAGCAGTATTGGGATGAAGGTATTCGTGACATTGTTGCATTGCGTGGCGATGCGCCGGCTGATGCAGAAAAATATGAACCGCATCCGGGTGGTTATGAGTACGGTGTGGATCTGGTCGGCGGTCTGCGCGAGGTTGCCGAATTTGATATTTCTGTTGCCGCGTATCCTGAAGTACATCCGGAGGCACCCAGTGCGGCATTTGATCTTGATAATCTCAAACTCAAGATTGATGCAGGTGCAACGCGAGCAATCACACAGTTCTTTTTTGATGTTGATGCATTCCTGCGTTTTCGTGATCAGTGTGTGTCTACAGGTATTACCGCCTCTATCGTACCCGGAATTTTGCCGATCAATAAATTCCCGCAGTTACTGCGCTTTGCAAATATGTGCGGTGCCAATGTGCCGCAATGGTTGCACCAACGTTTCGAAGGTCTTGATGATGACGAAGATACACGGCGGATGATCTCAGCAAATATTGCCATTGAGATGGCTGAGCGTATGCAGGCTGAGGGCATTAATGAATTTCATTTTTATACGTTAAATCGGGCCGAATTGACCTATGCAATTTGTCATGCACTCGGTATTCGGCCCCAGAATGGCGACGATGAGGTATCAACGCATGGCTAAGCGAAATTTCGATAAGCTCATCGAGTTGCTTGAGCAACGCATCGTCTTTCTCGATGGGGCGATGGGTACGATGATTCAGTCCTGCGATCTGGAAGAGGTTGACTATCGCGGTGACCGCTTTGCCGACACGGCTATCGAGCTCAAGGGTAATCATGACCTGTTGAGCGTTACGCGCCCGGACATTATTCGCGGAATACACAAGGCATTTCTCGATGCTGGCGCCGATGTTATTGAGACCAATACATTTAATGGCAATGCGCCCGCATTGGCTGATTACGGGCTGGAGGAATGCGTTAGAGAGCTTAGTTTTGCTTCTGCGCAGCTGGCGCGTGAGGTTGCTGACGAGGTGGCCGCCAGTAGTGGTACGCCGAGATTTGTAGCTGGAGTGCTTGGTCCTACCAACCGGACTGCATCCATGTCACCAGATGTTAATGACCCGGCTTTTCGGAATATTTTATTTGACGACCTAGTTGAAACGTATGCTGAAAGCGCGCGGGCCTTGCTTGAAGGTGGAGTTGATTTCCTGCTTGTAGAGACAATTTTTGACACACTAAATGCAAAGGCAGCTTTATATGCCATTGCCAGGCTCGGTGATGAGCTTGGTGAGAAAATTCCGGTCATGATCTCCGGTACGATTACCGATGCTTCGGGTCGAACACTCTCTGGTCAAACTGTCGAAGCATTCTGGAACTCGGTACGTCATATCAAACCGTTTCTGATTGGCCTGAACTGTGCGCTTGGGGCTACAGAATTGCGCCCGTGGCTGGCAGAATTGTCGGCGGTAGCTGACACACGTGTCAGCTGTCATCCAAATGCCGGGCTGCCAAATGAATTTGGTGATTATGACGAGACTCCGGAATCAATGACAAAGATTCTGGCCGACTTTGCCGACCAGGGCCTGATTAATTTGGTGGGTGGATGTTGCGGAACGCAGCCGCAACATATCGAGTCAATTGTCAAAGCACTGACTGGCAAGAAGCCCAGGTCTGCGCCTGAAATCCCGATCAAGTTACGTCTCAGCGGCCTTGAACCAATGAATGTAGGGCCGGAATCATTATTTGTTAACGTCGGTGAGCGAACCAACGTTGCCGGTTCCGCGAAATTTAAGCGCCTGATCACCGAGGATAATTACGCCGAGGCACTATCAGTTGCGCAGCAGCAGGTCGATAACGGTGCACAGATCATCGATGTCAACATGGATGAGGGGATGCTCGATTCCATACAGGCAATGGACCGTTTCCTGAAGCTTGTTGCGACTGAGCCGGCCATTGCTTGCGTACCGACAATGGTGGATTCCTCACGCTGGGAGGTGATTGAGGTTGGTCTCAAATGTATCCAGGGCAAGGCTGTGGTGAACTCAATCAGCCTGAAAGAAGGTGAGGCACCATTTCTTCAACAGGCGCGTGAAATTCATCGGCATGGAGCTGCCGTTATCGTTATGGCGTTTGATGAAGAAGGTCAGGCTGAAACAGCTGAACGACGGATAGAGATCTGTTCACGGGCATACAAGTTGCTCACCGAAACAGTTGGTCTGGCACCTGAGGATATTATTTTTGATCCAAATGTTTTCGCCGTAGCGACTGGTATTGAAGAGCACAACGACTATGGCCGTTCCTTTATCGAGGCAACAAAGCTGATCAAAGCTCAGTTACCGCATGCACTGGTGAGCGGCGGTGTCAGTAATGTGTCGTTTTCATTCCGTGGCAATAACCCGGTACGTGAGGCGATGCACGCTGTATTTTTATACCACGCAATCAAAGCTGGTATGGATATGGGAATTGTCAATGCCGGTCAGCTGGCTATTTATGATGAGATTCCTGACGAACTGCGGGATGTGGTCGAGGATGTCATTTTAAATCGACGCGATGATGCGACTGACCAGTTGCTGGAGATAGCCGGTAAATATCGTGGTGACGGTAGTTCGGTGGCAAAGCAGGTGGACCAGGAATGGCGTGAGTGGCCGGTTATCAAGCGCCTTGAACATGCCCTGGTTAAGGGTATGGATGAATTTATCGTCGTTGATACGGAGGAGGCGAGACAAGCTGTTGAGCGCCCGATAGAGATTATCGAGGGCCCGTTGATGGACGGCATGAATGTAGTCGGTGACTTGTTCGGTGCCGGAAAAATGTTCTTGCCACAAGTGGTGAAATCTGCGCGCGTGATGAAAAAGGCAGTTGCACATCTGGTGCCATTTATTGAGGCTGAGCAGGGTGGTGAGGTAAGAAAACTGGCAAAAATTGTCATGGCAACGGTCAAGGGCGATGTGCATGATATTGGTAAGAATATTGTTGGTGTTGTTCTTCAGTGCAATAACATTGATGTTATTGATCTCGGTGTCATGGTACCGCGTGATCGAATTCTTGATGCTGCACGTCGTGAGAACGCAGATGTCATCGGTCTGTCCGGTTTGATTACTCCGTCTCTGGAAGAGATGGTGCAGATTGCACGTGAAATGAAGCGACAGGATTTTGAAGTGCCACTATTAATCGGTGGTGCTACGACTTCACCGGCACATACATCAGTCAAAATTGATCCGCATTACGAGGGAGCTGTTGTCTACGTCAAAGACGCCTCTCGTGCGGTTGGTGTGGTGCAGAAACTGATCAGCGCGAATGATAAAGCCGGCTACGTAAAATCAGTTAAAGAGGACTGCGCCGTACGGCGTGAGAGGCATGCAAACAAATCACGACTTGCACCGCAGCTCAGTATTGAACAGGCACGGGCAAACTGTGGTGCATACAATCAGGATATTGCACCAACAGTACCTGCATTTACTGGTGTGCGCGTATTCGATGATATACCACTCGCCGAGCTTGTTGACTACATAGACTGGATGCCTTTCTTCAACGCCTGGGAGTTTCACGGTAAGTTTCCCGCCATTCTCGATGATGATGTCGTCGGTGAGGCTACGACAAACTTGTATCGTGATGCGAAAATTATGCTCGAGCAAATTATTGCTGAGGGCTGGCTACAATCTCGTGCAGTTGTAGGGTTATTTCCGGCCAATTCAGTCGGTGATGATATTGCTGTCTATGCTGATGAGTCGCGCGGCAAGACACTCGAGACGTTACATCATTTGCGCCAACAGCGAAAAAAATCTGCTGACCAGCCAAACCTGTGCCTGGCTGACTTCATTGCGCCGCATGATGCCGGTGTTACTGATTACGTTGGTGCATTCGCTGTGACGGCAGGGCTCGGTATAGAGTCACATATCACCGCTTTTGAGCGTGTGCACGATGATTACAACGCGATTCTGCTCAAAGCGTTGGCTGATCGACTTGCCGAGGCCTGTGCTGAGTATATGCATGCGCGAGTCCGTAAAGAACTCTGGGGTTACGCGAGCAATGAGCAGCTTGAAAATAGTGGGTTAATTAATGAGACCTACCAGGGTATCCGGCCGGCACCCGGTTACCCTGCTTGTCCGGACCATATGGAAAAGGAAACACTGTGGCGACTGCTTGATGTTGAGCGCAACACGGGTATTGAGCTAACGGACTCATTCGCGATGTACCCGGCCGCGTCTGTCAGCGGCTGGTATTTTGCACACCCTCAGGCTAAGTATTTTCAGGTGGGTAAAATTGGTCGTGATCAGGCGGAAGATTATGCGGGACGCAAGGGTTTGTCGGTAGCGACGGTTGAGCGTTGGTTGGCGGCGAACCTGGGTTATGACTCGGAAGCTGCCTGAAGCAGGCGAAAATTTCCCGGCTAATTGGGTGAAATAACTTTCTGCAAATTGTCGCTGGCCGGTGCCGGAAATATACCTTTTACCTTCGGGGGGGAAGATGGTTAAGGCATATCCCCAGCACTGCCTGGCTATCTGGAAGCTTGCTTAGAAAATATTATTTACCGGTTTCTATCGGGCTATTTATGATCGTGTCGTAGTCCTCCTGGCTGATATAAACAGGTGTGTACACGATATTCTGGTCAGCTAGTCGGTCAGTAAAGGCGCGCAGATGGTTCCGTGAGCCTTTTCGCAGGTTCTCAAAGACGATATTGATATCTTGATTATCAATTTCCGCCATCAATCGAAGAATGTCGTATATATCCAGATCCTCAATTGTGGCGCCAACAACCAATGCATCAATTTGACTGGCAGATCCCTGCGCAATGAGCATGTCGTAAATACCTTGTAGTGTCGGGTCTGAAAACTCTCCAAGTGCTTTACCTTCTGCCGGATCGTCAAGGTCATACTTTTGAATCAATCGCAGTACTGCATCGGTATGTGTTTGCTCGCTACTGGCAATATTAGAAAATATTTTTGTACCCCAGATGTCGTACAAATACAGATAAACATCCCTCGCAAGTTTTTCTTCTTCGCGCATAAAGATCAGTGCATCCTTTTCTGTATCGCTGAGTTGCTCGTCAGGAAGGGTGTCTATTAAGTCCTCCAGAGTGTCATTGACCTTGCTGGAGCCTGATGCATCAACATCCAGTAGAGGAGGATCTATACTTGCGGGTGCGATATTCGATGAATCACTGGAATCACCGCATGCTGTAAGAAGTAGTGCAAAGCTGATTATTAAAACAGGCTTCAGGTCAGATAGTTTTTGGTCTGGATATTTCACTGCTTGTTACTCCTCATCCTCTATAGTCAGGCGAAAAGTTTTATGGCAAGCCACACAGTTTCCCATTAGTTCTCCGAGTTGCTGTGAGACATTTGTCATACTCTCAAGTTGTTCTGCTTCGACTGCCAGTGCATCAAAGCGTAAGTGTGTATCCATGCCGAGTTTGCGAAAGCCCATTGGTAGTTTGTTGGCAAACTCCGGTGAATGTGGGCGCAGACTTGATTTGCCAACTTTGCGGGCCGCGGCTGCAACTGCATTTAAATCACCGGCATTATTTGCCACGATTATGGTTTGCACTGCTTCGAGGAAACCGCGCATTTCTGTCCGGATTTTTTCGCTATCTGCTGATGTCACGATGATTTTTGTATGACTCTCCGTGGCCAGGTTGGTTGCGCCAACCTCTACCAGTGCGAAGGTAAAAACGATACAAAGTATGGCCAAGGCAGTCACGGCACAATATTTACATTTCTTCATGTTTGATCCTGATGGCAGCAGCTTCAATGCTTGCCGCCTCCTTTGTTACCTCCACCGGATTTACCGCGACCCTGGCCATTACCCTGGCCTTGGCCCTGATTACCAGGGTTGCGTGATTCGTTCTGGGTGCGTTGCTGGTTCTGATTGCGATTTTGCTGCTGCTGTTGAGCGCCGTTATCATTCATGTGCTCTCGATTCTGAGCACGATTTTGCTGCTGTTTGTCTGCGCCTTTGTTGCCCTTTTGCTGCTGATTGTCTGCACCTTTGTCGCCCTTATTCTGCTTCTGCTGACTCTGTTCGCGGTTCTTTGCTTCAGTACGCTGTTGCTGTTGAGTCTGCGTGGCAGCCTGGTTATCTGAAGTGGCAGAGTCCTGAGCAACAGCGGTGTTACTCAGCAGTAGTCCAGCACCAAGCAATAACCCAAAAGTTCGAAATAATCCTGATTTCATGCTATTTCTCCTTGTTATCTGAATGAGTAAGCGGGCTCTCACCACGAATGGCTCAGCGGTTTATATGAGTATAATTAATCATCAACTTAAGCATGCGTGGCCAATGTTTCACGATTGTTTCTTGATCTAAGTAATTTGTTACAAATTGTTTCCTATGAGTCCAGACACTCCAGACAAAATGCCCGATGAACCGCTGCTGCTGGTGGTGGACGATGACAAAGGTATTCGTGACCTCTTGTCCCGTTATCTGGCGCAGCAGGGTTTTCGTGTAGAGGCTGTGGCAGATGGAAGTGAAATGGATGCCTGGCTAACCCAAAATACTCCGGACCTGGTGATTCTGGATTTGATGTTGCCTGGTGAAGATGGTCTGTCGCTGGCACGTCGTCTACGTGGGGATCTTGACCTGCCTATAGTGATGATCTCAGCTCGTGGTGAGGACATCGACCGTATTGTGGGTCTTGAAGTTGGCGCTGATGATTATCTGGCCAAGCCGTTTAATCCGCGTGAACTCCTAGCGCGGGTCAGAGCGGTGTTGCGGCGTAACCATCGGTCCATTGATACAGAACCACTCGGTGAAGATGAAGGTTATCGTTTTGGCTCATTTCACTTTAATCCTGAGAGACGAACACTACGGCGGGATGATCAGGAAATTGAACTGTCACGAGCTGAGCTGGATCTATTGAATGTATTTGTTCATCACCCTGGTCGAGTATTGAGCCGGGATTTCATCATGGAGAATCTGGCTGGTAATGAACGTGATCCATTCGACCGCAGCATTGATGTTCGGGTTACACGTCTCAGGCATAAAATAGAAGCTGATCCGGCTCATCCGCAATTTATAAAAACAGTTTGGGGCGTTGGTTATCAATTTAATACTGTGCTGGCAGCACTTTGAGAATTACACCACGCTCCCTGCTTTCCCGAACAGCAATGACCATTGCATCAGCTTTTCTGTTGTTCATGGTTATTTCATTGGGTGCGGCTACTTATTTCGTGGCGATGCCAATTGCCAAACGTTCAGCAGATGATCTGGCTGCGTTGATGATTCTGGCGGCCAAAACCTGGCATGAAGTGACGCCGGAGGAGTATGCAGGTTTACGCCAGCAGTTATTTCAGGACCATGGATTGGTGGTGGCGGCAAAAACACCTGAATTGCCGATACTGAAAATTGATTATCCCTATTTTCTGTTCTTGCGTGAGGCGCTCACTCGGCGTACCGGACAGGAAATCAATATTCTGCGGAATCCCGGCGGGCAACGATTATGGGTGGATATCCCCGTTGCCACAAAAATTGTGCGCCTGGGCATTGAGAGAGAACGTATCAGTGCCAGTCCACCACTGGTGTTGATACTGGTTGTGTCCGGCGGCGCTTTGCTGGCGCTATTGACAAGTTTTGCATTGGTGCGTCGTGTTGTCGGGCCTCTGGAGAGATTGTCCGCAGCAGTCCGCGAGGTTGGTCAGGGTGGGAGTCCGCCGCCGCTTGCAGAGGATGGTCCCGAAGAATTGGCGACACTGGCCCGGGCTTTTAACCGTATGTCTTTAGAGGTACACGAGTTACTGGAGAACCGCACTGTAATGGTTGCCGGAATTTCGCACGACCTGCGTACGCCGCTGACCCGGTTGGGACTGGCTGTCGAAATGCTTGGTGATAGTGCTGAGCCGGCTCTTGTTGCCGGAATTCGACGTGATTTGGCCGCGATGGAAAATTTGATCAGACAGTTTATGGAGCTGGCTCAGGGGCTGACAGATGAGCGTAAGGAAGATCTGGATCTTTGGCAGATTCTTTGTGCCCAGGCAGAAGACTTGCAGCGCGAAGGGCACGATGTGCGTTTGGGTAGTGGCGCCACTTGTCACTACCGGGGTGATCCGATTGCTCTTGGGCGTATTCTGGCAAATTTTCTGGACAATGCCGCCCATTATGGAGAGGGAAAACCGATCGACGTAGAACTGCAATGCAAAAATGATCGGGCCTGTATTCTAGTGAGTGACCGTGGCCCGGGTATCCCGGCAGCGCAACGTGAAGCAGTGTTTCGCCCGTTCCACAGATTAGATACTGCCCGTGAGGAACGTACCGGCGGTAGCGGACTGGGGCTGTCGATTGCCCGTCAGTTGGCGAATAAAAATGGCTGGAAAATTGAGCTCAGTCCCCGGCCCGGGGGAGGAACGGTGGCGAGCCTCGAATTATATGTAGTGTAGGAATCGCCAGAATTATGCGGTCACACCACAAACCGGGCAGTCGACGCGTGCTTTGATGCTGATGGTTTTAGTCGTTAACGACAGCGCATCATAAATCCACAGTTTGCCATTGAGTAGTGACTCGATGCCGGCAAGCAGCTTGATCGTTTCTGTCGCCATCATGCATCCGATTGTACCGACAACGGGTGCAAGAATACCTTGTCCGGCGCAGCCCTCGAGATTCTCATCTTCCTCTGTATACAGGCAGTTGTAGCAAGGGTTATTCGGCAGGTGCGGGGTATCATGGCGAAACAATGCAAGCTGCCCTTCGAAGCGAATTGCAGCTCCCGTGATGAGTGGCCGCTGCGTCTCGTAGCAGGC
>Ga0233413_10001185_pt1 | contig 11557 bp, 15 predicted proteins | sample Na_anoxic_6_MG_FD_189019 | JGI IMG/M metagenome (GOLD analysis project Ga0233413, IMG submission 189019) | Seawater microbial communities from Saanich Inlet, British Columbia, Canada - Na_anoxic_6_MG | ecosystem: Environmental > Aquatic > Marine > Inlet | place: Canada: British Columbia... | reverse complement strand
AAGAAGCTGTTATTTATTTTTAAGTAATGCCAATTCAGTTTACAGAGCATCCGATTATTCATCCCCCTACGGATGAAGAGATAGTCCTGCTTGGGGAGCAGGACCCTAAGTTGTTGGCTGCACTGCACGAGGCTCACGAGGGACGTATACAAGCAGCAGAGGAAGACCCTATACGCTACGGCTTTGACCTAGCGGGATGGGACCGCATACGTACAGGATTACGTACAAACAATGAAGTACTGGCACTAGGTGGCAACAGATCGGGCAAGACTACTGGCTGCGCCAAGATGCTTATGGAGGCCGTCACGGAAAGTATGGACGGGCATATTGTATGCTTTTCCCAGAATGCAGATACCTCTATCAAGGTACAGCAGTCCGCTGTATGGGAGATGATGCCCAAGGAGTTCAAGCGCAAGACCAAGAGCGTAGACGGTTACATCAACTACTCTATGCAGAATGGCTTCACGGCCTCTTCGTTTATCTTCCCAGATACTAGGACCCGTGTAGACTTTAAGACCTACACGCAGTACAGTAACAACCAGACAATTCTTGAGGGCTTTGAGTTCGGGTTCAAGAAACCAGTAGGGTTGAATATCGGAGCTTGGCTTGACGAATATCTAGGTGACGCTGCACTGGTCAACACCTTGCGGTTCCGCTTGGCTACCCGTAACTCTAAGATGCTCATTGGGTTTACCCCTATCGACGGGTATACACCTTTCATATCCGAGTACCTAAAGAACGCTGAAACCTTAAAGACCCGACCTGCTGTCTTACTAAAGAACAAGGCAGTGCCTATTGAGCAGTACAGCCCTAGCAGAGATGCAAGTGTTGTATACCTGCACTCAGACGAGAATCCATTTGGTGGCTACGAACGTATAGCCAAGGACCTAGTAAACCAGCCTGAGTCGGTCATAATGGTACGTGCCTACGGCGTACCAGTTAAATCAGCGAATGCACTGCTACCTTACTTCAATACAGAAGTAAATGTCTTAGACGATGAACCAAACAAGTATGGGTTTGAGTTCCCCGACATTTCGGATAAGTCGGAGTTCACCTGCTATCAGGTAGTTGACCCTGCTGGGGCAAGGAACTACACCTGCATCTGGGCTGGGGTAAATGCTGACGGCCAGGTATTCATCAGGAAGGAATGGCCAGACCGTGATACCTTCGGGGAGTGGGCTATCTTTGGTGACCCTAAGTGGAGGTACGGTCCTGCATCTAAGAAGGTAGGGCTTAACGTAGAGGGATACTGCGAGTTATTCAAGGAGATCGAGGAAGACCTCGGCATCGAGGTAACAGAAAGAATTGGTGATTCTCGCTTCTTCGCTAAGGAGAACGAGAACAACGATGACCTATTTACATCCTTCTATGACTTTGGTCTAAGCTTCATTCCTTCTAGCGGAGTAATGGAAGATCGGGGCATTACTGCCCTCGACGACTGGTTTAACTATAACCCAAATGTAGGCGTAGACTTATCGAATCGTCCGCTGTGCTACATACATAAGGACTGCGGAAACTTAATCGACAGCCTAATCAACTACAATGCAAACGGTAAGTCCGACGAACCCCTGAAGGATTTCTTTGATGTTATACGCTATTTGCGAATGTCGAACGGAGGAGAAGGTCCAGACTTTATGACCAATGCATCAATGCAAGCAACTACCAATAAAAAAGGAGGATACTAATATGCCCAAGAAAAGATTAACAATAATTGCCAAAGAAAATAACTTAGAGCTAGAATACCTTTCGGGGTTAGTAGAAACTAAACTACCAGAGGATACTGTTACTGGAGTTGGAAAGGGTCGATGGATCAACGAAGAGGGACAGGCAATGCTTGATAAGGCAATTGACATTCCTGAGCTTACGCCCAAGATCCTTCGTGGAATCGTGCATTCCAAGGCTCCAAACAAAAGTTACCTTTATGTTTACATTAAAGAAATTCAAAAGAAAGTACCAGTGGTTATCCCAAGGAAACTCGTGGATCACTTACTTGCTGGAAAGAATGTCAACGTAGAGGTTATCACTGACAACGTAGGTACATCTTATCGCTATGTTAAATAAAAATGGAAGAGGATGACATAACTTTAGATCCAGAATGGATCAACGAGCAGGTCAACAGACTTGCTGGATGGGAGTACCTAAATCGTTATGTTAGGCATGAGATTGACAAACCTATGCGTCCACAAGAATTATGTGATAAACTTGGAGTTTACAAGGGGCACATTCACGACATGAGTAAATCAGTAAAAAAACAATTAAATGCAAAATAAATCTACCTTTGAAGCTTTGACGTATGTTGAGGATTCGCCAGACATTCCAGCTTTGCGGAATGCCTACGATCAAACCGTCAATGAATTAGAGGCTTACTTTGATTTATGCCGCACTAGTTACGATGACCGCCGCAACTGGTGGCCAGGTAAAAGCCGTGATCACCGCAAGCACGGAGCAGATGCTTTCCCTTGGGAAGGGGCATCAGACACAGAGAGCCACGTCATTGATGAGCGCATTACCCGACTGGTATCTTTATTTGTATCCTCGCTAAATCGCTCAAACATTCGTGCCTATCCAGTAGAGTCCAGTGACGTAGCTCGTGCAGAGATCGTATCGTCCTTCCTCAAGTGGATGGTAACAAGTGGTTACATCCCTCGCTATAAGCGTGAAATGGAACTAGGTGCCAACTACTTACTGGAGCGTGGCATCCTTATTACGTACGTTGGTTGGCATTCAGAAGACCGTCAGTTCCTACAGAAGCTTACACTTGAGCAGATTGCAGAGATAGACCCAAATATTTTCGGGGCTGTGCAGTCAGGAGAGAACGACGATGAACTAGTGTTCATGCTTCAAAACATTTTTGATGGTGTAACAGATAAGCGAGCAAAGAAAGCACTTAAGGATCTACGCAAGTTCGGGGAAGCGGAGCTTCCTACAGTTCGCCGTCAGGTTGATGCACCAGAGATTAAGACACTAGCACCAGACGGAGATTTCTTCTTCCCTGCTTATGTTACTGATCCGCAGCGTGCACCTTACTGCTTTTGGAAAACTTTTTATACAGCTCAAGAACTTGAGAACAAGGTAGCAACCGCAGGATGGGACCCTGATTTTGTTGAATATATTATCGAGCACTTTCGTGGTGTTAATATAGATAGTGTAGAAAGAGAACAGGAAGGCCGCCGCAGTACTAGCTTGACCGATAATGCCTACGAGGCAAATGAACTAATAGAAATCGTGTATGCGTACCAGCGGTTGGTCGATCCTGAAGATGGTTCAGAGGGTATCTACTGCACTGTGTTCCATAAGGAATACGGTGGAGAAAACAATGAGGCACCTGCATACGCCAAGCGTGAGCTACTTAATGGTTACGAGGACTATCCAGTTGTAGTCACAAAGCTGTCAGAAGACAGCAAGCGTCTATACGATACCGCTACAGTTCCAGACATCCTTCGTGGTATCCAGAACCAAGTAAAGGTAGAGCGTGACTCCCGCATTGATCGCAACAGCCTAGCTACACTTCCTCCTATCCTGCATCCAGTGGGCCAGGCACCAAGTGACTGGGGACCAGGCCGTATGATCCCTTATCGCCGCAAGGGTGATTTGGACTTTGCTCCTACCCCTCCGCCTCCTGTTGGCTCAATTGAAATCGAGCAGACTCTAGAAGCTTTAGCTGACCGCCTAGTCGGATTAGATGAAGACGATCAGATCTCCAGTGTACGTAAGCAGTTCTTAGTAGACAAGTTCTTGCAGCACAACGCAGAGGTTATGCGTATGGCGTATCGCTGCTTCCAACGTTTCGGGCCAGATGAAGTATTCTTTCGTGTAACTGGTATCCCTGATCCACAGGTAATGGATCGAGGTGACCCTGATGCAAACTTTGATATTACTATTAACTACGATGTACTGAACACAGATCCCAAGTCTCAGGAAGTTAAGTTATCTCAAATGACTGCACTACTACAACTGGATCGTAATGGTCGTATCGACGTAGATAAACTACTATCTGTAATGGCTGGATCTATTGATCCAATCCTAGCAGATTCTGTTCTGACTCCTGTACAGGATGCACAGCAGCAAGTAGTCAAAGACGTAACCGATGACCTTACTAAGATCTATGCTGGCATTGAAATGCCTGCACGTCCAAGCGGTGGTCAGATTGCAATGCAAGTTCTTGAGCAATACGGGCAGCAGCCTGACATTCAGGAGAAACTACAGAGTGACGAAGCCTTTGCTGGTCGCCTGCAAAAGTACGCAGGTCAGTATCAGTTCCAGATGCAACAAATGCAGAACGCTGAGATTGGCCGTATCGGTACAACTCCAGCGCAGATGGGGGAAGTAGGAACCCAAGAAATGCCACAATACTAATATGACTATTCAAAAAGACATTGAACATCTAAAGCGGCACGATTCGTTTAACCGTTTTATTGATCTAATCAAACAGATGCGGGAAGAGTGCATCTCAGAAATGCACGAGGTTCCCACTGATAAGCTACAGCAGTTATCAGGTCGCATCCTAAGCTACGATCAGATCATTACAATTTCCGACTGGGCAGAGACTACGTCCAGTGAATAATTTCATAGCATACATTTCGTATGCTATAATGCAAACATAGCTATCGCTCAGCGTTGAAGAGTGGAAATATATGAACAAAGAAGTCACAACGGGAATCGCTGCACCCGAAAATACTACAGTGGAAAAGACAAATATCACAGCAGAGGATTTTGCGATCCAACGCTTAGGGCAACCAACGCCTCAACCAGAAGAGCACTCTGCTCCCGAGGTTGAAGAAGAGGTAACCGACGAAATTGCTAATGAAGAAGCAGAAGAAGTTGAGGAGTCAGTAGAATATACTGAAGACGAAACCTCAGAAGCCGAACCAGATGAGCAAGTTCTTTCTCAGATTGATTTAGATGACATGTCCGAAGTGGAACTGCGGGAACTAGCTGATAAGCTAGGCAGCCGTGCAGTAGCTCGCTTTGGAGAACTCACAGCTAAACGTAAGGCAGCAGAGGAAAAGCTTCAACAAATTGAAGCACGACTTTCTGCCGAGCAAAACAATCCGCTTAAACCAAAGCAAGAAGTTACCAACAATCCATTTGTCCATGTAGAAACCGTTGAGGATCTACAATCTAAGGCAACGGATGCTAGTAACGTCATTGAATGGGCAGAGGACATTATGTTCAATGCAGACGGATATGAAGCTGATGACGTAGTCACAGAAGTTGAAGGCAAGGAAATGACCAAGGCCGATGTCCGCAATGCTTTATTGCAGGCACGTAAAGCCCGTGACAAGTTCCTGCCTGATCGCCTAGAAAAAATCCAAGCAGTAGAGCAAAGCAAACAGATGCAGGAGCACTTAAGTTCCTTAGCTGAAACTGAGCTTCCTTGGATGAAAGGCGAAGACAACGATACACGGCGTGAGTACCAAGCTATTATGGGTGACCCTAGGGTTGATACATTAATGGCTAACCTTCCGCCTGACGTTAAAGCACAAATGCCTTACCTGTTGGCGCACGCCGCTAATAGCATCTATGGTCGAAAAGCTGTAAAGAGTACAAAGTCTAATGTAAGACTTAACCCTAGCAGTAATTCTACACCTAGTGCTGCTGGTTCGGAAAAACCTGCTAGTCGTACAAATAAATCAATCAAGAACTTGAGTAATCAATTTAAGCAATCAGGTGATAAGAGTGACTTCATTACTCTCAGAACACTTCAATTACAAAATAGATAAATTCAATACTAAAATATTATGGCATTCTCAAATACATTCGACACCACTAATCCTGGTTCCGCTGTTTCTAATCGTGAAGACCTCACAGATGTACTTACCATCTTGGCTCCCGAAGAAACTCCCGTCCTATCATCTGCTTCTAAGAAACGCTCCAGTGCTACTTTCACTGAGTGGACCGTAGACGCTCTCTCTGCTCCTAACACTGTTGGTGTAGAAGAAGGCGATGACGTTACTACATTCACCGATCAGTTCGCTGGTCGTGCTCGTCTTGGTAACTACGTTCAAAAGTTTCGTCGTGACTTCCGTGTTTCGGATCTCCAAGAAGCTGTTGAGTCCGTTGGCCCAGCCAAGGTTGCACAAGCTGAAGCTAAAGCCATTCGTGAGCTTAAGCGTGACGTTGAAGCTACCTTGATCGGTACACAAGACCGCAGCATTGAAAACGGTGCTGGTACACCTTACGGCCTTCGTGGCCTTGGTAGCTGGATTGATTCCGCTGGTCCTGCTGACGTTCCTGCGAACTTCCGTACTCCTGCGTCTTCGATCTACGACATCAGCACACAAGGTGCATTTGGTGAAGAAGCTCTTAACGACATGATCTCTTCGATCTATCGTGAAACTGGTAGCACCAACAACCTTATGCTTGTTGCTGACACTGGTCTTCGCCGTACGATTGCTGACTTCGCTCGTGTATCTGCTGGTGCAACTGAAAACATTCGTGCAGTCAACTACGATGGTAACAAGGCTGAGATTAAACTCTCTGTTGAGCTTTACCAAAGCGACCACGGTATCGTATCTATCGTCAACATGAATCCAGATACTGCTCCTGCTACACTTGCTGGCGGTAACACTACATTCAATGATGGTTACCTTATCAACCCTGAGTACTACGGCGTACACGAGCTGATCCCTATGGGTTCAAGCCGTCTGCCTAATCTTGGTGGTGGTGAGCGTGGATTCTGTGATTGCACTTTGACCTTGGGTGTTTACCATCCACAGGCTCACGGTAAGATTACCGAGTAGTCCTGATTAAATTTCAGGGAGGGGCTGGTCCAATCCCAGCTCCTCCCTTTTTTTAACTTTAATTTTTAATATGGAAATAATTACAAAAGAAACTACCTTCTCTGATGCTGAGCTAGATGCTGCATTTATGGACGAAATCAAAAATGGATTTGCCCTAGAGAAACAGACTGAAGCGGCCCGTGTCAATCAGGCTCGTAAAGAAGCTACAGCAGAAAAAGGCAAGGTGCATCCTGTATTAGGACGTTGCGTTGCAACTATTCCGCACCGTGAGTACTTCCGACTTATTAAAAAATATGGACAAGACACAGTGCACTCCAAGGAGTTCCTGACTTACTTCCAAAAGAATTTCTCAGACCTTACGCCAAACAAGCTATAATGCAGACAAAAACCTACAGCGATTTATATAATTTAGTGCAAGCACTTTCGGGTGTAGGTAGTTTCACCGCAGAGGAGAAGCTTAATATTTTACAGTTCGTCAATCGACGAGCATTTGAAGCGTATCGGACTAGCCCTAGCTGGCCCAGGTACCTAGTCATTGGAGAAGAGCGTACGCTTGGTGCAGATGGACTTGTGCCCTATGCGCAGCCTGACCTTCATACTATTTCTGACTTTCAGCGTATCTATCGTAGTCAACCCTTTTTACGGAACTCAGTACTAGAGTACGAGTTCTATGTTGATTCAAATGGAGCGCACGTTCTAAATATAGTTACAACGGATTCAACTTCTGTATTTGTAAACTATCAAAAAATACTACCTACCTTTACCGAGGAATCCACAGATATTCCTTATGAGTTTTTCTTTTACCTAGCGCACGCTGCATATTCTGACTTCCTTCGTATGGATGGTCAGACTGACAAGGCTATGGCAGAAGAGCAAGTTGCGGGAACTTACCTGGCCCTAGAGCTAGAGAAGATTGACCTGCGTTCAAATAACAATACAATTAACAAGAAGTTTTCAACTTACGTAAACCGTCAATCCAGATAGCATCTGTGCTATAATACAATTATGAGTTCATCCAGAAACAATACCTTAGAATTTTCCTCAGTTGGATCAGAAGCTTTTACTTCTGGTGGATCTACAACTGGTCAACGCTATGGAGCGTTGCAAATTATTAATGACACTGTCTTTTCAGCATTAGTTGCTAGTAATGTAGATGGCATTGCCAACCTGCAAGGCATTACTATTGCAGCGGGAACCGTACTGTATGGTCAGTTCAGTGCCCTCACGATTACAACTGGAGTTGTGGTAGCTCACAAGTACTAGTATGTACTTGAGCTTAAAGAGTTCACTGGATACTAAATCGACCAGTTCTATTACTCCACCACCTGCACCAGTATTTTCAACAACTCTGCGTTTTCACGGAGCAACCAGTGTATTGGGCGGAGCTGAATATCAGATGGGTCAGTTGTGGCACGATTTGTCATTTGGAGCTAATAATGTTTGTGAGCTTACCGTAATGAAGACCAATGTCGATACTGATGTCGATATTACTAATTTTAATGACACAGGAACTGTGCAAGCTGTGGGTCCAGCCACTTTTCAGGTACGTGCATTAGGAAGTCGGAATGGAGTTCCTAGCACTATTCAAGGGGGCATCACTGATGACAGTGTAGGTATCAATGGCGGAAATCCAGGTAAGATAGACGTAGCCGCAGGTAATGAAACGGAGAAGATTACTTTCGAGGTGCGTGACTTAGATCCTGAATTTTCTTTTATCGTAAAAAGTATTCGTGTCACACGGGCTAGTTTCGTTCCTGTAAATCAAAAACCTTCTATGGTATTAACGGATTTTTCTTCTGTCACAGCTAACTATACTCCTCAACTAGGCGGAACTAACATTGTTAAATTTGATGACTTTGGAACACAGGATGTAACAATTCAGGGTGTAGGTGCTGGCATAGCAGGAAGTTTCACTATTGGAATAACGGGTGCTGATAATACTTCTTACGGACTCTACAGCATTGAGTTTAATGTTACAGGATAGGAAATAACGATGCACGACATTATTTACAAATCAACAATCGGCACAGGGGGCTTTGTCGCTACTATCGAATTGAATCACATTAACGAACTTCTAGGACTAGTTGTGGGTGTTGCTACTCTAGTCTATATGACTGCATCCGCAGTCAAGGTAATCAAGGAACTCCAGAACAAGGATTAATATGACACCAGAACTAATAGCAATGCTAGGCGGCGGCGTAAGCGGCTTCGTAATGAAAATGATTGCAGCGCAGTCTGAGAATCAGGCACGTCTCTTTGAGCGTATGCTCCAGAAGCAGGTAGCAGCGGATGACTCAGCGGATCGTGCATCGGCTCGTGGTGGTGTGTATATGCGCCGTCTCATTACAGCGGCTGTCATCTTTGCTATTGTACTGGCTCCATTCGTCTTTGCGTTCACTGACATAGGTGTTACCCTTCAATCAGAATCCAAGGGCTTTCTAGGGCTATTCAAGAGCCTGCAATGGTCCACTGTACAGGGTTTTGTTATCCTACCAGAGATCCGCCAAACAGCTTTAGCCATTGTAGGGTTCTACTTTGGTTCTTCCCAAGTAAAATAATTAATCCTATGAATCCAAAAGTAGTCAAAAAAGTCGTAAAGAAAGTCAAGGAGAAGAAGAAACAGATTGTTGACCGAATGAAGAAAAATTCAAAGGAGGGTAAAGGACTCCTTGGATTTGATAAGAAGGATACCTCTGGGCCTGGTATGTCAATGCCGTCAACTCCATCTTTAAGTAAAACTCCATCCTATGGGACAGGTCGATCTGATGTAGATCCTTCTCGATCTAAACCTTCAACACCCATGAATTATATGGATGCACCTTATGCACCATCTTATGGCAAGCCTGGACAAGTTAATAATCGCAGAAGCATTTAATAATATTATGTACGGAAGAAAAACAAAAAGTGCTGGCAAAGGATCTTGTGGTGAGCGTGGTGGGAAGAAAGGCAAGTAATGCCTGACAAGTCCAAGATGAAATGCAACGTACCTCGCCGTGAAGTTCAAGGCGGCAAGAAGTCCGTTGTAAAAGCTTGCCAAGGAGGGAAAGAAAAAATCGTACGGTTTGGAGATGCTAATATGAGTATCAAGAAAGACACACCTGCTAAAAAGAAAAGTTACTGCGCTCGCAGCGGTGGCATTAAGGGTAAGACTAATAAACTATCAGCAAACTACTGGAGCCGTAAGGCTTGGGACTGCTAACAACTAAAGGAATAACAAGTGCCACGTTACAGAGAATACGGACAACTAGATGATGGAATCACTAAAGATGGTGACTATGGATTCATTGGGTTCAATAATCGTATTCGGCCTGATCAACTACAAAAGGGTACACTAGCTGACGCTCAAAGCATTAGACTAGACAGGAATGGAGAGGCTCAAGTTCGGAAGGGCATTGAACTTATTGAAGCTCCGTTTGCAGTAGGTGGCGAAGTGCTACGACTGCCGACCTCGGAAGAGATCGGTACAGATGTCACCCGACTTCCTACTACAATAAGAAGGGCAGAGCTTGCTGCCAATGTAATGGAATTATTCCTTGATCCATTGACTGAACAGGGCCACGAGTTTGAAGTTGGTGAAAATATTACGGTGGAGGGACTTGCATTCACAAGTCCACAATCTGATCCAAACGGAACGTTTGTTGTTACAAGTGCAGTTGATGGTCCAATGAATCAAAAAATTAAATTTGATTTTACAGGAATTGATACAACTTACAGGGGACCAGTTGTACTCCCCATTGATTTAGATTTTAACCTGACGCTTGCTAGAGGCTCGGCCATTGCTGGTTACAAGATGATCTTCGACATCGGTCAAGTTACCGAGGTCTACGCAAGTACAGCATTCAGTGATCCCAACAGCAACTCAAGCGAATCAATTATAATTGCGTCCAACATCAAGGCGGTAGCAAAGGATCTAGATAGTAATACTGTAACTGACATCTACTTCCCTCTGGGTGAAACGGTTCCGCCAATGTCAGATATGATACAGGCATTCAACAAGGTGTTCATCTTCCGAGACGGTAACACTGCGCTAGAGTGGGACGGCATCTACACTGAACTACTAGCGGATGAACTAGTGATTGATAGGTCCTATTCTATTACTGAATTGGGTGACACACAGTGGAATTTAGTCGCTGGAACTACAGGCGTAACCTACGAAGTTAATGATACCATTACGGTTGATGCTGAAGGTACAGGAACGGGTAAAGCCCGTTCTGCGTTTACACTAGTCAAAAGCGGAGTATACACTCAGCCAGTTCAGATTGATTGCCTACCTGGAGAATTTGCAATTACCAATAGTATAGCATCAGTTTCTGGATCTCACGATGTAAAGGTCGGGGATGATATTACTGTAATGTCAGCAAGTATTAGCGGAGAACCAGACACAGACTCTGGACTTACCATTGGCCAGGACTACGTTGTAAATAAAGTTTTTACACTGGGTGAAGCCATTACCACTATCAGTGGTGCTAATAATGATGGGTTAGAACAAGCTGGGGATTTTGAGGGTCTTTATAAATATACTCTCACTACAAGCGTAGCACATAATTTAGTCAGTGGTGAACCAATCATTATGGATAGTTGGATTGATGATGGACCTAACAAAGGTACTTTTTTCAATGGATCGTTCTTTGCTCAAGGAGTACCAAGCTCTACTACCTTTACTATCTATGCTGACTTTAATACTCCTCTATCCGCAGCCTCATATGAAAATGCCCGTGTAGCAATTAATGCAGGGTTCCAGTTTGTACTTGATTCACGCACAGTTACTACGCACGTAAATGACGGTAAATCCCTATTGACTGATCCTATCTTTA